>Ga0233439_10002568_pt1 | contig 20248 bp, 33 predicted proteins | sample SI_123_September_6_FD_182713 | JGI IMG/M metagenome (GOLD analysis project Ga0233439, IMG submission 182713) | Seawater microbial communities from Saanich Inlet, British Columbia, Canada - SI_123_September2016_100_MG | ecosystem: Environmental > Aquatic > Marine > Inlet | place: Canada: British... | reverse complement strand
TCACAAATGCTAACGATTATTCGTATGCAATTGCTGCGTAGTCTTTGACTAAGTAGCGGGGTTTGGTAGTTTTCCTAGCAACAGAAAAACTACCGCCTATTATTCCGGCGAGGGCGCAATTGGTAGCGCACTCGACTGTTAATCGAGTTGTTGTAGGATCGTACCCTACCGCCGGAGCCAAAAACCTTGTTTACCTATGGATTTCGACAAAAAGACCCCTTAAAACGCATCTAAGGGCCTTAAAATATTTGTTTTGTTGTTTTATAAGGGTTTACACAGTATTTAACTTTCAGCGGGTGTAGCTCAGTGGTAGAGCTTCACGTTGCCAACGTGAATGTCGCGAGTTCGAGCCTCGCCACCCGCTCCAAACAAGGAAAACTTCTTCCTTGTATTACCAATACCATTATGATATAATGGTTATACTAAAGTGATGAATGACTCATCACTAATTTGATGTTTAATTTTTAGGAGATTTATTTTATGCGTAACACAACTGTTGGTCAACCAAAAGTAGGTATGAAGAATGCTCGTAAAATCACCCGAGCAGAAGCAGACGTAACTGGATTGCCTCGTTGGGTAGAGATTTACACTTCACCTGCTACTGGACAAACTGCTTTCAAGGATTGTGATCTTGATGGCGGAGCAAAGGCTGTCTTTGCTTGTCGTAAAGCACTAAACTCTCATTGGGGTGTTTAGTCTTTAACTAATCATGGGGGGATGGGCAACCATCTCCCCTATTTTATTATGAAAACATTCATACTCATATTTTCATTTTTAATATTAAGTGGATTTACGAAAGTTTCAAATGAAGAACTTACTTGTTTGGCTCAGAACATTTATTTTGAAGCTAGAGATCAAATTACTAAAGGTCAGATTGCAGTTGCACTTGTAACTATAAATAGAGTGAAGAGTAGAAGATTTCCAAACTCTATTTGTAAAGTAGTGAAACAAGCAAGATATAGAAATGGAAAGGTTGTTAGAAACAAATGTCATTTCTCTTGGTTTTGTGATGGTAAATCTGATAGACCAAAAGATAAAATTGCATGGAAAGTATCAAAGGTAATTGCAACTGCAATGCTACAACAGCCAGGAGCTCATATTAAAAATTACGGTGAACGATGGAAGGTTAATGATTTTCTAAATGGTGCAACCCATTACCATAGAAATGATGTTGATCCTTATTGGAACCGTAAAATGTTAAAGGTTGCAATAATAGGAGATCACGTTTTCTATATTGATCCTTATAGATATTAACTTAACAATGGGGGAACAAATGTCTGAAAAAGAAAAGAAGGGCCCCGCCTCTCCAGAAGAAAAGGGTGTGTACCTTTTCATGGAAGAAGTAAGTCAAGAAACTTGTAAAGAACTTATTTCTTTTATGTTAACTAAGAGTTGGCAGAGACCTAGACCTAAATGTTTACAGATAGTAATTAATTCTCCCGGCGGAGACTTGAATGCTGCGTTCGCTGTAATTGATGTTATGAATGGATGTCCGTTTCCCGTTCATACAGTTGGATTGGGACAAATCTCATCAGCAGGTTTTATGATGTTTATTAATGGTACTAAGGGTCATAGACTATTGACTCCTAATACCTCTATTATGTCTCATCAATGGAGTTGGGGTGCATGGGGTAAAGAACATGAACTCATAGCTCAAACAAAAGAATTTGAACTAACTTCTGAAAGGATGATGAACCATTACAAAAAGTGTACTGGTATGAGTGAGAAAAAGATCAGGGAGTATTTACTTCCAGCTACAGATGTTTGGATGTCTGCAAAGGAAGCAAAGAAACTTGGTATTTGTGATAAGATTAAGGAGTTCAAATGAGCATAGATGTTAATACTACCATAGAAAAACTTGTTAGAGATAAGAAGATTTCATACATGGAAGCTATTATTATGTATGCTGACGATGTGGATGGTGAGATTGAAATGGTTGCAAAGCTTCTAAATAGGTCTATCAAAGATAAACTTGAAGCAGAAGCTAACGACTTGAATATGATGAAGAAACAAGTTACAAAATTACCTTTGTAATGTGCGTGATGAATGTTTAGAATGATACTAAGAAATATAACGAAATAAGGAGAAATATGTATGTCTAGTTTTAAAGATTTAAAGAACAACCGAATGAATAACCTGCAGTCATTAACAAAACAAGTAGAGAAGCTATCAGAGAAACCATCTTATGAAGATGAACGAATCTGGAAGTGTGAAAGAGATAAAACAGGTAATGGTTATGCTGTTATCCGTTTTCTCCCTGCAGCTGCAAATGAAGATGTGCCGTGGGTTCGTATGTGGTCGCATGGTTTTAAGGGGCCAGGTGGTTGGTATATTGAAAACTCATTGACTACACCAAGAGCAGATGCTCCAAGTGGAAGTGATGATCCTGTATCAAAGGCAAATACTACTTTGTGGAATTCTGGTATTGAGTCTGATAAGAATATTGCAAGAGATCGAAAGCGTAAGCTAAGTTACTATTCCAATATTCTTGTACTTGAAGATTCAACAAATGCACAGAATGAAGGTAAAGTATTTTTGTTTAGGTATGGTAAGAAGATTTTCGAGAAAATCGAAAGTGTTATGAATCCAGAGTTTAAAGATGAAGAGCCAATGAACCCGTTTGATTTCTGGTCTGGTGCTAACTTTAAACTCAAAATCCGTCAAGTAGAAGGATATGCAAATTATGATAAGTCAGAGTTTGCTTCACCATCTGGATTGTTTGACGGCGACGATGCTAAGTGTGAGGATGTTTGGAAACAACAGCATTCACTTCAAGGTATTCTAGCTCCAGAGAACTTTAAGAGTTATCAAGAGTTGGAAGCACGTTTCAAAACGGTTACTGCTTCTAGTACAGGCAGTGATTATAGTGAAACTATTGAAGAGAGTACTGCTGATCCAATTGCATCTGTTGATTCAGCTGAATCAACTTCTGAAGATACCCTTGAGTATTTTAAGAAATTAGCTGAGCAGTAATTAATATTGGGGGAGTATTATTTGTTATATTGGTGTATAACCAGTAGTATGCTGGTATCATTCCGCAGGAGCTCCGTGATACCTTGTGAAACCGTTTCGGTAATACTCCCCCTTTATTTTATTCCCAGTTCTTTTTCTGTAAGGACTACAAATTCCCAATCCCTTTTCTCAGCATATTTCTGTGCTGCTTTCCATTTTGCTTGATTCATTACATAAGCTTTGATTTTATTCTTATAGCTAACAGTCTGTCTTTTGGGTTTCTTAGGTGGGAAACATTGACTATATGGTTTAATCTCTATGATATACTTCTTAGTCATCCCTGAGCGAGTTACTACCTTGACATAGAAATCAACTAAATAACGCCTATAACGCTTGTCTATTGGGTGATAATAGGGTATTATGACAGTCTCAGAGCCCCATTCAATGACATTAGGGTTACTGTCTAAGTACTTCATATAGATGAGCTCCCAGCGTGACCTATGTTCACATTCATGGAGATTTCCCACATATTTCTCTTTGTTTCTTACCTTATATTTTCCAACTCTAGGGTATTTGTTCATATATCTCTTATAAATATAGTATATAGTTACAGATATTTATAACAGAGGAAAAGGAAATGGCCAAAGGAGTAGATCAATTTAAAGCACAGACGTTAGCGAATTTCGCAAGTCCTAATTTATTTAGAGTTGAAATTACTAAACTTGACCCTAGACAAGTGAATTCAAGCATCCGAGAAAGACTAACATTTGTCTGTCATAATGCACAAATTCCAGGCCTAACTATGGTAGCAACAGATAAGGATTTAGCTTATAGGTCAAATGTTCGTCAAAAAACTTATGATGATATAACATTAGCTTTCCATTGTAATGATGATATGCTAGAGCTTAAATATTTTCAAGAGTGGATGGCAGAGATGGTTAATCCCGAAACTAATAGAGTTGGTTTTTATAATAATTATATTGGAACTATTACAATACATAAGTTAAGTAGGTTAAAAGGAAATAATTCAACAGTAGAAGCAAACGCAACAACCTTAGTAACAACAATACATGAAGCTTATCCAAAAAGAATTGAACCGTTATCATTAGATTATTCTGGTACTGGTGTAATGTCATTAAGCGTTAATTTTTCTTATAGAAACTATGAACAGAAATGGATAGCATTAGAATCACCAGAGATTATAGGACAACCGTTAAAAGCACCAGATAGTGTTAAATTTCTTGATACAGATAGACAGAACTTAGGTTCATTGAGTTTAAGAGCATTAAGTAAAACTAGACCATTAAAAGTAGGAGTGGGGATTCGATCTGGTGGAGATGATTTGCTAGATTTTAGAGGAGCACGATAAATAATAACAATATCATTTTATATTAAGGAGTTAATGAAATGGGATTACCAAAAATTGCAGTACCAGAGTATAGTTTAAAATTACCATCAACAGGTGAAGAAATTAAATATAGACCTTTCTTGGTTAAGGAAGAAAAGATTCTTCTTATAGCTATGGAAAGTGAAGATGAGAAACAAATAGCTGATGCTACAAAGACAGTTATCAAGAATTGTATTTTTGGTGATGTTGATGTTGACTCATTGCCTATCTTTGATATTGAGTATATCTTTCTATGGTTAAGGGGTAGATCAAAAGGTGAAGAGATAGAGCTTAAATACAATTGTCCTACCTGTAAAGGAGAAATAGAAGTATTTTTTAATATTGAAGATGTGAAGGTTAAAAAGAATGATGAACATACAAACAAGATTCAATTAACAGATGATCTTGGAGTATGTTTAAAGTATCCTGATATGAGTCTACAGTCAAGAATAGATAACATTGATAGTGATAAACAAATTGAAATAGTATTTAAAACTATTTTATTGTCTATTGATTATCTCTATGATAATGAAAAAACATATCCAGCTAAAGACCATACTGCGGCTGAGATGGAAGAGTTTTTAGAATCATTATCTGATGACCAGTTTCAAAAAGTTTCTAGTTTTTTTGAGACAATGCCAAAACTAAAGCATGATATAAAGTTAGAATGTAAAAACAAAGTAAAGGGTGAAGGAAAGAAAAAGGATAAAGTTTGCGGATATAAAGAGGACATGACTCTGGAGGGTCTACAGTCTTTTTTCGCATAATCCTCTGTGATAATTCATTATCTAATATGATTAACACTAATTTCTCAATGATGCAACATCATAAATATTCTCTAAGTGATATAGAGAATATGTTGCCTTGGGAAAAAGATATCTATGTAGCATTATTAGTTAAGTTCATTGCAGAGGAAAATGAACGCATTAGAGCACAAAATAAATAAAAGGGATAGAGTATGTTACAAATACCACAAAATACAGAGTTTTCCGATTCTATAGGGAATGTTTCTCAGAGTGTGTCTAAAATGGCAGTTTTTGCAGAACAATGCATGGTAGTTCCCAAGAAAATTCATATCACTATAAATGATCCCTTAACTGTTGAAGCTCCTAAGTTGATAACTGATGGTAAAGATAAAGACGAAGAAAAACCGAAAGCAACAAAATCAGAATCAGTATTAGCACTAAAAGCTAAAGAAAAGACCAAAAGAGCAGAAGAAAAAGAGAAAAAGTGGAGAAATAATGTTAAGAAATGGCAAGACGGACTGCTTATTACTCTTACAAAAACTTTGACTGATAATCCCATAACAAATTTCATAAAAGACCATTGGGGTAAATTGTTAATAGGTCTTGGATTTTTATTTCTAAAACCTGCACAAATGAAAGCGGTGTGGGAAGCACTTAAAGGTATGGCAACATGGTTATGGAAAAATGGGCCAGGGATATTTAAAGGTATATATGATGGATTAAAATGGCTTGTTCCAAAGATAGGCAAGTTGATTGGTGGAATTTTTAAGTGGCTTTTTGGAGAGACTGATAAAGAGAGGGCACAAGATAAAGTTGATAATATGAAAAGGAAGGATGATGAATCTGAGGTTGAATTTATAGATAGAAAAGCTGCAGAACAGAAAAAAGTTGACCAGATGTTAGACGGTGGTGAAAGAACTGGTGGACTAGATGATAGTCTGTTTAAAAGAGTTGCACTTGGTCTAGGTAGTCTTATATTGCTTTTGAAAAAATTAGGGCCGGATGGTATAGTTGGAAAGATGTTTTCTAAAATGGGTAAAGGACTGTCTTTAATGGGTAAAGGACTGTTTGATAAGGTTATTGGAAATAGGGTGATGGAACATAAAGCTAAAGATTTTTTGACAGATGATATGATGAAAATGGACAGAGGTAAAAAACTTTCCATGATGGACAGGTTTCGTAATAATGATTATGTTAAATATGGAAAAGATAAAGCAAGTAAAGTTGGTGGAGTAGTCAAAGCTGGTGCAAGTAAAGTTGGTGGAGCAGTCAAGAATGTAGCAAGTGCCGGTGGTGATTGGTTTAAAACTTTAATGGGTAAGTTTGGTAAAGCAGGAAAATTCTTAGCTAAGATGGGTAAAAGTGTTGTCCGAGGTTTGATGACTATGGGCCCTTATGGTTGGGGAATCCTTGCAGGTATCGCTCTTGGTGGATTGGTTTGGTATTTTTGGGATGACATTACGAAAGTGTGGGATAAAGTTGCAAGTTCTATAAAAGAAGGATTTACTGCAATTCTCACAATGGCTTCTGGTATCGTAGGAAGTGCAAGGTCAATGCTTGGTAACTTTTTAAGAAGTATTGGTGCGGGAATGATTGCTGATTGGATTGACCCTGATGGTGCTGATCCAGAAAAAGAGAAAGAAGAATTTACATGGGGTGGATTTGCAAAGGAACTTTGGAATATTTATAGTGGTATATGGGGAAAAATATTTGATTTAATTAAAGCTATAAATCCTATAGCAATTGCTAAAAAAGTAGGAGGAAAAATCTGGAATACCGTCAAAGGTATTTTTGGTATGGATGATGACGAAGTTGAACCGATTTCAGATGAACAAGTTAAAATACAAGATGATAAAATAGAGAATCGAAAGTCAAAAGGAAAATATGGAACTAAAGCTGAATTTCTTCAATCAGAAGAATACAAATCACAAATTCGTAAACCAGATGGTACTCTTAAAGGAATAAATACAAACAAACAAGACAAAATGTGGGAAGCATATCTTGATGGTGTAGACAATAAGCCTTCTGCGGTATCGACTCCTAGTAAAGTCACAGCAACACCAATAGCAACAAGAGGAACAGAAAGAGCACAGAAAAAAATAGAAGAAGTTAGAAATATAAAGTCTACAAAAGAAAGAAAGAAAAAGATAAAGAATATATTGAAGGGGCCGGATGGTGAGGAATTTTGGGAAGCAATGTCACCCGAAGAGCAGGATAGACATAGAGGGGTAGCAATGCTCGGTGGTGTTATTACTAAGGAACAAGCATTAAGTATGCAACCAAGAGTTTCCCCAACAATGAAAGCAGATACATTGAATCAAGTTCAAGGTGAAAATACAGAATTGAGTTCAGCTGGTAATACTGTTGTAGCACCTACTACAATAAACAATTATTATAATAGTTCTGGTGGCGGTGGTGAAGGTGGTACTGCAATATATGGAGTTCCGACAGCACAACAAGGAAAACAACATAGACATAGCAATATAAGATAATCTAATGGCTGAAGAAAGAAGGTCACAGACTTTAAAAAGAGCTGGGGTGCAGGAAAAAAAGATTTTCCTGTCTCTTTCAAAGTTACAAAAATACCCAAAGGTTAGAGAAATCTTTAAAGAGTCAGCTCGTCTTTTTAGAGCTGGAAAAATTAAAAATATTAAAGATATTTCTAAAGATAGAAATATAAAGAAGATGCTTTCTGAACTTCCTTATGAAGATAGAAAGATGTATAATAAACATTTGGAGAAAATAGGGTTTCCAACCATTGATGAGACTATAAAGCAGATACAAAAAACAAGAGCTGCAATCAAACTTGCTGGAAAAAAGAAAGATGAAATAAAACAAGTAAAACAAAGATATGGTGAAAGGATAGAGGAATTTACAGAAAAAAAGAATCCTATATTAAAAACATTAAATAAGCATATAAAATATCTAGGTGAACAATCATTCTTTCAGAAGGCTCACCTTGCAGCAAAACAAAGAAGCATCATAGAAAGAAGTGAAACATCTATTGATTTTTATAGAGAGTATGCGATAGAGTATGGTACTGGTTTTAATTTTAGAGATATGATTCGCGAAGGTGGAAAGAGGAAAAGTAATTTTCTACTAGGAAGAATGTATTTCTACAAGTACAGGCCAGACCCCGTTGAGACAGATTTTGATTTATACCCGTTGTTGTTTATCTTAGATAAATCAGAAGATCATTTCTCTGGAATCAATTTTCATTATATGAATCCTCGATCAAGGGGTATGTTGCTTGAGAATATGTTTCAATATTTGAATAAGGTAGACTATGCTGCAAATCAAAAACTTCTATTCAATTCTTTTGTTAAGGTAATAAGAAACAATAGGAAGTTCAGATACGCTAAACAATGTTATAGACAATATAGATACAGTAGTATCGAATCAAGAATAATAGAAGTTCATCCTTTAGATTGGGAAATAGCAATGAGTGTTGATACTGAAAGATTTTATTCTAGCACTAAGCGTAGAATTAGAAGCAGAAATGTCTGGAAAAAGACTGATATAAATGTAAGAGGGGGTCAGTAAATGCCAAAGATAGACGAACAAAATCCAAATTTTGGAAATAGTCTCCATTATCCTGATGATTTGGGTGTTGGATATACACATCCTGATTGTGTAAAGTTTACTATTGGGACAAAACCAGGCGTTAGTTTAGAAGGAGTACAAAAGGTCTTTAAAGAAAGATTAACGGCCTCAAAAGTTGCAATCGGTGTCGGTCTACAAAAAAATATAACAGACATTCAAAATCAAATATCTGGGAAATCTACTAAAGAACAATTAGAGGAGTTGAATGCTAAATTAAAAACAGCAAAAACCCAATTCAGTAACTTTCAAGAACGAATAGGTAAGGGTGAAACAAATTTTGACGATTTTATAGGAATATTTAAAGATGCTGGAAACACTCTTTTAGAGAGTCAAAAAGCGTTGATAGAATCAGAGAAAAAAAATAAGTTTTCTCCCGAAAGTACTGTTTATCTTCCAATGCCAGAAAATCTTGTATACAATGAACCAGTAGATTGGTCAGGGACGGATTTGGGTATGATGAAAGGTGCAGCCGATGCTTTATTGGGTAAAGGTGGTAGTGACAATGCTCTTGGTGGAGCTGTATTGGGACAGGCAGGAAATGCATTAGCTGGTGGTGCCGGTGCGATAGTAAGTAAACTTTTAGGTGGTGGCCTTTTAGGTGGTGCTGTACTTGGTGGTCTTGGTGGTGGTGCTGCACTACAAGGTGCTATTGAATCAAATCTTAGAGTAAAATCAAATCCCTTTAAAGAACAAACATTTCAAGGTGTAGGTTTTCGTCCATTTGAATTTTCATTCGTATTTAATGCAAGAAGTCAGTCAGAAGTAATCACTATAAAAGAGATAATCAATAAATTTAGAGAATACTCAAAGCCTTCTTTGGATAGTCCTGAGTCTGCTATATTTCGTTATCCTGGCGAATTTAGAATTGATTTTTTAACAAATAACAACCAAGATAATTTTACTACAAATACATGGTTGCCTAAATTGAAACCATGTATTTGTAAATCTGTAAATACTAATTTCACAACAGCTGGTTGGAAATCTTTTGAAGATGGCGCACCAACTACTATAACTTTACAATTAGGATTTGAGGAAGTAGATATTATTACAAAAGATTCTGTCTTGGAGGGATATTAATAATGGCATACTTTACTTATTTTCCAACTACTGTATATGATGTTCGTGGTGATAAGAATAAACTAAGAATAGATAGAATCACTAATGTTTTAGTGAGAGCTAGAAAGAAAATAGAAATTACTAATGCAGCTTTGTTTGAACAATACTTTATCCAAGATGGTGATAGAGCAGATACACTTGCTTATCAATTTTACAAAGACTCTACATTGCATTGGTTGATTATGTATGCAAACTACATGACTAATCCATATTATGATTGGCCATTACAATATTTTGATCTACAAAAGTTTGTTGCTAAGAAATATACGAATATAAATGGTGTCCATCATTATGAAGATGCTGATGGTAATGAGGTACAAGAGCCAGGAACATTAGAAGCACCTGGCGTGACAGCAGGTAGTGCAACAACTATAACTAACTTTCTATATGAAGAAAGATTAAATGATGAAAAGAGAACAATAGATATTATTAGAATTGAGTATGTATCTCAAATCGTTAAAGAGTTTAAGAAACTTATTGTAGAGTAAAAATATGGCAACTCCTATAGCTAATGTACAAGATGTAACTGTAAATAATCTATCAATCAGGTCAGCAATTGGTAATTTTGATTTAATTCCATTATTTGTTGAACTAACAATAGAGGAAAGTTTGTTTCGCTCTGCATTGACGGGTAGTATTATTTTAGCTGACTCTTTCAATCTTCCTACAAAATTACCTATTGTTGGTGAAGAAACACTTGATATTGATATTGTATTATCTGGCATTGATGGTAGAGAGGGTCAGTCTGGTATTCATATAAAACCCCCACCTATGCACGTTAATTCTATTGATTCAAGATATGCGACTAAACCTAAAGCACAGAATTTTACTTTAGATTTGGCATCTGAACAATTTATGAGTAGCATGCATTCTAAAGTATCAAAATCTTACAGCAATCAAAAAATAAGTGATATGGTGTATGATATATACTATACATATTTAAATGATAGTAGTGACTTATCAAAAACATTAAATTTTGAACCAACAGAAAGAATAGAGTCACTGATTATACCAAATTTAACACCATTAGATGCTATTGCATGGTTAAGTAGTAGAGCAAAACCAGATTCTGCAGCTAATAATGCATCTAACTATGTATTCTTTGAAACTATTGATGGTTCTTCATTCATAAGTATAAACACTTTAGCTGATGTAGAACCTTTTTGGAAATTTATATTTAAACCTAGAAGTGATGACGCTGCCGGTGTAGAGAATTTAGCTAAGGGTATTCAGAAGATTAATAAGTATTACTATCTCAAGCAATTTGATAAAACTCAAAACATAGAAGATGGTTTATACTCTTCAAAACTCATCACGCATGATATAGTTAGAAAGAAAATTACTCAATATGATTTTAATGGATACAATGACTTTTTAGGTTTGAATCATGTTGGAGCATTTCCAGTTATATCATCGTCTGATGTAGAAGTAGCTTCATCTGCTGTAAATCGTACATCTTATGCTCCAGTTGAAGAAGCTAATAATTTTCCTATTACAAATGAAAGAGATTTATCTAGTATGACAGATGGTTCTGTTTGTTTCTATCCAAAACATAATCAAATGTATGCAAAAAATGTTAACGACTTATATGATAATAAAGTTGAGAATTGGAAGTTACAAAGAAATGCACAGTTAGCATCATATGATAATCTTACAATGATGATAGAGGTAAGTGGTAACTCGACACTAAGAGTTGGACAAACTGTTACATTAGAATTACCATCACCAGAAGCTAATGATGCTGATGGACAAACAGATAATCTTCTCGACAGATTTCTTTCAGGCACTTATATGATAACAGCTATTAAACATATATTTTCAGCACATCAAAAGAAAGATAATAAGATATCATATACTATGAAAGTTGAAGTAGTCAAGGATGCGTTAGAAGATATTGTGACCAATAGAACATCAAGAAAGGAAGATTAATTATGTTTGGTGAATTTGTTTGGTGGCAAGGTGTTGTAGAGGATAGACTAGACCCATTGAAGTTGGGTAGATGCCGTGTGCGTATACTTGGATACCATACTGATAATAAAGTTGATGGTATTGGTATACCTACTAATGATTTGCCTTGGGCAACACCAAGTCAACCAATAACATCTGCAGCTATGAATGGTATTGGTACTACACCTATGGGCCCAGTAGAGGGAACATGGGTATTTGGTTTTTTCCGTGATGGTGATAATGCACAAGAACCTGTAATGATGGCAACCTTTGGTGGTATACCAGAAGATAAACCAAACAGCACTGTAGGTTTCAATGACCCTAATGATAAATATCCACAATCATCATCATTGACTAATGCACCTTGGGGAGCTGGACTAAATGAACCAGACACTAATAGACTAGCTGTTGCAGATTCTTCTAAAGAACATCCAGTTATTCAGATAAAGAAAACAGCTAGAAAAGATAACGGAACAAGTATTCCGATAGCTAATGTGGACACTAAATGGAATGAACCAGAAGTACCTTATGCAGCTAACTACCCAAGTAATCATGTAAGACAATCTGAGTCTGGCCATATAGAAGAATGGGATGATACTGCTGGTAAAGAAAGAATACATACATATCATAAATCTGGTACATTTGAGGAGATACACCCAGACGGCACAACTGTTCATAAGATTGTTGGTGACAACTATACCATTAAGGCAAAATCAGACAATATACATATTGTTGGAAACTGTAATATTACTATTGATGCAAATGCTAACTGGTATGTCAAGGGTAATGTGGAACAACAGATAGATGGCAACTGGAATATAGTGTGCAAAGGAACAAAGACTGAAACGGTAGAAAAAACTGTAACAGAAACATATAAACAAACAAAATCAGAAAATGTATCTGGTTCTGTTCAAGAAACATATGGAAGCACTCAAACTACAAATGTATCTGGTACTGTAATTGTTACTGGATCAACAATTAACTTGAACTAATATTATGCCTATTACATTTACAAATGGACTAACACCAGATTTTTCTCCCAATAGTTTCAATACGGAGAAAGAGCACGTCAAGAGAATATTTGCATTACTTGATGGCGGTACTGCATTTAGTAATATACTTGAAACACCACTATCTAATTTGATTGCAAGGATTGATGCATTAACATCACAGCTTCTATCAGATGATAGTATAGCTTCATCTGAATTATCTACATTGAATGGATTTTCTTCTATTCCCATTGACCCAAATACAGGACAACAGGAAGTTGACCCAAATACAGGACAAGTAGTTACAAATTTACCAGATGGTTGGGCAGCTGCAGGATTTGTTGAAACTGATATAGAAACTGTTACTGTTTCTATTACTAGTTATAGAGATGCAAATCAATTAATCAGGACAAACTTAGCAGTACTGAAAACTTTTCTCACTACTGCTGATGATACTTTTAAACTTCATAATGATTTACTGAGTGGTATTAGGGAAGACCCACCGCCAGGTAATGTAAAACCAACTTTACGGGGATTGATGGGATTAGTCACAGCACTAACTACATTGGAAAATAAGTTTGGTATTACATTTACTAATTATTTGGTAAAAGTATTTGGAACATTATTTACTGGTGATGTCACTATCAGTAATGCTCAAACATTTCTCAATACTAATCCAATACCCACAACATATGCTAGTTTAGATATTGTAACAAGGGTTAATGCAGACCCATTTATTGAAACACCTGTTATACTAGTGAATGAAATTACTGCTCTACTTAGTGGTTCAACATATGCTACAACTATATTAACCCATAGAGATAATTTCCAAACTCATATAACTAATGATACTGCGGAATACAATATTGTCTTGGACAAGCTTGATAGGTTAGTTCAATCTTTGGGTATATCCGCACATATCGGTGATGATTATTATAAATTTATGTATACTGATGTTTTTGGAAGTGCACCATTAAAACAAATTATTTCTGATAAAGATAATGGAGTGATAGACTAATGCCCGCAGCTACAAGGATTGGTGACGCTGATGTTCCCCATTGCTCAACGCCATTTAGAGCTCAGGGTTCGCCAAACGTAAATGTCAACGGAATTCCGTGGAGCAGACAGGGCGATAACAATACGGTTCACTTGTTACCATGTGGGCCGGGATGTTGTCCACATACTGCACCAATAGCTGTTGGTTCTGGTACTGTATTCATAAACGGAAGAGGGGCTGGTAGAATCGGAGATTCTATCGCAGGTTGTACTAGTGTTGCACAAGGTTCACCAAATGTAAACGCGGGAGGATAATATGAGTTTTAGTAACTGGTCAAATGATTCTCAAGCACATACTCAATTGTGTATATTGGAATCACAATTAGAAGTCAAGGGGAGTAAAGTATTTGCACTTGAGGCAGAAAATCTTCTACTAAAACAAGAAGTAGAAAGATTGCAAAATCTCATTAAATCAATATCTAAAAGTGATATAAGTATTAATGAAGATGTATTAAATAGATTCAAATAAAGGAGAATAGCATGAAAAAGATTATCTTGACCCTAGCACTATGGTTTTGTTTTACTTCATCAGCTGTCGCTGCAGAGTTACTCATGTTCTCTATGGCATCATGTGGATACTGTCAAGCATTTCTAAAAGAAGTTGCACCAACATATTCGGAAACAGAACACGCAAAACTCTTGCCACTGCGAATAATCAGTATGGATAAGAAGGCTGCACCTAAGTGGTATGACAAAGCATACGATGCAAGGAAAATTGATGGGATTGCTGGTACTCCAACATTTGTAGTGTTTGACAATGGTGAAGAAAAGGCAAGACTTATTGGGTATCAAGGTAAAGAGAGATTTTATGAAGATATCGGAAATTTTATTCAGAGTAACCTAAAATACTTACAATCTGTAGCTGGAACAAATCCAATTCCATTTGAAACAGAAACGGAATTAGATTACAAACAAGCACAGATACTTGAACAAGAAGAAAAGCCAATTGTTGAAGAACATAAACACGAAGGCTCTAACTCAAAGAGTGACAAATATCCTAATGGTGTATTCAAGTCGGATGATATTCGTGACCATATTTATGAGACAGAAGCAATGGCTGAAATTGCAGCTATGTGGCTTGGATGTCGCGGGGTACATGAGCATATCATAAATGGTAAGAAAATTTTTATGCCATGTTCTATGTCGGAAAAATAGGGGTTGAAAGAAGCATGGGTAAGAAGGAAACAAGCTATGAATGGATGATACCAGAGTTGGAAGTTGACGTTCAACAGAGAATACCAACCGAAGACCCAACAAACTTATTTGGCTTTGGTTGTTTTATTATATTTATATGGAGATTTTAATTTATGCTTGATTATGTAACAAGTGGTGTGATTGATGTAATAGAAAAATCAAATCTTCACAATACACTAGTGAAAACTGTTGGAACACCTAACTATTTCGCTAGTGTGATTGACACAAATCAGAACTATATTGCCCATTGTACAGATGGAGTAGGATCAAAGATAAAACATCTTATCAAATATAAGATGTATAGTGACATTGGACGTGATTGTTTTGCCATGAATTTCAACGACATCCTATGTGTTGGTGCTAATCCGATATCATTTCAGAATCATATCACATCAACAGATAGTGATGCATATATAATCCCTCAAGTAATAGAGGGTATTTTAGAGTATTGTAAAAAATCATTCACACTATTATCTGGTGGTGAGACTGAAATACTCCAACAAACTAATTTCCATATCTCTGGCTCTATAATGGGTACTGTCCAAAAGGATAGACTCATTGACGGTACTAGAGTAGAGCCGGGTGATGTGATTATTGGATTAGAATCTAGTGGTGTCCATGCAAATGGTTGGACTGCTATTAGTGAGAGAATACCAGAACTGATTTTACCAGAAACCCTCACAGCTACTAAGATATACAATAAAGATATAATGACACTATTAGCAAGAGTTAAAAATGTTAGTGCTATTGCTAATATAACTGGTGGTGGATTTAGGAATCTTGAACGAATCCCCAAGAATGTCCAGTATGAGATATATAACGAATCTTCTAATAGGACATGGGAATTACTAGAAACAAAATTCACTCATCAAGAACTATACACAACATTTAATTGTGGCATAGGTCTTATGGTGATAGTGAGGCCAGAGGATTCTGATAAAGCACTAGATGCAATGGTATCTAATCCAAAGGTTATTGGTAAAGTGGTAGAAAACGATAGACCTAATGTAGTAGTAAATGGACAAGATATATATTTCGGTGACGCAGACCCGTATGTGTTTAAGGAAAAGGAAGTGTGTGAAGAATATAAACTAGGGGATAATTAATGATTAAAGATATGAGCAAAATGATAAAGTTAGATAACCTAGTGCCAATAATTCTAGGAGTTGCATTATCGGGATTAAGCACACTAATGTCATTCGCGTATTCTAATATAGAAGAAATGCACAAAGAGATAGTGGAGCATAGACTGCTACTATCCAGACTAATTTCACCAGATGGCACTATAATCCAATCACCAACATCAGCTAGTTCTAGGGCATCATTAAATAAGGAGATTAGTGAGATACATCAAGATATAGTGAGATTAGAGACAAAACTGGAATATATTGATGGACATAAATGACGAGCTAGAGATACTAAAACATATAAATATAGTAACATAACAACTAAATATTGGTTTGAAGCTTCACAATACCCTAGTGATAGAAAAAAATACAACTTAGGAATAATGTATTTGTCATGACTTTCAAACGAGGGCAAACCGATGTACATTTTAGCATACTACTGGTTATCTTTATCTAAAGACCCAAGATCAAAAGCAAATTTACTATATTTGGAGTCAAAGATGACATCAGAACAGCTAAATAGAGCAAAAGAAATGATAAAGAAACATAAAAGAGAGATATAGATGGAATATTTAATAATCATCCTTGCTGTTACTGCATTGTATATTGTTATTCCAAAGAAATGTGATGAAACAGATATTGATGGTGGAATATATGGAAAATCACCTAAATCTGTTAAAAAGAAAACACGAAGAAGGACTAAGAAAGTATTACCCAAAAAAGTCAAGAAAAAGGTAGTCAAGAAAAAGGTTACAAAAAGAAAGACTAAGAAATGACCAATATGGTCATTGGGTTATGGCTTATATATGGTGTAATAATCATATATATCACACATTCTAAATAAGGAACAAGAACCATGAAAAGAGGAAACTCTTTTGGTGATTGGTTTTTTTTGACTTGTTTATTGGGTGCAATAATCATGTTACTGTTAAAACTAGGTGATATGAAACAAAAACCTAATAATTTCCAATCTTGGTCATGGAGTACTATTGACTGTTGCACTCATATAGTGAGGGAAATTTAATGAAACTATTTTCTTTCTTGTGCAATAACAATAAATGTGGATATCAATCTTCACACCTATTGAGTATTTGGCATCATAAGGAGTGGGGTATTTGTAATAAATGTAGAAAGGGTATTTTAGTAATAATTAATAATTTAAATAGCGAGGTGAATCATAATGAACGAAAGAATGTACGAGGGAAAAGCTAAGATATTATATGAAACTGATGATAAAACTGTATCCTTAATGCATTTTAAGGATGATATCACAGCTGGTGATGGTGAGAAGAAAGACACCATGAATAACAAAGGTAAACTCAACTGCACTATATCCAAGAAAATCTTTGAGTACTTGGAGAAACAGAGGGGTGTTCATACACACTACATCTCATCACCGCAAACAAATGAACAACTAGTAAAGAAACTCCACATCCTCCCAATAGAAGTAATCGTCCGTAATATCGCTGCAGGCTCTATTTGCAAACGATATAATCTCCGTAAAGGCCACACATTTAAAACTCCACTAATAGAACTCTTTTATAAAGACGATGCACTTAAAGATCCTCTAGTCCGTGATGATGTAATACTGGAAATGGAGTGGTGTACTGCCTCACAATTATCCGAAATAAAGAAACAAGCTCATATAATCCATCAAAAAATGACGGATTATTGGAAAAACTACGAACTAACACTAGTGGACGCTAAGTACGAATTCGGTATAGATGAAGATGGAAACATTATGTTAGCGGACTCTATAGAACCTGATGGCTGCAGATTGTGGGACAAAGACGGTTGTTCTTTAGATAAGGATTTATTTCGTCAGGGTGATGATATGGATGCTGTTTTAGATGTTTATCAATATATCCACGAATTAATACATGCTGATCCGATTTAAACTTTAAAGGAAAAAGAACGATAATGACCCTTGCTGGGACGGCTACAAACAAGTAGGTTGGAAAAAGAAAGACGGCAAAAAAGTACCCAACTGTGTGCCTATAGGTGAGGGAAAGGAAAAATGTTGTGATGAATGTTATGACCACACACTATCCGAAGCACAATATCAGGGCAAAGAGGTAACACTGAATGACCCTAAGCGTGCAACAGATGGTAAAAAGAAGTTTTATGTATACGTTAAAAACGAAAAGGGTAATATAATCAAGTTAGGATTTGGCGACCCTAATATGTCAATAAAACGAGATAGTCCAGAACGTAGAAAATCCTTTCGTGCAAGACATAAGTGTGACAACCCAGGCCCTAAGTACAAAGCAAGATACTGGTCATGTTACCAATGGAGGGCAGGAGCAAAATTCGAGGACTAACCTATGAAAACTATACACAAGAAGCCTGGTGATGTTATAGTGAGGGAAGGTGAAGAAACGGACGAAGCATATATCATACTATCGGGAGTAATAGAGGTCACTAAAAAAGGAAAGTCAATAGCACTATTAAAAGAAAACTCTATATTTGGTGAGATAGCATTAGTAGATCAACGTCCAAGGACTGCTACTTGTACTGCAAAGACGGCGGTAGCATTAGGTATGGTAACAAGGGAAAACTATAGGGAACTCATTAAATATCGTCCCCAAGCTGTAATCCCCATATTGAAGATAGTGACAGACAGAATGCGTAATTTAATGGATATAATGGGGGGTATGTCTGATATGTTAGGGGGGAAGTGAGATTTTGCAATTCTTGATACTGAACAGAATCACCATAAACCCATCTCATAGGCACTATGATTATTGTGATTATGACCCAAACATGAATACCCTGTTGATCAGCAAGTCATAATCACCGTTAAATCCCTCATCATAAAGAGGTATAAAGGAGGTAGCTGACAGGGTTATTTGTTATCAAGCACCCATCCATTGAATGCTTCCGAATTGACCATTAAGTATATTACCACGAGCAAAGTTACGAGCTGGAGTAGAGAAACCCGCTGGTTTCAATATGTCGCCCTTCATAAATTTGTCATCGTCTTGAAGCATCACAAATCCCCATACTGAACGTCCAGTGGTAAACTTGATATATTTCTTTCCTATCTTAAACTGAAGCTGACTATTAAACTTCCTAATACGATCCTTTTGGTCATTATAATCCACAAGGGTAGTGGTATTAGCAACAAACTTACAATAATCAGCATTAATCTTAGCACTCAATTTATCCAATCCTTTAATCATGTCGTTATTCATTATCAGCAATCTCCTTCAATTCATTAGCTTCCAACATACCGTCAACATCATCTTGACTCATCCAATTAAGACACATCAATAATGCCTGATCTGCACTAATATATCCCTCTTCAACCATTTCTAAAACTCTATCTCTCGCATCATAATTATTCATTATAGTATATCTCCTTCAGCAATTTCTTTCAAACAATGTTTTTCCAACATATAGTCTATATCATCGTGATCCATCCAATTAAGCATCATAATAATTGCACGTTCTTTAGTGATAATTCCTTCTAAAACCATCTCTAAAAATCTTGTTCGACTGTTATAGTGTGTTGGTCTATTCATTACCAAGCCCTCCTGTTTTCTTCTTTACAATGTTGTACAAGGTAGTTGATTATATTACATAATTTAGCCTTATTTACTGAATCATTTGCAACATTATTAACCATTCTCTGCACTAATGCTAAGATATCAAAAGTATTTTTACCATCAATATAAGTAGCTCTGAGTTGATCTACTGTCATACCGAACATTTCTTTTTCTCCACTAATCTCTATCATTATCGCTTCTCCATTATTTTCTGTTTCATTACAATCAATTTATCAAACTCACTATATAGCTTCACTATATAAGGGTCATTCCATTCCTTATCATCTCTCCATATAGCAAGGGTTTCCTGTATATCCTTCAAAGCATAGTTAATTTCGTTCAATTTCATTTCAATCTCCAATGTGTTATTCTCTATCATATATACCATTATACAGAGGTTTTACCAATAAGTCAAGAGAAAAAGTGCACATATATGCATTTAGGCCCTAACCCGTTATAATACAACAACTTAACTAATTTGGGCCTCTGAACGGGCTTCTGAGGGGTCTTTCTCCAACCCCTCATACACCCCCTAGATGCCTAAAACACCCCTTATACGACACTAAAAACCCTCTTATCACCA
>Ga0233439_10002562_pt1 | contig 20279 bp, 18 predicted proteins | sample SI_123_September_6_FD_182713 | JGI IMG/M metagenome (GOLD analysis project Ga0233439, IMG submission 182713) | Seawater microbial communities from Saanich Inlet, British Columbia, Canada - SI_123_September2016_100_MG | ecosystem: Environmental > Aquatic > Marine > Inlet | place: Canada: British... | reverse complement strand
ACCTTCAATCGATTCAACCCGATCAATGAGTTCGTTCACCGCAGTACCGGTAACTTCGGCGTGCTGTCGAATGTCCATAGTGGCGAGTGTCATTCCGAATGCCGAGATGCGCTGCATAACGCGTCGAACGGCACCGTTCGCAGATGCGCCACTCTGGTTCGCTTCGAGCGAGTCGAGCATAATTTCAAGATCAGCCAACAGCGAGTCGACGTTCGAATAACTTGCCTTACCGCTCTTAGAACCCTCGGTGGCAGAAATTCCATTAAGTACTCGTTCGTAAATAAATGCGCATTTCAGCCGATACGGCTCGTCGGCATCGAGGTTCCAGAACTCATCCCAAACCGATGGCAGCTCGGCACGATCTTTTTCGAGTGATTCTTTAAGTTCGTCCGATATTTCAACGATTCGTGTCGATTGACTAAGTGTTTGTGCGAGAGCCGCAATCGCTGGAGCGAACATCTTCAACGCCCGCTCGTGCTGCAAATCGAGAATCTGACGAGTTAGCTCGTGCGTGACGTTCGGGTTTCCGTCACGATCACCACCAACCCACGTTCCGAACTGCATCGACCTCGTAGTCGGTGTTCGAGAAATTCCGAACGTCTCCAATTGGTCATCGAGCGCCTCTTCGACCTCGGCAATGGCGAACTTAAACATGTCCTCCATGTAGTACATGATGTTGCGAGCTTCGTCAGTTGGTGCCGGGCGCTGATGCCTCAGTTCGTCAGTTTGAAGAATCTCTTCGACAACCTCAGACAATCGACTATCGATTCGGCGGGTTTCCGATACCAACAACCGTGGATTCGATCGCTCGTTCAACAGCTCACCAACACGACGCAGCTTGTTCAGAATCGAACGCCTTGCGGCTTCAGTCGGGTGTGCAGTGTAGACCGGTCGAACTTCCAAACGATTCACAATATCGCTTATCTCTTCAACCGAGATATTGGCTTCACGAATTCGATCAAACGCTTCTTCCAGCCATTCCCGGCGCGCTCCAGCAACACCTTTGAACTCGATTCGGTGGTGCTGCTCGGCAACGTTCGCAAGATGAAAATAACTGGTGAACGCTCGAACGGTACGAATGACCATCCACAGCGACGAATCATCGAGCTTCTTGAATAGTTCCTCACGTAGTTCAGGGTTCGGCGATTCTCTCAACGTACGAGTCGAAGCACGAACGTACTCGACCATATCGAAAATCTCGTCACCCCATAGATTCCGCAGAGTCTCACCAAGCATGTCGCCCATTCGACGAATATCCGCTCGTAGGTCGGCATCTTCGCTATCAAATTGGGTTATGTCTTGTGTGCTCATATTAGGAATCGACCTCAGGAGTAAAAATTTTATCAACGCGTTTACAGCCAGGCAGAAGCCCAGCCAAGCGTTTGCTCGGTATTGCCACTCGGGCCGTACTCGCAACCAACCCAACCGTCGTAGCCGATTTCATCGAGATACGGCAGGATGTGGTTGTAGTTGATCTCGCCCGTGCCCGGTTCGTGTCGTCCCGGATTATCGGCGATCTGAATGTGCTTGATAGATGAAAGGTTTTCTTTGACTGTAAGTGAAAGTTCACCTTCCATAATTTGCATATGGTAGAAGTCGTAAAGCAAAGCTAGATTCGGGTGATCCGCCTCGGCGATAGCTTCTAGTCCACCCTTCGAGGTGTTCACGAAAAATCCCGGTTGGTCGCGTGTGTTGATCGGTTCAACCAACGCAATTACGCCGACTTTCTCAAGCTCTTCGGCAGCGTGACGAATGTTGTAGATGAACATCTCGTGCGCTTCGTCGGGATCGACATCGCCTATTGGTCCGCAACCTATATTTACACCGATGCAGCCAAGCCCGGCCGCGTACTCAACAGCCTGTGCAGTTCGTTCTGCGTACAGATCTTTGCGGTCGGCACGGAGAGCAATATTGTTGATCCCGCTGTCAGGATCGGCAACTGGTGAGTTGATAATTACGTGCTTTAGCGAATTTCGTTCAAGCCGCTCGACGATCTGGTCGATTTCAAGAGAGTACGGAGCCTGTAGCTCAACTCCCTTGAACCCAGCACGCGCCGCAGCGTCGTATCGATCGATGAGATCGTACTCGTTGAACATCCACTGCAAATTTGCTTCAAGCTTCGGCATTTACGATCCCTTTACTCCCTGAGTTCGATACAAACCGGACGCAACAACTAATTATTCAGACAGCCAGAACGAGTACGTCCACGCCGACCAATCGATTTCCACGAGCCAATTCGAACTAGAGGTACTTCGCAGCCCAGCCAAGCCCGGCAACAGTATCGCCAGCCGGAGCGTACTCACACCCAACCCAGCCGTCGTAGCCAAGTGAATCGATGTGCGGCAACAGGAAGTCGTAGTTGATCTCGCCAGTACCGGGCTCGTGTCGCCCCGGATTGTCGGCAAGCTGGAAGTGACCGATGACATCCATGTTTGCTTCAATCGCCCGGGTCACATCGCCTTCCATGATCTGCATGTGGTAAATGTCGTACTGAACCTTCACGTTGTCAGCACCAGTCGCCTCAACAGCGGCTCGGCTCTGGTTCGTACGGAACACCGAGTAACCAGGAATATCTATCGTGTTGATCGCTTCGAGCAGCACCATGATGTCAGTACCTGCGACAGCTTCTGAAGCGAACTTCATATTATCGATCAACGTGTCGTGCATTTTCATGGCACTAACACCAGAAGTCGCTTTACCGGCAAGAACCGTCAGTCGATCACAGTCGAGAACTTTCGCATATTCCACAGCAGTACCAACGCCATCTTGGAACTCACCGACTCGATCTGGAAAGGCTGCGCATCCACGGTCGCCAGCTGCCCAGTCGCCCGCAGGAAAATCGAAGAGAACCTGAGTTAGGTCGTACTTGTCTAGCTTTTCCTTGATCTGCTCAGCCGGGAAGTCATACGGGAATAGATACTCGACTCCCTTGAATCCGGCATTTGCTGCCGCTTCGAATCGGTCGAGAAAATCGACCTCATTGAACATCATCGAAAGGTTGGCGGCAAGCTTGGTCATCTGGCGGGATTCTCCGTGAGTCTCTCTGATGTAACAGAGGATTGTTCGTCTATTTCCGGCTCGAATATATATAAACTCCGTGCCAAAGCTACACAATCATACTTGCAGTTCTCTATTCCCCAAAACCGCAATACGAACATGGCAATCCGATTACAACAGTGCCATTCCGCCATTCTTAATAACTGGTATTTTTTGTGACTCCAACCGTTAGCGGTTTCGATATGCTCCAGAACATGTCTCTCGACTGATCAACTGAACATGAACACTAACCACCCGACTAATAATATTCACAACGCTGAGGCACTGGCTGACGATATCGAAAAGACTCAGTCGGGCATTATTATCCCGCGTCCTGTAAAGCACCTTGGCTCTGGCTTCCGTAGCACCGTGATACGAGATGCGAGCGGTCAAGTATTCCGAATCGGCCGAACTTCAAACTCAGTGGGAGGGTATAAGCATGAGGTGAAGTTACTGCAGTTTTTACGTAACCAGTTACCTACGGCAATACCTGAACCACGCTTGTTTGCACCCCGTTCAGAGCAATTCCCGGGTGGAGTGATGACATACCGAGAATTGCCCGGACATACGTTGTCGACCGATGTAGCAGACGAAGACAGTTGGGGATCGCTTGCAACCGAACTCGGTGAATTTCTTGCAACCCTTCACCAAATTCCGACTACGACATTGCAAGAGCTAAAACCTCAGCCTTCGCACTCAACCATCGCTGAGTTGGAAAAAACACGAATTGAAACGACACCTACTCTTAAGAACCGCCTGAGCACAGACGAAATGTCGCGCATCAATCGATGGTGGGATGAACTATTTTCCGCTCCGGAAATGCACGAATACTCTCCAGTGTTGATACATAACGATTTCTGGCACAAAAATATCCTAGTTAGATCGAACCCTCCGAAACTCTCAGGAGTTATCGACTGGGAGCATTCGCGCCTCGGAGACCCGGTAATAGATTTAGTAGCTGTGCGGTATCTCGGCGACAAATTCGCTCGCCAAGTTAGGGCAGCATACTCGAATCGAATTCATGTTGACCCCATCAATATGAATTTCAGGCTTGAGCGCCAGATAGTGCTCCGGGAGTTCGGAGGGATCGGGTACTCGATCTCCCACAATGACAATATCGAACTTGATGCGTCAATCGAAAAACTGAGAAATACCGGAGTAACCGGCATTTCGACGGGACGTTCTACCTAGTAGTAGATTGCCGTTCCAACTCCGCCACCGGCTGCTATTCCATCACCGTTTATTGCAATCGAAAGCGGCGAAGCCAGCATTGTGACCACGTAAGCGATGTCGGCAGCATCGATGATCGTGCCTGACAAATTACCTTGCGCCAGCTTTTGCTCGACTTCCTCTTCACTAATCCCCTCGGCAACGGCACGCTTGGCGACAACGCCTTCGGTCGCTTCTGTGCGAGTCATTCCGGGATGAATAACAGTGACGTTAATTCCATGCGTGCCAAGTTCTGCTGCAAGGTTTTTCGTCATCGCCGTTACTGCAACGTTTCGCATCGATCCGACAACAGTTCCAGTGTTGCGAGATGCCATTCCTGAAATGTTGATAATCCGCCCCCAGCCCTGCTCGGTCATAATTGGCGCAACTTCACGCGCACATCTCAGGTAGCCCATGACTTTCACGTTCATGTGATCGTTGAACTCTTCAGTCGTCACCCCGGCAAGGGTTGGCACAGTGCTTTGTCCGCCGGGACGAGCCGCGCAGTTTACGAGAATATCGATGCCACCTAGAACAGCATTTGCTTCGGCAATCAGGTTGCGCACGCTGTCGTCAGATCCCGTGTCGGCCACGATTCCAGTAACGATCGAACCTGTCTCGTTTGTGAGCTCTTCGGCAGTCGCATCGAGTGCTTCCTGCCCACGAGCTGAGATCACAACCGACACACCCTCTTCCGCCAGCGTCCGCGCAATCGCCTTGCCAATTCCTCGGCTACCGCCCGTAACCACAGCACGCTTACCTAGCAGTTTTAAGTCCATGTTGATGATTCCTATCTTGAAGTGACGTTACCCAACCACACCCGGTCGTTGTTTCCAGAAATTCGTTTCGCCCTCAAAGGCGCTTGCCAACTGAAGTAGCCCCATCTCGTCGCGAGGTCGACCCACCAGCTGCAATCCAACTGGAAGCCCGTCTTTCGTAAATCCGGCCGGAACCGACATTGCTGGCAACCCCGTTACCGACACGGTGTAGCACGGCCACATCCAGTCGAGATACGTTTCCGGCACCACGCCGTTGATGTCGTTCGGGTACTCCAGATCAATCGAGAACGGCGGCACCGACGTCACCGGCATGGCGAGGAATTCGTACTTGTCGAAGAACCCTAAAAGCTGCTCCCACAACCGGGTACGAAGTCGCTCTGCATGTGCAACATCGATCGCCGACTGGTTCAGTCCTTGCTCAGCGTTCCATCGAACCGTTTCTTTCAACTTCTCGGAATGGTCTCGCAGGTGAGTCTCGTGCTTGATCGCAAAGCTGTAAGCCCGCAGCACTTGGAAAATTTCATCGGTAGTTGAAAAGTCGGGTTCATCGTCATCAACTATCAACCCCAGATCGTCGAACACATGCTTTACCGACTCTGTGACCCGACTGTTCTCCGCATCGATAGGTCGACCGCCAAGGTCTTTACTCCACGCAATACGAACGTCTTTGAAATCTCGTGCTAACGAACCTGCGTATCCCCCTCCGGATTCTCGCAGCGACAAAGGCGAACGAGCATCGTTACCCGCCATAACGCTGAGTTGCAGTGCGACATCATCGACGGTGCGGCCCATCGGACCATCTGTAGAAAGATTTAGCCAACCCAGATCGCCACCAACGGAAGGAACCCGACCCGGGCTAGGTCGAATACCAACGACGTTCGACCACGCGGCAGGATTTCGTAACGAGCCGCCCAGGTCAGAACCGGTCGCAATAGTTGTCATTCCTGTCGCGAGAGCCACTCCAGCGCCGCCTGAGCTACCGCCACAGGTCTTGCTCACATCGTACGGATTCTTGGTCGATCCAAAGACGGCATTGAACGTCTGAGATCCTGCACCGAACTCGGGAGTGTTCGACTTACCAATTACGATTGCGCCTGCTTTTTTCACCCGTTCAACAATCAGCGCGTCTGACTCTGGCACGAAATCTTTGTATATCGGTGAACCCTGAGTCGTAAGAATCCCTTTGGTGTTTTGGAGGTCTTTGATGGCGATTGGAAGACCGTACAGAGGTCCCATTTTTTCGCCAGCCATACGGGCCATATCGGCTTCGCACGCCTGCTCCAGTGCAGATTCAGCAACCATCGTGACCATTGCGTTGACCACTGGGTTCACCCGTTCGATTTGATCCAAATGAGCATTTACTAGCTCTTCCGACAATATCTCGCCTTCAGCGATCAACTTCGCCTGCTCACGAGCAGTCTTGAACACCAATTCCGAACTCAAAGAACTATCCGCCAAAATTCACAACTCCCAATATTGCCAACAACAATAGAAAACGTGCCACTGGCACAAAACGTGCCCTCGGCACCACAAAACGACCCCCAATCGAAAACGGTTGGGGGTCGTGATAGTAACTCTATTTACGAGAACTTGGGCAGCTAAGCGGCTACCACCAGGTCTTGCCTTCGATTTCCGATTGCTTGAACTTGAAATCTTCACCGTAAATTCCGGTTGAAAGATACTTCCAACCACCATCGGCGAACATGCAAACAATCTTGCCTTCACGGCCTTCTTTCGACCACTTCTGGGCGATCTTACGAGCCGTGGCGAACGTCGCTCCCGACGAAACTCCAACGAAGTAGCCTGCATCAGTGAGTAGTCGTCGTGTCCAGTAGAACGCCTCTTCGCCATCTACGAGAATTCGTCCATCGAGCTTATCGAGGTCGAGGATAGGCGGAATAAATCCGTGTTCGATTGATCGCAAACCCTGCACTTTATCGTCAGGGTGCGGCGCCGTAGCAATAATCTCAATATCGGGGTTGTGCTCACGAAGAGCCTTACCAACACCCATTAAAGTGCCACCAGTTCCAAGCCCCGCAACGAACGCGTCAACGTCCGGCATATCACGAGCGATCTCAGGCCCCGTCGTCGTGTAATGCGCTCTAGGGTTGGCGAGGTTACCGTACTGATACGGCATGTGATACGAAGGATTTTCTTCTGCCAACTGTTTGGCGACAAGAATAGATTCGTTCGTGCCTTTGTCCTTGTGCGACAGAATCACTTCTGCCCCAAACGCCTCTAGAAGATGAACTCGCTCCGGCGGAACACTCGCAGGCATAACAACTTTTACGTTGTACCCCTTGATTCGACCGATCATCGCTAAACCAAGCCCGGTGTTACCCGAGGTCGGTTCGAGAATCGTGTCACCGGGTTTGATTAGACCTTCTTTTTCAGCGGTCTGAATAAGTGATCGAGCGGCACGGTCTTTCACCGAACCGGTTGGGTTTACCGATTCGAGTTTGCCGTAGATTTTTATCTTAGGATCTGGACTCAGGATCGACACGTCGACCAACGGCGTGTTGCCGATGGCTTGGAGTGCATCTGATTTCACCGCTGTAAACGGTGCGACATAAGTTGAGGCCAAGAAAAATATCTTTCGTAAGTAAGTGAGTTAGTGACTAATCTCTAAGAATTTCGACCTGAGCGCAGTGCGTCCCGATAAATTCGAGGCGCACTGCTCATAGGTGCGATTATGGTTTTCCGCCCAGAGGCAAAGCACCAACTAATTAGTCAGCCGACACCATCTGCTCTTCAACGGATACAGGAGGAAGGATCCCGCAGAAAATCTCGTAATCGATCAATTCTGTGACTTCCGGATTAGCTCCGCAAAGTTTGCAATCTGGATTCTGGCGAATTTTGATCTCCCGGAAGTCCATCGTCAAAGCGTCGATCAGAAGCATTCGACTCGTGAGTGTTTCACCAACACCCATAGCGAGCTTGATTACTTCCAACGCCTGAATTGAACCAACAAGTCCAGGAAGTGCGCCAATTACGCCAGCTTCTGAACAGTTAGGAACTTCGCCCGGAGGCGGAGGATCTGGGAACATGCAGCGGTAGCAACCACTACCCGGCTGATAAGTCGTCGCCTGCCCATCGAACACCAGAATGGCGCCATCGACAAGCGGTTTGCCAGACAAATAGGCTGCGTCGTTCACAAGATATCGAGTTGCGAAGTTATCCGCCCCGTTCACGATGATGTCGTAGTTGGGGATGATATCCATCGCATTGTCGGAATTAATCGGTTCCTCGTGGAGGATTACGTTTGTTTCCGGATTGTGTGCGTTGATCGTCTCTTTAGCCGAAATAACCTTCGGGCGCCCAACATCTGCATCAGTGTGCAAAATTTGGCGCTGCAAGTTCGAAACGTCAACGGTGTCGAAATCGACTATACCGAGTGTTCCAATTCCAGCCAGTGCAAGGTAAAGCGCAACAGGTGAGCCAAGCCCACCGGCACCTACGATAAGCACCTTCGAATCGATCAATTTTCGCTGGCCTACGCTGCCAACGCCGTCCATGATCAGGTGGCGACTGTATCGCTGAACCTGCCCGGGCGTGAGTGGCGTGAAGCCGTTGGTCTCTGCCATGTCCCTAAATTATCCTCTTACTATTTTCCGACCACTGCCCGAATAAACGCTTTTCGTATACGTAAACCGAGATTGACCGGGACAACAACTATAAATTCTACTCCGCTGATCGACGCATATCGCCTCACATTTTAGATTTGGCGCGCCAATGCGGAAGTTCAAGCAGCTAACTGGAAAGTTAGATTCAGTACGAACGATCTAGATGCAGCCTATCTAAGGCATCGAACCTAGAAGTTCGTTTTTACAGGAGCACCAGCTAATGCCATTGTCATTTGCTGATCCTTCAATTCACTGATTCTTACTTTGCTCAAGTGCTCTAGCAGCATGGTCTCGACATCACTCCAGAGCTCGCGCTGCGAACAAGCCCCAGAGAGCCTACAGCCATCGGGTTCTTCGACACAGTCGACAGGAGCTAAAGAATAATCAACCGAGTTCACAACGTCGCTTACCGATATATCTTCGGAAGACTTTGCGAGCTTATGACCACCCTGAGGACCTCTGCGAGATTCGATTAACCCAGATTTTTGTAACTCTGAGCAGATTCTCAACAAATAAGGTTCAGGAATGTGCTGAGCACGAGCGATATCGGAAGTGGAAGTGAATTCCGGGCCATCTTGTTGCGCGAGGTAAACAAGGGTGCGAACCCCGTAATCAACCTTCATCGGTACAAGCATGAGTAGGTCTCCAGCACCAGTAACGGTACATAACGCGAAGCAAAATGCCTGCACGCCGTGATCAGCCACATCCAACATGAGTTCAAAGTGAGATCGAACTCTCGTGCTTCTCAATCATATCACCGAGAAGCCATTCCTGACCCAAACGGTCGACTTTTAGTGCGGCACCTACCTTAGATACATTTCGTAATCACGAACTCAATACGAATCTCATACTTGGTGGTATTGTTAGTAGCCGTGCAGGCGAGGTTTCGTGCCTCGATGCCACTATTTATTGAACTGCTAACAACAGGAAAGACCGGTTTTCGGTCCCCGACTAGAAATGGGAGATGATCGCAATGGCAACGGACGCGATAACACTCAGCGTAGATTTACGCACTGCCCTCGGTAAAAAGAACCGAGCGCTCAGACGCCAGGGAATTACTCCCGTGCACATGTACGGCCTAAACGAAGACTCAGAGTCGCTTCAGGCAAACGACCGAGAGCTCATATCTGTCCTACGGGCCGCAGGCAGAACCACACCAGTAACCCTCAAGGTTGCGGGCGGAAAAGACACCGTAACTATCGTTCGAGAGATTGCACGACACGCAGTTTCCGGCGTGGTTCAACACGTTGACTTCCAACGAGTCGACGTTCAACAGGAAGTTGAAACTCCAGTACCAGTCTCACTGACAGGTCAGGAAGAGGCTCCTGGTACATCCGGTGGTGCAGGTGTTGTTACACAGGGTGCGTTCGAAATTTATGTTCGAGCAAAGCCGTTCGATGTTCCAAACGAAATTGTTGTCGACTGCTCAGGCTTGATGGAAATCGATTCAGCAATTCTGGCTGGCGAGGTCAAGTTGCCTAGCGGCGTAACGCTAGCTGGTCCAGCCGACGATCGAATCGCATGGATTCAGCCACCAAGAGTATCGGCTGACGATGATGCAGCTGCAGATGCTGCTGCTGCTGAAGGCGAAGAAGGCGAAGACAGCGAAGACGCTGCCGACGGCGACGCAGAAGAAGCGGGAGACGGCGAAGAAGAGTAGATCACTCTTTATCGACGTTCGAATACTTCGAACCGAAATTACAAAAAACGCCGCAGCCATTGGTTGCGGCGTTTTTTTATGCTCGAAAATACCGCCGCCGAACCGGATTCCGAGTTCAACTCCTTGCACGAAACACCATACGAACTTACTATTCACTCGCGGAGCGAGGCGGTTCGTCTCGGCTTGCGCACTAAAAACTAAATACTCAAAGGCACAGGAGGCACGGATGGACACCATCCTCATAGCCGTCCTAGTAGCCCTAGTTGCGGTTGTGATCGGAAGCGGACTAGGCTTCCAACTTCACAACCTCCTTTCGGCAAAATCACAGCGAGCAGTTGAAGAAGCATCGGCGCAGCAAATGCGCAGATCCAACGCTCGAAGTAAGGAGATTCTTCTAGAAGCTAAAGAGCAAGCGCTTCAAGTACGAAGTGATACAGAAGCAAAGCTCAACGAGCAGAAGTTAGAAATACAACGCCAACAGAGTCGTCTCGAAGCACGAGAAGAAACTCTGCAAAGCAGGACCGATTCGACAAAAGAACTCGAATTGGGGCTAAAGACTCAAAAAGATCAGATCGCCGTGAAAATCTCGGCGGCTGAAGATTTGAGACTTCAAGCCGGTGAAAGACTCGAAACCGTTTCGGGACTTTCATTAGCCGATGCAAGGCAACAGCTGCTCGATCAAGCTGAAGAAGATATCCAGTTCGAACTGGCACGCCGATACAGGGATGCCGAACTAGAGGCACAGGACGAGGCAGACGATAAAGCTCGCGTTATTCTCGCGGCGAGCATGCAACGACTCGCGGCTGAAGTAGTTTCAGAAGCGACAGTCACCAGCATTCCGTTACCGAACGACGAAATGAAAGGCCGACTGATCGGACGAGAAGGCAGGAATATCAGAGCCATCGAGGCAGCTACCGGAGTCGATCTAATCATCGACGACGTGCCTGAGGCAATCACGATTTCATGCTTCGACCCGATCAGGCGCGAAGTCGCACGCATAGCACTCGACAAACTGATTCAAGATGGCAGGATTCATCCCGCACGTATTGAAGAGTCGGTCGAAAAAGCGCGTACGGAAGTCGACGAAACCGTTCGCAAAGCCGGACAATCGGCCATGTTCGATGTCGATGTAAAAGGTTTGCATCCAGAACTGGTAAAACTTGTCGGTCGGCTGAAATTTCGATACAGCTACGGCGAAAACGTGCTTCAGCACTCGGTCGAAGTCGGACTTGTCGCGGGAATTCTTGCTTCTCAAATAGGGGCCGATCCTCAGATCGCTAAGACAGCAGGATTCTTACACGACATCGGTAAGGCACTCACGCATGAAGTCGATGGACCTCACGCAGAAATCGGTGCCGACATCGCGAAACGCTACGGTCAACCTGATCGTGTTGTAGCCGGTATTCGAGAACATCATGATCGTGAAATGACAACGGTCGAATCGTTCCTTGTTGCCGCAGCCGATGCGATCAGCGCAGCTAGACCTGGCGCACGACACGACACGGTCGAAAACTACATCAAGAGACTCGAAGCACTTGAAGAAGTCGCCAAGGGATTCGAAGGCGTAGAGCGTGTTTTTGCTATTCAAGCGGGACGTGAAGTCCGAGTGCTTGTCGATCCTGAAAACGTCGACGACGTCTCGGCTGCAACGCTCGCAAGAAACATCGTGGCAAAGATCGAAGAAACCCTCGCCTACCCCGGTCAAATCAAGGTAGTGGTAATCAGGGAATCACGATCAATCGAAGTCGCCCAGTAGCGGAATCTTCGTACTCATAGAAAAATAGAACGACCCAGCGATATCCTCGCTGGGTCGTTCTATTTAAATGCTCTACGACAAACGCCAACTTGAATTCGTCGACTCATTCCCGCATTGTTGAATGTGCGTTCGGCGATCGACACCGTTATGAACGCGAATGTCCGAACGAAACACTAGAAAGATTCGCATGCGTGTATTGATGATCGGTGATGTTGTGGGCAGCGGCGGACGCAAAGCCGTAACCAGCCTGCTCAAGGATCTAAGATCCGAACTGAATATAGACTTTGTCACACTTCAAGGCGAAAACCTCGCCGCCGGGATTGGACTCACCGTCGAAACTGTCACCGAAATGCTCGAAGCCGGTGCTGACGTAATTACAACCGGTAACCACGTTTGGGACAAACGAGAATTTATCGAGCACCTCGATGATCCGTTCCTCCCAGTGCTACGCCCTCTCAACTACCCCACCGACAACCCAGGGCGCGGTGCGAGCGATGATTCAGGTCCTGTAGCCGTAATTAGTTTGATCGGACGAGTCTGGGTCGGCGAATTCGACTCACCGTTCGCTGTGATCGACGATCTACTCGCCGGTGGATTTGGACAAGGCAAGCCCATAGTGGTCGACTTCCACGCGGAGGCAACATCTGAAAAAGCAGCCCTAGCGTGGCACCTCGATGGGCGCGTAGCAGCCGTTGTCGGCACGCACACCCACGTTCCAACCGCCGACTGCAAAGTCTTGCCCGATGGCACAGGATTCGTAACCGATCTAGGCATGGTCGGAGCCGTCGATTCGATACTCGGTGTCGAAGTCGAAGGCTCTCTGGCACGCTTCCTATCAGGACGTCGTCAACGCATGCAGCCCGTCCGAAGCGGCATAATCAATTTCAACTCGGTACTTATCGATATCGATGATTCGACCGGACTTGCGACATCTGTAGAACGAGTCGACAGGCAAGTCGAAGTTTGAGCGATTCAACCGGCCAAAACGAGCAAGGAAGCCGATACGACTCGAAGACACCTGCCGTTCATCCAGAGTGGCCAGTCGAAGTCGATCTTCATCTCCACACGACCGCATCCGATGGCACGCTCACTCCGACACAGCTCATCGACCAGATTTCAGCGACAACCCTTCGAACCGTCGCCATCACCGATCACGACTCCACAGAAGGAGTCGCAGAAGCAATCGAAGCGGCGAACGCTTCTTCGAACCTAACCGTAATTCCGGGCATCGAACTCGGGACTGAGAATGAAGATTCCGAGCTTCACCTGCTCGGTTATTTCATCGACATCGACCATCCTGAATTACAGAAAACTCTCGAACAGTTCCGCTCCGAACGAGTCGATGCTGCCCGAGCAATGGTCGACAAACTGGAAGAGATAAAACGTCCAGTTTCGTGGGAACGAATTGTCGAGATGGCGGGTGGGTCGGTTGGGCGGCCTCATATCGCACGTGCGATGGTCGAGGCAGGTCACGTCGATACCGTGGCTGAAGCGTTCGATCGGTTCCTTGGCGAAAAAGGAATAGCACGAGTCCCACGACCAAAGCTTCACCCGGTCGAAGCTCTCAAACTAATCCACTCCGCAGGAGGAATCGGCTCAATTGCTCATCCACGTACAGTCCGAAACCTCAAACCCCTCGTTATTGAACTAGTCGAAGCAGGGTTAGTCGGCATCGAGGTCTACGCCGAGAAGTACAACAGCGATCGACGCGATTCCTACATCGATATTGCCACCCGGTACGATCTCGTCGCAACCGGTGGTACCGACTACCATGCTCTCGGCGCAAAGAATGAAACAACGCCCGGCACCAACGGTCCCCCACCAAACACGGTCGAAAAATTAGTTACTCGGGCAAAGCATAAACACGGCCCGAACGTTGGCAACATCCCATCAGGATTGGCATAGCCACAATGCCCAGCATCGACGCAGTAGTCGCCGTAGCTATCGCCTATCTCATCGGGTCGATTCCCACGGCGTACCTAGTCGGAAAATACTTTGGCGATGCCGATCTCACTGAAGTCGGATCGAAAAATATTGGAGCCTCGAACGCCTACTCTCAACTTGGTTCACGCTGGGCTGGGTTCGTAGTGACCGTCGATGTGCTCATCAAAGGATCGCTCCCCGTTTTCATCGCCTCAGACGCCGTTTTCGGACTCGGTCTAGGTGTCCAAGTGGCCGTTGGTATAGCGAGTGTGGTCGGTCACGATTGGTCGATATTCCTCAGATTCCGCGGCGGACGTGGAATCGCAACAACCGAAGGGGCAATACTCATACTCAGCCTCCCGTTGGCGTTCGCATACCCAGCGATACCAGCATTGGCAGTTCTGGTTAGCCCCAAACGGGATTCCGCAGTATGGTGGCTAATTGCGACCTTGGCCGTTCCTGTGTGGGTTCTGCTCTTAGATCTTCCCGACGAATTTCTCTGGTTCTCGATAGCGCTCATCGTTGTCACTCTTTTGAAGCGTATGACATCTAACTCTTTACGAGACGACCGTGGGTCAATTTCGGCAAGACTTCTTTGGAACCGCTTGGTCTTCGACCGAGATATCAAGAGCCGTTCTGCGTGGGTCGAACAGTAGCAAATCACCGAAATACCTGCTGACGTTTCACGATTTATCGCCACACTTTTTGGGTATCCTGTACCGCCTATGACAAACGACATCTTCGATAGCACCTGCCTACGCCACCCCGAAATCACTTCCAATTTGGGTTGTGGAAGGTGCGGCGACTTCATCTGCCCCCAGTGCATGGTGCAATCGCCTGTAGGCGCTCGTTGTCCCGATTGCGCCAATATCGGACAAGCACCGATCTTTCGACTCACCCCTGTCGAAGTAGTTCAATCTATAGCTCTGTCTTTGGGATCCGCTGTCGTACTCGGAATCGCTTACGCTGCGATCGTATGGGTACTTTGGGTGCTACCGCTCGGCTTAATGGTCGGTTACGTTGCGACGGCGTTCGTCATCGCCCTCGCTGGCGCACCCGTAGGCGATTTCATCAGGCGAGTTGGCAAAAACAAACTCGACGCACGATTAAGAGTCCTCGCCGCGGTGACCATGCTGCTGATATGGATGGTCGGCTATACCGTAGGGTCGGAAATGTTTGGCATCTGGAACGGCGTGTTCCTCAACATCGTCGCTTATATAGGACTAGGCATAGGCATCTACGTCGCAATGAATCGCGTTCGACCGTAGCTATCGATCACCCGCTCCAGGGTTGATGCCAATTCTCATTTCGACACTGCCCATCATCGTCTCGACCGTAACGCCAGTGAAGTGGAAAGACCTTCGGTAGTGACGAGGGGATTGGGCACGTACTTCACCGTGCACGATTCGATCTAGCAACTTCCGAGCGAGACCTACCCACGACTCGCGCACATCCCACCACCTAGCACCGCCCATCCGAAGATCCCTCCACTCCGCTTTCGCTGCGGTCGGGATGTGAGCAACTAGCCGATGTCTCGACCCAAGTGGAGAGACCTCCGGTGGTGACGATGGGAATGGCGAGTGAAGAAAATAATCTGCCCACACCAACCCGCTAAACACTCGTCGGAATAATTCCGCCGCCGCCTTCAGCGTTGTACCGAAACGCCTCGTCAACCATGTCGAACAACGTCAGCGTTGGAGCGTACCCAAAGTCGTTCTTCGCAGCCGATAGATCGTATTCGTAGAACGTCGGATTAGTCGCCAGATCAACCGTTGAGTACGGAATTCCCGTCTTCTCCGATATGTACGGAATCAGAACATCCCACGTGAACGGCTCTTTCGATCCGAGCTGATACACATTGCCGAACGTCGCCGGGTTACCGACTGCCTGATCGTAAGCATGAACAAGATCCCGAACTTCAACCTGGTGCTTCTTCCATGGCCGACCGTTCACATCACGTGCAACGATCAATCGCGGGCCACCGTCAGTCTTCGCACTTTCAGCTTGAAGAATCTCGTAGGTCGCTTTTCCAGCGTCATCGGTTCTGCCTTCGAACTGCTTCAAGAAATGACTCAGATGGAACTGACCAAAGTTCAAAATCTCGCCAGCTCCCCAGACGTTGGCGAATCGAATTATCGTTCCACGAAGATCATCCTGCGCTCGATATCGAATTAGCAGGCTCTCACAAAGCACCTTCGAATAGCCGTACCAATCGGTAGTCGAAAGCGGCAGTGAATCCTCGACTATCGGTTGTGCGATTCCGCCTTCCGGATACTTGAACATCGTCGCATCAGTGCTTGTGATTAGCACGTGCTTAAGCTGATCGCCTAGATTCTTCGAAGCTTCGAGAACGTTAAACGTTCCCTTCACGTTCGTATCGAAATACTGCTCAGGAGTAAACGGTCCGCCCGCCTGAAACGCTGCTCCAAGGTGAAGAACAACTTCCTGTCCATCGACTGCGGCATTCACATCAGCCGAGTTCGCCAGATCGCCTTCAACGATCTCAGCCCCGACTGCTTTCATCTTTTCTGCCTGTCGATCACCCGGCCAAACGAAGCCTCGAACTTCGTGCCCGCTGTCGAGAAAATTTTGGGCAATATTTGCACCGACTCGACCCGTAATTCCCGTTATTAATATCTTCATAGCTTCGTTGGTTTCCTGAATAAATTCGTTGGCTAACTGATTACGGTTTCGTGTTGTTTGTAAACACGATCGTAAAGATTCTGATCGATACTCACGGCCAACCCTGGTGAATCAGGAACCGCATACTTTCCGTCTTCGAAAACATACTCAGCGCCCTGATATAGCGCGAAATCTAAGGTCGAATCCTCGGCGATAACGAACCTAGACGTGGCTGCCCCGAACTGTATATCGGCTCGTAAACCGAGGTAGGCAGCGTTGTAGTTGTGAGGGGCAATGAGCGTATCGACGCCCGATTCTTCAATGTCTCTCGCCAGTAGGTGATACTGCCAAAATCCCATGTGAAGCATGTCGGGCTGAATGGCATCGAGCAGCCCCTCTTCCATCAATTGCCAGTAGATCGTCTGGCGACCTTTGTGACTCTCGCCATCAACGATCATCGTCTTTGGTGTGTACTTGTCTCGCCATTCGTTTAACTTGCGATAGTCAGCGATATTCTCGGTGACCATCTCTTCCATCCACAACACATTTAGATCGCCAATTCCTCGAACGAAATCCTCAAGAAGATCCATTCGACCGTCGTAACCGTTGTTGGCGTCGACAAGAATTTTTATGTCATCGCCAACCGTCGCTCGCACTGACTCGACGACTTCGATGTCACGTCGAGTGCCCGCGTACGGTTCGAACCATTTGCCGGGTCGCCCCAGCTTGAGTTTCACCGCTCTCCAGCCTTTCCCGACTGCCTCCGCAGCTTCGATGGCAACTGCATTCGCACCTTCAGCAGGATTCACCAAGTCTTGGAAATACAAACTCGAATCGTAGCCTTCGACCTTGTCTCGAACCTTGTCTCCAAGAAGACTGTAGGCAGGTTGACCTAGTGCCTGTCCGATCAGATCGAACAATGCGACGTCTAGGAACCCATAGCGATCTATCAAATCCGACCAACGAGGATTAATGCTCGTCACCCGTCCGCCCGAGACGTTGAAGAACCCTGACAACGGCTTGCCGATGAGATCCTGAAAATCGTTGTAGATATCAAGTATTCCGCCTTTGTTCATGGCTGGTCGAGCATTGCTCAATCCGGTCAATCCCGAGTCGGTCGAAACCTGAAGTAACCACTCACGCTGGTTGATTCCGTAGTTCTCCATCTTGGCGTTACGACCAACGATTCGACCCTTTCCGGGCGAACCAAAATAGTTCTCAACCGGCGTGATCGTGATCTTGTTGATGACGTGACCATCTAGGCTTGAAGTAGCCATAACTACGACTCCATCCTGTTCTCATGCTTGGCATGCGGGGCGTAACCGGCTTCGTCGATATCCATTCCCAAGCCGGGTCCAGTTGGCAGTGCGTACGCGCCGTTCGTGAAATCAGGCAAGGCGGTGAGATAGTGCGGAATCACACGTTCATCTTCAAGCGAAACGTAAGTCTCGGAAGCTGCTCCCCAAACGATGCTGGCGTAGCTTCCGAACGATCCATTGCCGAAGTTGTGCGGGATCGTTTGAACTCCGGTTCCTTCAAGCTGACGTTCGAGATCCATCCAACCCAAATAGCCATGCCCAACAATGTCGGGCTGGTAGCCGTCGATAAGACCGCCATCAATCAAATCTTGGAACACCTCCGAGATCGGATCACGGTCGACCTCACCGCAAGTAAGCAGCGCCTTCGAGCCGTACTTGGCTAGCGACTCACGCATCGCCTTGTAGCCATCGACATTGTGCGTAATCATCTCTTCGAACCAGAAGATATCCGCCGGTGTGACTTCCTTGATGAGTTGATCCAATAGATCAAGATGCCCGTCGTAACCGAAGTTAGCGTCTACATAGATTTTAACGTCAGGTCCAACGGCTGCACGAGCACCGAGTACAACCTCGATATCACGACGCATACCGTCTTCGGGCAGCATCCATCTGCCACCACGACCCAGCTTGATCTTGATCGCTCGCCAACCATCGGCAACCGCTTGTGCCGCTTCATCACCAACCTGCAATGCACCACGCTCTGGGTTCAGGAAATCTTGAAAATAGAGTGTTGTGTCGTAAGCAGGAACAGAATCGTGCTTCTTGCCACCGAGCAGATCTATCGCCGATACGCCGCGAACTTTTCCAACTAAATCGAATGCCAGAATGGTCATCCATCCGTTCCCACGATACCAACGATCCATACCCGGCCCGGCACCAGTAACGACGCCATCGGAAATCTCCAGCAGCTGATCGACTTCGCGTCCCAATAATGCGCCCTTGATGTACGCCAGCATGCTCTCGACGCTGCCTTCACGCATCATGCGATTAGCAATCGAAATACCCTCTGCGCCACTTGAGCTTCTCGCTCGAACCACCCATTCGAGCCGTTGTGTGCCGATATTGTCGATATAAGCGTTCTTGCCAAGCTCTTTTCGATAGCTCGATGGGATCGGCGTGACCGATACGGATTCGATGATTTCTGACGACATAGTTTCCTAACGTTCCCTAATGAACCGAGCACCAATTCGGGCGCAGTCTACTCTCTAAAAATTCGTCCTGAGTCGTCAAATATGATCTCTTCGTAACGCTCGACCTGATCGTGACCCAGCGTGTTCGCCATTTTTCACAGCGAACTTTCCGTTCACTATTACGTGCGGCATACCCGTTGGAGCCACACGAGAATCTTCGTACGTTGCACGATCAATCACAGTGTCAGGATCGAACAAGACGAGATCGGCAAAATAGCCTTCTTTAACAAGCCCTCTATTGGCGATTCCGAATTTAGCCGCTGGCATATGCGTCATCTTGTAGATGGCGTTCTCAAGCGAGATCACCCCCTCTTCGCGAACATACTTACCGAGCACACGTGGGTAAGTCCCCCACGCCCTTGGATGCGGCTTTGAGCCGCGATCCAGACCGTCAGTTCCGATCATCGTCGATGAGTGCGCCATCACCATTCGCACATCGCCTTCGTCCATGCCGAACGCTGCAACCAAAATTGAATCGGAGTAGTCGCGAAGAAGCTTATTCGCCGCTTCTTCACCCGGCAGGTCGAACTCCTCGACGAAGCTTTGGAGCGAGCGACCCTCAAAATCCTCTTGCCCCGGCACCGAACACAAAAGCACTTCCGACGGTTCCGACTTGCCCATCGCACCGCCCTCGCTGTCGTTGAAGGTCCCGTTTTGAACGAGTGCGAACAACATCGTGCTGCGAGCGGTGTATGGATATTGATCGGCGGTTACGTCACGGCCCTGAGCGATTGCTTCTTCGATCATCTCTAGCGATTGAGTGACCATGCCCCAGTTCGTTTTACCGACCGCTTTGTGGTGAGAAATCTCAACGGCAGTCCCACTCGCTTCGCCGATGTGCAAAGTTTCGCGTACTGAATCGAGTAGACCCGATCCTTCGTCACGCATGTGCGAAACGTAAAGCCCGCCGTGCTTACCAACAACCTTCGACAATGCGACGACTTCTTCAGTGCTGGCATATCGACCCGGCTCGTAAACCAGACCAGTCGACAAACCGACCGCCCCAGCCTCCATGCCTTCAGTCACATTCGCCAGCATCGCCATCAGTTCTGAATCACTGGGCGGTCGATCAGCAACTCCGCCCATCGCCTCACGGCGCGCTGTGTGATGTCCGATTAGTGCGGCGACGTTCAGTACTGGAGATGCTTTGTCGACTTCTTCA
>Ga0233439_10002560_pt1 | contig 20285 bp, 24 predicted proteins | sample SI_123_September_6_FD_182713 | JGI IMG/M metagenome (GOLD analysis project Ga0233439, IMG submission 182713) | Seawater microbial communities from Saanich Inlet, British Columbia, Canada - SI_123_September2016_100_MG | ecosystem: Environmental > Aquatic > Marine > Inlet | place: Canada: British... | reverse complement strand
CATGGCCAAGCATTTTTTAATGGAATCTTTAAAGCTCTCCGGCCCCAGGGATAAAAGAGTGATTTCGGTATCAGGCTTTTTTTCCTTAATACGTACAGCCTCTTCTATGGCAAATTCATCATAAGGATTAATAATGCGGGGGCTTCCCGGTGAAACCACCCGGTTACCCTCAACCTGAATCGGCGCGGCTGTATCCAGAACCTGTTTAACACAAACAATAATTTTCATAACCAATAACTAAACTCTAGTTCATATATTAATCACTTATTATCTCAAAGGAAGTTCCTTTACCAAACCAAAATTTAAAAAGAAATAAAAAAGATCATTTGATCTGATTAATTAGCGGAAGGCATCACTCATTTTTTTTAGCCCTGCCTTAAGGTGATCGGTCAAAGCCTGGCTACTGATTTTCATGATTCGAGCGGCAACTTTTTTTTTCAAGTTTCCATAAAATACAAGAGAAACAGCAATCAATTGTTTGTCAGTTAATCCCATATCATCTATATCTAAAGCTTTGTCCTTTAAATAAGAATAATCAACACGTGAATGGTAATCCTGGTACTCAACATTAAAATGCTGGGCATTACGCATTATTTCCACCTCATCAAGAGGAAAAAATCTTAGATGATAGTCATTCTCTGTAGAATGATTAGCATAAGAATCAACTCCATCGTTCGTTTTAAATGTATTAACCATATTTATAATTCTCCAAGTACTTTTTAAATTCAGGACCATCATAAAAAATAAAATAAGAAAACCAGGGGGGTGGGTTAGGCTCGCCCAAATCTGAAAGAAGGCTTCGCGGCAAAAAATCATGCAGGCCGGTAACTGGAACGCCATTAATAAAAATACTGTCACGGGAAAACATAGCCTTCCAATATTCACGCCCAACTCTGAAATGAAACCATAAAGCCTTTAAAGAAGGCCTTTCTCGATATAAATAATTGCCACAATAAAAACAATGCCAACCAACATCCGTTTCATATAATCCTTTTCTACCACAACCCCTTTGAAGTGCCTCTCCGGTTTCCAGCACAAAAGAAACAGGAGAACAAACTCTAAAATTCCCTTTCATAGGGGACTTGGTAGATTCATAGGCACGAGAGATACGTATTTTTTTCAAGTTTGCCCCCCCTCCATTAATCTAATAATTTAAATATTGAAAATTTTTCGCTAACTGCAAAAAGTGAATGAAAAATTAACTACAGCCAAATCCAATATTAAGATAATATATTTTATTATCTATTTTCAGATATTATCCGTTTTTGGAATTTATTTTTAGGATAACAACTGTTATAATTTTGAATATAAATACATAATTTTTTGAGTTTATCCGGAAAAATTTACCAGCAAAAATTAGAATTTCATCGGAAAACTATTTTATAGATGAAAATAAATACTAAAAAATATTCCTGTAACTGATTGATTTTAAAATATTAAAAATAAGTAACCCTATTCCTCCTTTCCAAAACACGATATCAAAATGATATAATTAATAAATAGGAAAGATGTAAAAACCAATGAGGCCTCATAAAAACTAACTTGGTTTAACCAAAAATTTAATCTAAATAAGGTAGATTTCGGAATAAGGACTTTATTCCTAATTCGGATTATTAATATGGGACATTTGTCCATTTTTGTCAAGTAATTTTTCACTCCGTTATGCAAAAACCACGGGTTTGGGAAAGAATAGAATCCTTACCAGGAAGCAACAACCTAGCAGAATTTTGTCGAAAGGTTGGCTTGGATTATGAAAAATTCAAGAAGAGCCATAAGCGTAACAACGGACCCCCTGATAGCTTAACCCTGGATAAAATCGCTCGATATTTTAGGTTGGATTTAGGGTGGCTAATCACGGGCCAGACCTCTTCGACACCTCTAAACCAAAGAATCGGGAAAAAGCTGGAAAAATTCAGGAAAAATAACGATTGGTCTCTGGAAGAAATGGGAAGGCGTGTTTGTCTCTTTCCACAAGTATTGCAAAATTATGAAAATGGGAATTGGCCCATCCCTCCTGATCTACTCAATGAGCTGGCAGAAAACCTGCGCATTCCTCCTTATGAGTTTTTAAGGGAGGGAGATAATCTTCCTGTACAAGTGCCTGAACTGAATATATTTCAAACCAAGAATATTGCCAGAGGTCCAACAATAAAAGGAGAGGACTATGTCTCCATACCCCTTACAAATTCATCCATTGCCGCGGGTCAGCCCATAATCCAGGAAAATAACATTGAGGACTATGTCCTGCTTCACATCCGCGCATCGAAAAAAAGAAAAAACCTAGTGGCCAGTCGTGTAGATGGGGATTCCATGGAACCCATGTTACATTCTGGCGATATCGTGGTCATAGACCGAGACGACAAAAAGCTAATTAAAAATCGTATTTATGCAATATATTACGATGAGGGTTTAACAGCAAAGTATGTGGAATGCCAAAAGGATCTATTAATTTTAAGACCCATCAACCCGACTTCTCAAGTTCAAATTATTAATCTAAACGAAAACCCAGACCCAATTGTAGGCCGGGTCGTTGGTGCCTGGAAGGAGTTGTAAACAGCATAATTTTCAAATAATTTAATTTTACAATCCCATTTCCGATGGGCATAATAGGTGGCATGAACGAGTCGGATAGTGGAAACTCCAAGCCAAATGAAAAAAAAATAGACCCAGGCCCCTCTCTCAAAATTTTACTTGCGGATGACACAGCAGTAAACCTTGCCTTGGCAACAAAGTTATTAAAAAAACGGGGCCATGACATCACGGCGGTCGAAAATGGACTCCTGGCTTTTGAATCCTTTAAGGAAAACTCATTTGATGTGGTATTGATGGATATCCATATGCCAGTAATGGATGGATTGGAGTCTACAGCCAAAATCCGGGAATATGAATCTTCCCAACCTTCCCGCCCCGCGACACCCATAATAGCAATGACCGCAAACAACGAACAAAGCGATCATATTACGTATTTAAATTCCGGGATGAACGGAATTATCACCAAACCCATGAATATTAAAACCGTCGTTTCACAAATTCGGGAAATAATTACCACATTTGCAGGTTAATTCATATTAAGGGCTGACTATAGCTTCCTTTTGATAAAAAACCGTCACCACAATTTTATCTCCCGCCACCACCGATCCCACTTGGGTAAACTTCAAACCTAGTCGGTCCGTTACTAAAAACCCAATCGAAGATACAAGAACCGTTTTTTCAAACTGGCTCCCATCTGATAAAATCCCGGGATCATTTTGGGCAGATCCATTTTTCAAAATATCAACCTTGATACTTTGACCAGTGGGTGAGGTTTGGGCAAAAAGGCCAATAGCCTTAACCATAATATTTTCCTGCGGGACGAACCCATCAAAGAATATCGTCCCGTTGACAGCAGGGTCCAAAACCGTAACCGTAAAACATAATAAATTACCAAGATCATCTACAGCTTCGTTAAAACTCGAATATTCATCGTCCCAATTTAAATCTCCAGGCGAAGGAACAGCAAGATTAAGGTTGGTTGTAAAAGTGTTGCTCATAAAAACTCCTTTATCAGGTTATACCCAGCATAGAATGAATAAAGTAATCAATTAATTTCGACCCCACCAAAACCAGAATTCCCAAACGTTTGAGATCCAAACCCCTCATTTGGAACAAAACCCCGCATTTGCCGGGCAATAATAGGTACGGTGTCCATACGTTTGGCGATGCCTGAACCGAGGGATCTCCCTGCACCCAAAACCATAACCTTGACATTTTCTAACTCGTGCGTGGGTGGATTGACCTCGAGAATGTCACCCCGTTCAATTTCCATATTATCCAAAAATAGTTCGACCTCATAAACATCACGAGGAAAACCACGTTCTTGCAAATAAAATTCAACTAAATCCACAGCAAGAGCCTGTGTGCGAATCCAATCGAATTTAAAATCTTCAGGAACTTCCTTGGGTCCAAACTGGTTGATGGATTCAGCATCGCTACCGCTTTCAACAGTTTTATAACCTTCCCCGGACCAATTCCTCCGATATTGAAGATCAATTTTATTCACAACATCTGAAATAAGGTTCCGGGTAGTTTTAAAGCCAATTCGATTCTGAGAATCCAATAAAACCATATTATCAAAAATAACCTTGTCCACTGTGGTAGCCGTATTCACAAGGTTCAAGGAACGATACAAAATCCTGGCTAATCCCAATTCCCAAAAGAAAAAGGAACGGCTTTCCTTGCCCCATTGATTCCAGAGTTCACGGACAATAATTTTAGAAGTAATCACCCCCGCTAACGAATAGCCCACACTGTTAAATAATCCTCCGGCCTGATCTAAAGAAGAACTATCCAATACAGAACTATTCAAATTTAATGCATTAAGAATGGACCATTTGTAAGCATGATCGGGCCGTTCAATAAGAGAGTCGGCAACCCCTGTCAAGGTTCCACTTGCATCATCCTTTACCCCCTGAATATCTGCTCGGACATCATCGGTAAATTGAATTCTTCGTCGAGCGTACTCAATCTCAAAAGCAAGGTGAACGATAAAAGCAGTCCGGCCATCGCTGGAACCGTTGTATTGAATTTGCGATTCACGATTGGTAAACCAATTCCAGTCCCCATTCACATGGCTGGTAATATCAAAAAAGTCCACAACGGTTCGGGTGGCTTTTTCGGCAGTTGAAGTGATCGCGGGACTGGAAGAATGCTGGGTTAAGGACCCGGTTTTTGAAGTTGAGGTGGTAGTCGGTTTGGTAGAGGTGTCCAGCGGTGTAGTCATCGTCACCACCCGCGTTGCCGATCGCACGTAAAATGAAATTGTTGTTTGATTATGCGTAATCTTGATAGAATTTGTATCGGTATTAATGTTCCCGCCCGTTGTGTAGTTCTGTGTTGATCCATTAAAACTCCACAACTGATAACTATTGTTTGGACTCCCTCCATTATTAGCCGCGCTAACCGTTTTAGGGTTCGAACCCGATGCCGAACCACTCCACTCAAACCCAATGCCATATTCAACCGTTGCCCAGGTGCCCGGACCGGGATCAGGGAAGGTGATAACGTGAGTCTGTCCGCTGGACTTGGTAAGCAATATCCCTCCCACGCCGGACAAAGCATTCTGGGTAAAACTTGGCGCCGAGGCTTCGGCGTGAAAATGTTGCGGATCGGTAATAGGAAACCCAAACGTATCTAAATGTGTGTGGGTAATATCAGTATTTCCACTGGAAATAACAACATCATCAACTGCCGGAGAAGACAAGGTACCCACTTGACCAGCGCCGGTAATATGTGCTGTCAAATTATCATTAGGAAGTTTTTCTTCAACAAAATGCTCTACGCGCAAGAGCACTTTTCCTATAGTGCCAATATTTGCAATGGAATCAACTTGCTTTAACGAAAGCACATTGGTGCCTTGATTAATTTTGGCATAGGTAGAAGGACTGTTCGGAATTAAAGCATTAGTGGGGTTGATAGCAGTGTTCCCGGTGCCCACTATATCGTTTTGCGCCTGCAAAAATTTGGTATCAATGGAATCAGATTTTTTAGGTTTGGAAGAAAAAATAACCTCTCCGCTGGAAACATCTATAGAAAAGTCTCCGGAGTCTGCCAAATGACCCCCAACTTTCACATTGGAAATTTCTTTAATGAGGAAATCAGGATCACTAAATAAATAACGATGGTCGTTAACCTTTTCAAGAACCGAATCCCCGCTATAATGAAATTCGTTAATTCCAGAGCAACCCAAAAACTGGGTAGAGTTCAAACTGGTATAGCTAACTTCATCATCATTTACAATAAATGTCCCGGACGCAGGAAAATTTTGAGTGGAGGAAACATCGACTAAAGTTCCACCAGGAATCGCCACTGAAGCCAACTGAGTCTCCTGCGACTTACGAACCAGTATCCCCGGTGTCTCATCGACATTACCAATCACAATAGGTTTGGTTTTCCCTATAGAATCTTCCGGAGCATTGGGGTAATTGTTCAATGTAATGGCGTTTCCGATCACTTTAGAACCATAGCTCAGTGAAATATCAACCAGATCAAAAGAACAAACCGCCTCGTCATAACTAATAGGGTCACCCATGCGGGCAACAAAAAGGACGCTAAGATCGGTATCGGTCAATCCGTCATCGGCAAACCATTGATAAAGTTTCACAACAGCGGATTCCGGTGGGCGGTTACGAAATAAATTGGAAAATCGGGCAGAAGGACTAAACAAATCCACCGCTATATTCACCACGCTCACAGAAAGATTCGATTGAGAGTTACCCGCCGCAAAGTCTGGGGACACCAACCGGTCCAGGTTTCCCATATTGTTCAACAACGGGTACCAATAAATAGAATTGATAATGATCCCCTCCCGGTCCGCAAGTCTCAACGTTAAAGCCGGTAAACCATTCATTGCAGTCCAGTCGATCTGCAGTAAATTAACCGGCGCATTGGCCTTGTTGTTCCGGGAAGTATTAAATCCAGTTGAAAAATCTGTTCGCATAAGGAATTAAATTTTAATAAGGAAGATTTCCAACAATATTATCTCCTCCTAATCAGGCTTAAGGGCCCGAAGGGGTACATTGAAGGATCTTGGGGTTATGTAAAAGTCCCCCTGATAAGGGGTATACAGGGGGTTGTTTTTTAAAAACTGTAGTGAAATACATTAAGGATAAATATTATCCAACCGGATTCTGGCCGGTAGCAATCAGCTCTAATTTATCGTCAATGCTCATTTGGCCCGCACGAATTTTTTCATCAATATCTTCACGCACCCGGTGTTTAAGAATTTCCATCAACCGTTCCTTCCAATCCTCCCGTTGGCGAAGCTGGGCATAAAAATCAGAACGAAGGGGAACCGATTTCATGAAAACAAAAATTTCTCCTTTGTAAAAAACCCGAACCGGGAATAATTGCGTCTGCCCCACTTGCTGAATTTCTTCTCCATCCACCACAAGGCTGAAATCTTTAGCCAGGCACTGACTCCAATCAATCATAGTTATCTCCTTTTCTATTAAATACCAGTCACCCTTAATTAAACCGGCTCTTTTCTAAGGTCAATGCTCCCCGAATACTTTCCAAAGTTAACCAGCTGAAAATTAAATTCATTCATCCACCTGACGGTATGCAAAACAGCATTCCTGTCCTCAAACTCAAAAGTATTGAATGACTTTTTAACCGTTTCAAAAAAAGTCTGGGCACTGTCCCGGTCAGACTGGCTAACATGGGCAAAATTTAATTGAAAGGTCTCCCGCTTTACCCCTTTTTCCTGAACATAAAGCGTCCCGCCAGCAGACGGCGAATGGATCTGTTCAGGATAGTCGAGAACTTCGCCAGCCGGGTACTCCGGTTGCGTAACAGGCACCCATTGCACCGTTGGCGCAGACTTTGCCGGATAATAAAAACCAAAATTCATAAAACATTCTCCAAATTACAAAACCCTCTCGCGAGGGAGGCAATTGCCGTTATATTCTTGGTAAAACTGCATCCAGCGTAACGCTGGTCAGGCCAAATATTTAGTTCACTCTTTGGTCAAGACGTTTCATTTCACCCATTAACTTAAAAGCAAAGTTACGAAATTGTTCCCGATCCAAACCCTGAAAGTTAAAAGTATTGGGGAGATTAAAACTAACATTAAGATTTTGAAGGGTTATGCCACGAGACCCACCCTTACGAAAATCTTCGGCCTGGTTTTTGGGTAGAACCGCTTCGTCTTTATGGATCATAGCGAGCATGTCACGCGGAACACGATCAATACCGCTGGCAAACCCGGGGATTTTTGGTATTTTTGGGGGGGAGGACCCGACCGAACTGCTGAATCCGGTTAAATCAGTGCTGGAAGTCACGAACTCCGGTCCCCCATCAAAAAACGAATCCTTATCTCTGGAACCCAATGATGTTTTAACTGTTTCCTCAATAATCTTGACCCGTTGAACAATATCCTGAGAGAAGGTTTCTTCAATCTCTTCGCGTATGCGTTTAGCCTCTTGCGTCGCGTTATCAACCAGGTTAACCGTAATGAAAATATCCTGTAGTGCTTGAATTTGTTCAAGACAGGTCTTGGTAGTTTGTAGCGACTGCACCGTCTCTTCCGGGATAGGCGGCAACGCAATAGCTTCAAGGTCAGCAAGCTGTTCCGCCGATTCTTTAACACCCTCCAAATGTTCCCCAATCGGTTGACCACCTACCAGCCATTCCTCTAAAGTTTGAGACGCTTTCCATGTAGCATAAAAGGCTGCTAAAGCAATCGTTGCAGGCACCATCACCTGATGAAGCGCCACAATAAAACTAGTAAAAGTTGCTACCGTTTCTCCTTTTTCAAAATTTGATTCTTCTAAAAAACTATCCTCCAAATCTCTGACAAATGTATCAATTTCCCTATTAGCACCTTGCAAAAGTTTTTCATTAAGCGCTATTGCTTCCATCTTCTGCTTGGAAATAGATTTAAATATATTTTCTGTCTCTTTTCCTGTTTTTAGAACCTCCTCTAAAGATTTTTTGCTTTTCTCAGATGCCTGTTTTGCCTGAGCGGTAAACTGATCATCAAAACGAACCACAATTGTGGTTATCACGGTTGTATTTGCCATTTTTAATTTCCTATATTAAGCATCAGATAAAACTATTAATGGAATATGCTATAATTCGGTTAGCCGAATTGGAGAAAAGTCATGGCCCTCATCCCCTGCCAAGAATGTGGGAAAAAAATCAGTGACAAAGCCTCTGCTTGCGTTAACTGCGGAGCTCCAGTATCAATGCATATTAAAAATAACCCTGAGATCAATGAAACTTTTCCAGAAAAGTTTTCAGCCTATGGCCCGCAAGTCCCTTGCAGAATTTGCCAAACAGACATATTGAAAACAGCATATATTTGCCCAAATTGCGGCATACGTAACCCGGACACTCATAAAAACAAGGTAGCTAATGTAGGGTTATTTTTATTTGTTTTTTCATTTTATTTTGCAGTCAATTACGACACTTTGTTTCGCTGGGGTACTTTTCTCCCGCTTTTGCGGATTTTATTGATGCTATTAATTGCCATGGGTTGGCTATGGTACGCTTATCAAAAAGCTTTAGAGTAAAAACCTAAACTTCGAACATTTTTAGAGTTCCGCAATCCAAATGGATCAGCTATTTCCCTGTAAAAACTGCCAAAAAAAAATAGCTCAGGGTGCACGTTTTTGTCCATCCTGCGGCATAAAGGAACCCTGTCCCGAAAATGAATTTTGGCTACAATTAATTGCCAGTTTAAGTTTAATTGGTTTATATTTCGATTTCACTCATAAAGCAGAATGGTTTAATGGCCAAACACCTCCAGCACTTTGGGTGTGGTTGTTTCACCTCGTTTGGACATTCTCTTTAGTATGGATAGCTTTTAAAATTATAAAGAAATATTTTTAATTATAGCCATGCCTGTTTTGAGTGCAAAAAAGAAATAAGTGATAAAGCAGTAGCCTGTCCAAACTGCGGAGTACCAATTCCGATTGAAAAGAGAAATGAGTTTGCTCTGTTTATCGGAGGAATATTTGGTAATTTATTCGGAACAGTACTTGCGATATGTAGAAAGTGCCGATCGCCTATCCACCATGGAAACAATTTTTGTAAAACCTGTGGAACTTACTTCCCATTCCATCATAGGAATGTTTTTATTTTTATTTGTCTTTTTATAAGCTTATTTCTTTGGTTGTTTGGCGATTTTTTTCGTTAAGGCATCTGCTTGTGTTTTCGATTAAACATTTTTTCTTTAATGCCCACCCGATTAATTTCAGATTTACCACCACAAATCCTGCTGTATCCTCCTAATAGGATTTTGAATTATCCAGAGTCCCCCTCTTCTTTAAACTTGCCTTCAAAATTAACAACAATTTGCGTATTAACGGTAGCTGAGGTCGTCATTTTATAATCCTAAAACATTGAATTCTGTTATATAATTTACTTATCCAAATATTTTTGTGATTTTTTTTCAGGCTAATCATATGGCAATTTGGGAATGGTTTATCAATAACAGCGATGATGTTTGTCGAAAATGCAAAGGAAAAGTAAAAGAAAGGCACTCCATTTGCGTGCATTGCGGCACATGGTTCCCTTGCACCGAGGCAAATAAATTAAATGCATTTGCTATTTTTATTATCTTTTTGGTTCTGGCTATGACTAGGTTATAAATTCCGAAATCCAATATGGAGTAATGCTAATGGCGTTGAAACCTTGTACAGAATGCGGAAAAGAAATCAGCGATAAAGCTCCCCCTTCCCCATCACCCAAAGGGTGATAAGGGTCGGAGGTCTGCCGCCTGCCGAGGAGGAGGATGCGGGCGACAATTTTTAAAACCTGTTAAGCATGTATCACCATAATTACGGCAATCCCCCCAATCCCCCTTATCAGAGAGAGCTTTGCGTAAGTCGAATAATCGAAAAAGCAAGTTGCTTCGAGAGCCTCAGCATGACGTTTTCAGGGTTTTTTGGGTGTCATCCTGAGGCTCTCGAAGGATCCCGGGGTTACGCAAAGGTCTCCTTATCAGGGGGAAGCTCAATTAATTTTTCTCTGTTAACCCGCCAATTGGAATAGGTTTTGCTCAATGAATCCAGGATATTATTGCTTTTATCCTTCTTTTTGCTGTACCCGAGCGGATTGCAAAGATTCCAATAAGGCAAGAGCCTTCCATTCGGTAAGGTTCAGATCATTCTTTTGAAAAGGATAACCGCCCTTTTTTAGCAACAGCAGGCCTTCGAGATGCGCCACCCATTTGCCGAAATCCTGCGGGTATTGGGTGAGAATTTTTCGTACCGGGTGGTTTTCGATATTCCATTCCGGATTATTGGTTTCTTCATCAACCCGGTTTAGAAATTTCTGATACTCTACTTCCAGCCCCGGCACACCGTCCTGAAAGTAGTTGATCAGTTTTTTAGCGTGGTTTGCTCCAAGCTAGCGGACATTCCTTCAAAAACCATTGCCGCCGCGCATTTAAACGAAGCCTGAACATATTTTTTCCAGTTCGGCACCGAAGGAGTCAAAGGTTTTTCTTCACCGGTAGCGGGATCGGTAAAAAAGACCTCCTCTTCCCCTGCTTCCGTTTTAATTTTAATATCTATTAAAATGGTTTCAATGAATTCAATGCGCGCCTGCGAAGAGTGATCATCGACCTTTCCAGGAGCAAATTTAAAACGGTTTTTCTGGAACTGGCAAAACTCATCGGTCGTATAATCCCGCAACACCAGGACAACGGTTTGCCCACCATATGGAATTTCAATTTTTGTAATCCCTGGATTAATATTGACGGCCATTCATACCTCCTTTCAATTAATATTATAAGTAATCAGCTCAAGTACCCTGTTTGCTCGTTAATCACCTTTACGATCACCGAACCGTAGGATGTATCTTCCAATACCTGGAACTCGGCATTCACCGTCACCACTTCCCCATCCCTGTCTTTTTTGGCTTCTTTATAAACCACTTTGGGGAAAATGAGATCGCAGGAATAATTAAAGGAACCCGACCCGCCCGGAATCACCGCACCGGTGATAGGAATGTGCAAAATATATTCTGTTCCGTTTATCAGTCCTGTTTTATGACTGTCGCCTTGCATTTCAAGGACAGCAGATAAATTTTGTTGAAATCGGTCGCCACGCTCTGCCCGGGTGACGTAACCGGAACTATCCCCCATTTCATAAAAGGTTTGGGCCTGGTTATCCATCGTCCATTCAAAGGATTGCAAATCCGCTTTAAAAGATGTCGGCGACCCACCCACAGCAAGGTCACCCCCGACTACGGTTCCCGAAAGCGAACCCCCTCGGGTAAAATTAACATCCCCATATCTTAAATAAGACTCCCCCACAACCGTAGGCTTGGAATCTGAATTGGCTTCTTCTTTACCCATTCCGCCAAACTGCGCTTCCAGTTTCACAAAGTCTCCCCTAGATCCACTAATTTTTAACGATTTGCCAAACATTCCCGAATAACGTTTATTGGCAATCCCGTCATATTCCACCATGGTCACAGAGGGCAGGGCAATGTTTGCAAGATCCCGCTCTACAAAATGCCGGTATACGGTGGCATCGTTGACATTATCCGGTTGGTCAGTAGTAACCTTGCCCATAACCAGAGCGAGAAAAAAGGCCAGGTTATGCGGCATGGCACGTTGTTGATGCGATCCATCCAGTTTCCAGTTGAGGATTTCCTGAATGGAGGGTTCATTGAGTCCTGTGGTCTCATTTTCATCGGTCTGTACTTCATTCGGTTGTACATCAGTGATGGGACCTTCGAAGTTAAAAGAAGAGGCAATAACTGCCGGGGTTCCATAACTGGTTTCCTTGGCGATGGAAAATCCTCGCCAACCTGTACTGATACGTTTGGTGGTCATAATTTACCCTCGAAAAACAAGGACGCACAGCCCTTGCAATAAATGTTAATGATGCATTAAAAGTTGACGGTCAATTCAATTTGGGCGCTGGTGGTAGAAATAAAATAATAATATTCCCCCTTTTTAAACTGCTCCTCGGTGGTGTTGGCTTCACGGACAAATCCACCGATTCCCAAGTCCTCGCTGGAACTTTTTTGTTTATCCAGAACCCGTTCAATATTGGCTACTAAAGTATGATGAACTATCAAACCGGATTGAGCATCACGATGCCGGGTCACACCGATAATTTGGGCGGGAATCGTTTCGCGAATTTCGTTGGTCGCCCCCGGCTCTTGTTGTTTAGCTTCGCCGTTAGGCACTATCGCGATAGCCGGTAGGTCAGACGGGGAGAAAAACCGCGCGTCCTTTTCATCCTGAATAGAAAATCCACGTTTATGCGTTTCGACGGTCTTAACGTTCGCGGTATTGCCCACCCATGAATCGCTTTGCAGAGTGGTTTTTATGGCATTGCCAAGAGCAGTATAATCGGTCACTCAATCTCTCCTTAATATTGTAAGATGTTTACTTCTCTTCGAAGCAAAGACCCTTGTATGATTCCGAGATTTTTCACTTCGTTCAAAATGACACCCAAAAAATGCTGGCATTGTCATGCGGAGGCTCCGTGATATTTTTCCTTAGTCCTCGTGCCCCGCAGGGGTAGAAGCATCTCCCTTTTTCAGATTTATTAATTTATGCTAAGGTTTCTTCGAGGAGGAGCGAAATTTATTCCCTGTTAAGAGGGTCAGGGGGGTTCCGTCCTATCCTTGCCCCTTGTTTAATTCACCCTGCGTTCAAGGCGTTTCATTTCACCCATTAATTTAAAAGCAAAGTTACGAAATTGTTCCCGATCCAAATCCTTAGGGTTAATAGCGTTGGGAATATTTAAATTTACTATAAGGTTTTGAATGGTCATACCAGTGGACCCGCCCTTACGAAAACCTTCCGCCTGGTTTTTGGGTAGAACCGCTTCGTCTTTATGAATCATGGCAAGCATATCGCGCGGAACGCGTTGGATACCGCTGGCAAACCCAGGGATCTTGGTTTTTACGGGAGGAGAGAGGCCCACCGAATCGCTGAATCCGGTAAAGTCCGGACTGGAAGTCAGGAACTCTGGCCCACCATCGAAAGACGAATCATTGCCGTTACCAAAATGCCCATTCGATTTAGTCAAGCTGATAAAACCATCGATCTTATTGGTCATTATGGTCTGCGTAATTTCCGGCTTGAACAGCTCTTCCAGTTGCCGACGAATTTTCGCGCCGCTTGCCGTGGCATTATCCTGCAAATTTATTCTGAACTGAAAATCAGGAGTATTTGTTAACGGCTCCAGCAAAGAAGAAAGTCGTTCCAATTGAATAATCGAATTCTCTGGGAATTTAAAATCCCTTAATTTTTGCTCCTCAAATGCTTTTAATGATTCCTCAATATCATTCAACAATGACACCAAAAACGCCGAATTAAGACCTATTATTCCAATAGCCGCACCAAGACCGGCTAATGGTGCGTTAAGTTTTGCTAGGCCAGCTAATCCAATAGCTAAGCCAGCTATAGTGGTAGTAACCGAAAAAATATCCTCTTGTTTCATGCTTTCCCAAAAGTTTTCTACAATCTTGCTGGGGTTCGTAAGCGACTCCCCAAACCGGTTAATTTCTTCCTGGCTTTTTATCAGGTTCTCGTTCAGACGTTTGATGGAACCGTCGAAATTCTCAACTGATGTCGAAAATAAAGCAATGTCGCCCCTGTAAACCACCGGGAATAAGGAATTTTGGAAAGGAGCCCATGACTTTAAAAGCATTATCAGCGCATTTTTTTACCGTTTCAAACGCCTGGCAGGCTTCCTCGCTGAACTGATCTTCAAAACCAACCGTAATTTTTGCGCTTACATTTACTGGATTGGCCATAATAGAAATCCTGAAAAGAATAAATTTGGCATAGCAAATTTAATGTTAAAATAGTAAATAATTATTTTGGGAGGGATGAGCAATTCTGACACCATGTAAAATTTGCGGAGATCGCATTTCAAAAACCGCTTACACCTGTCCTCATTGTGGTGCAAACGACCCAAACAATGAGCTTGCCCGCATTGTCTTATTCGTAATTGGTGGGGTCAGCTTTAGGGCACCATTTCGATCCTTAAGGCTAAATCAGATCAGTCATTAAAGAATTTTTCTTATTCCATAATCTTTAAATTCAAGTTTTACCAAACCTGATGGAGGTTATTGCTAAATGGCTTTTTTTCATGCCCAGAATGAAATAAACCAATCAGCGACAAGGCATTATCCAGTACTAACTGCGGGGCACCCGTATTAATATAAGATTTTAGAGCTAACATGACTTGGTCAGAAAAATTAAAATTTTTACCAACTTTAAAATTCAGATTGGTATCGTTATAGGAGCTTGGGCTGTTTTCAAAGCAATAACCAACCTGTTCAAGTGAAGTTGCCATGGCAAATAAATTTTTAATTATTGTTTGAGAACAAAACTATGCTTGTCCCCTGTAGAAATTGTGGCAAAGAAGTCGGAGAAAATGCTGAAGTTTGCTTTAATTGTGGAACAAAAACTCCCAACCTTCAAAGGATACGGGAAGGTATTATCTGCCTCGGAATCTCAGTAATTCTAATTGTGTTAGCGATTAAAAAAGATGATTGGTTTGATAAAGATTCACTATTTCTAGAGTGGTTTCCAATTTTTATCATCGCTATTGGTATCGTTATAGGAGCTTGGGCTGTTTTCAAAGTAATAAACAACCTGTTCAAGTGAAGTTGCCATGAAAATATAATTTTAATTATGGTTTGAAGCCAAAACCGTGCTTGTCCCCTGTAGAAATGGTGGGACCTGAAAATACTTAAACTCAAAATACCTATTACTCCCCGCATCGAATTGATTGAATTTGTTCGAGAAGGGCAAGGGCTTTCCAATCTGTTAGGCTAAGATCATTATTTTTAAAATGATATCCCCCCTGTTTAAGCAATAGCATCTGGTCAAGATAATTCACCCACTCCCGAAAACCTTTTGGATTACGGGCCAGAATTTTTCGTGCCGGGTGATTTGCAATATTCCATTGCGGGTCCTCCGTTTCTTCATGAACCCGCTGTAAAAACTTTTTATACTCTACTTCCAGCCCCGGCACATTGTCTTGGAAGTAGTCGATCAGTTTTTTAGTTTTGTGGGTTCCGAGTTAAAATATTTTAGACTTAACTGCATTAAAGCTTTTAATTTAATAATTGTACTGATGTGAGATTTCCAATCCGGTACCTGTGAATTTAGCGTTTTATCCTCTCCTGTTTCAGGGTCGGTATAAACAACATTTTCCTCCTTTCCTTCCACGTCCAAGGCTTTGATATCCATAAGGAGCATATCGATAAATTCCAGCCGGGGACCATAACTGGATGAGTCACCCACATCTAAATTCTCAATATTTTCATTTAACTTAATATATTGGAAGGTTTCTTCTGTAGTACATTCGCGTAAAACAAGAATCAAAATATCATCTAAATGCGAGACATGAATTTTTACGTTTTGTTTTTTACTAATATTAATTGCCATCATTTCCTCCTAACTAATGTTGAAATATAGAATTCCTATCCATTAAATTTCCGTTTTACAGCAGATTCAAAAACCTTACCGGTTTCTGCAGCCGCCTCCTCAGTTGCATCACCCAATACCCGAAAAGCGGGAGTACCGGGGTGTTTGACTTCTTTAACCGGATATTTTGCCCCAGGCCAAAACAAAAGTTTATTTCCTCTAGGCCGAATGATATGCGGTTGACTGCCAAACTCAATGATTCCCGCTACAGGCGAATCACTTTCCAGCTTTCCTGTAAAAGATCCACCCGACTCCAGAAAACCAGATTTAATGGAACGGAAATAGTTTCCTTTGCCCATATCGGGTTTTCGGGTTGTGGCACGAACCCTGCTTTTTGCCAGCCTTTCTGCACGAGCTATTAACGTGCGAGCCGTATCGCGCGTTGCCTCCTTAACACCTTTAGACAAGCTCAATAAATGCGCTTTTACTTTTATAAATGAGTCAAAATGAACGAGAAGGGCCATAAATTTTCCCAACTTATATTTTGAACAACCTGTAAGGTTCCCAAAGAACCATCACAGCAGGGGGAATGGGAAGACGATTCAACTCCAGAAGCCCAGAAGTGGATTCATCGGATTCATATAGTTTGGATTTATTAGCAAACAATAATTTTATCCATTGCAAAATTCCCTGTTTGATGGGTTCGGGAACACTGGATGCATCCCCAAAACCAGATACAAACTCAACTTCCAGAGCATTGATTTTTCGCAAACCTGTAGGCCATGACTGACCGTCATTTAAAGCAACGCGACCGGGAGTGGAGCAATAATCCACCAGATAATTGCTGGAATCAAAGGTACTTACTCCATTTGCAAGGTCATAAGATTTAATATGAGTCACAGACTGCAAAGGTGAAAGCGGAATAGAGAGTGTAAAAACTTCCGGCACCAAATCTTGCCACATTGTCCAGGTTTGAGTAATAAACAATCGCCGGGTCCAGGTTTCGGCTTTTTGCCTGACAGCGATAATGAGGGAATTGATGAAAGCATCATCATCGAAATCTGTTATACGCAAAAAATTTTTGGCTTCAGATAGAGAAACCGGTTCCAAAGCGGGAGGTGTTTTTATTTTTAAAGACATTTTACTTTTTCGAAGAAGGTTTTTTTCCAGTGCATTTATTTTCAGGTGCCTTGCCCTGATTTTTCACACTCTTTACATAAATTTTGCGCGCCCAGCGATGGCGAATAAAAACCAGAGCCAGTTCATCGGAAACATCTACCGTTTCACCGCTGGTATAAGTTTTAACAAGCATTCCATCCGGAGAGCCTTGCCGGGTTTTGAGCATCTTAATTTTCATATAGTATGTCCAAATGAAATCCCCATCCCTTCTAAGAAAGGATGGGGAAATTAATTAATCAATTAACAGGTGCTCGATGAGGAATACCTCGAATCACTGATGCGCGACCCGCGAAGGATGGAGTGGTGCCAGCCAGCGTCATGACACTACGAATATATCGTTTGCTACCTTTGTAGCCGACGTGCTGGATTTCATCATCAACCATTGGGCCAAGGGTGCCTTCCAGGTCTGCGACCGCAATGTCTGTGAATACCGAGTTGTCGTCTGATTCCTGTACTTTTGGGGTATAGGTTTCATCAGCATCCGCATTGTCTACGATGCCTGACTCGAAAACGCAAACGGCTCCATCGAATCCGCGCAGATCTACACCCGTCCCATTTTGGGAAGTGGTATAAACCGCCGGTCCTATTGAAGCCAGAACGTCTAAATGATTATTAAGGTCTTTCATTTTTTATCTCCGATTAAAATTAAATTGAGCGTTTCAAAACTCCCATTATTAGTAAGGGGAGTCTTTTTGAAATTAAGCGGCGGTTTTTTGAATAGCAAAGGCTTCAAAATTAGCCACATCAGCACCCGTCCGCTTGGTGGTATAAAACAACACAAAAGGTTTGGAGCTGAAAGGATCGCGCAGAACTCGCAGTCCCATACGATCAACGATGGTATAAGCCTGCTTAAAATCACCAAATGCAATAGACAGGGAATTGGCCGCTACTTGCGGCATGTCTTCCATGCGCTCAATCGGATGGCCCAGCAAAGTTTGTGGCTCGCCTTCCTGAAACCCGGGTTGCCAAATGTACGATCCCGCAGAATCTTTAAGTTTAGAAACTTCTTCAATAGCACTTCGTGACATCAACCAGCGGGCATTCGGAATATAAGGACCTTTCAAGGTATAAAATAATGCTCGCAAACCATCAGCGGTTAATGCGCTAGCATTTTGAGAATTAACCTGTTGTACCTGTCCGGGATTGCTGGTTCCTGAGGTATAGGTCAAAATACCTCGAGGTTTTCCAACACCATCTCCATTTAGGAAGGCAGAGTTTTCTATTCGAGCCATTTTGTCAGCAATTTTCATCGACAACCAAGATTCCACATCAATACGCGAATCATCCAGTAAAGTCTGCGTTGCCTTAGGCATTGCATAAAGTTCATGTACAGGAATTCTCCTTACGCCAATCTGCGGAGTGTTGGTTTCAGTACGAGTAGATCGTTCAGAAGTCCATCCGCTATCAGCTTCATTTAGGTCTTCAGGGATTTCCAGAGCATCGGTGGATATAGTCTCTACCGTAGCAATATTACGCATAGGTGATGTTTCAAAAACTTTCTGAATGGCTTGGTTGGATATTTCCGAAGTCATCCAATACCCGCCATCAGGATCGCTGTCAGTTGCTAGAAGTTTTATTTCCTGCGGAGTTAAAAACCCTTCCCCTTTTCTGAGGTAATTGACAACCGCCTCTTTTCTTTCCAGGGTTATTTGATCCGCCTTTACGTTCAAATGTTGATCTAGAGCAGGACGTTCGAGCTTAGTCTCCACCCGCTCAAGTCGCGCCTTTACTTCGGTAAGGTTTTGAATTTCTTTCGCTACGCGATCAACTTGCTGTTCAAGAACCGGGTCGGCATAGCCTTTTTCCTGAATTTCAGTCAGGCGTTGATCATTTTTAACTTTATGTTCCATGAATGCCTGATTGAGTTCCTCAACAAGCTGTTTAATCTCTTCCATTTCAATCTCCTTCAATAAAAAGACCCCTCATCTACCACACTTGCGAAAGTCACTATATAATAATGAACGAACTCGTAATATTTAGGTCAATGCGGGGTCAAAAATTAGCGATTTTGGTTAATTTAAGCTCCTTTTACAGTGCTTAAAAGTCGGTGAAGAGAAAGTCGCAACGACTCCCATCCTTTCACGGGGAAATCGGCTCCTATTTCAATATTCCTCGAGTGGGCAAAATCCGGCTCGTTATTTTTAGAAAGGAGTGATTTTAAATTATGAATTGCCAGTTGAGTCTGCCGTTGGTCTAAACCCACGGCATTTCGTAGAAACTGGCCAATTAATTGTTCTTTCGCTTTCACGCTGACTACTCCCGCATGTAGGTTCATAGGAAACGTGACAACGCTATATTCCATGAGTTGAATTTCTTTTAATCGGCGGACATGAGGACGCTTCCGGTCCGGCTCTTCTTTGATGGTTCGAAAGCCAATGGAGAGTCCTGTGCGTCCACCAATATTTTGAGCCATTTTCATAAGACTATGGCGTTCCCGGGCTGTATTAACATTGAGGTCGAGCAATCCGCGTACGAACAAACCCCGTTCATCCTCATGTGCCTCAACATTCCAGCCAATTTGCCGGGTGGGATCGTGATGATCAAGAATGGGGATGCGCCCCTGGCTTTCCTTCAGGGTTTTTTTATAAGCTCCCTTTTCCACCACGTCCCCACCCAGGTCGACAGAACCAAAGGTGGAAGCATAACCAGAGAATTCTCCGGCATCATTTAGCGCATCCAGCTTAAAAGGAAACGATTTAATTTCTTTCATGAAGATTCACTTTCAGAATTTGGTTTCGAGTCGGGTTGTAACGAAAGAATATCACCGCCGGTCATATCATCAAACCCAACCATGCGCCGTTTTTCGTTTACCGTTAAAAATTCACTCTGGCTAACGCGGTTCCATAATGCTTCCTGATCTTCCGATAGCGCTTCAATTCCATCCTTGTCGAAATCTAAAACAAGATTTTCCCCAAAGCGTGGTACCAACCAATTATTTAAACCATCGCGTAGTCGATTGAGAAATGGGCAAACCACTTCTGTATACAAAGCTTTTCGGGCTTCTTTCCGATTCTGGTATGTCGCAGGACCCAGTCCAATCAGTTCAGGCGGAACATTAAAAACCTGAGCCACCTGAAGCGCACTCATTTTAAAACCCTCTATCCAATCCATATCTTTGGGAGAAATACCTAATTCTTTCCACTCAAGATCTTGTTCCAGGAGAAGGGGTTCGCGAGCATTGCTGACTCCCTGAATCTGGCGCCGCATTTCCGTTTTC
>Ga0233439_10002559_pt1 | contig 20288 bp, 14 predicted proteins | sample SI_123_September_6_FD_182713 | JGI IMG/M metagenome (GOLD analysis project Ga0233439, IMG submission 182713) | Seawater microbial communities from Saanich Inlet, British Columbia, Canada - SI_123_September2016_100_MG | ecosystem: Environmental > Aquatic > Marine > Inlet | place: Canada: British... | reverse complement strand
TGTTCCCCTGTATATAAGGGTGCTGCAGACTTAATGAATATTGAATTTAAGAAAGATAAGAAAAGAAAAAATAATTTATTTTTAGATTCAATGATTGAATTTATTTCTAATGGTGCAGCTGGTACAGAAGCAGATGTTATTGAGTTAGTCAAATTAGGAAAAGGTTCTTTTAAGAGATTAAATTTTAAAAAAGAATTTAGAGATAAAATGTTGGAGTTAGATTTAAAGGCAACGTTTATGAAAGATAAAGGATATGCACAAGTTAATATTGATGACATGGCATCTGGTATGCCAGTAATACAATTTAGATTAATGGGACAGCGTCCTAGTGCTAAAAGAGGTGGAAAAAAGAAATATAGTGTTTACGGAAGAAATATCGTAGAAATGAGTTCTAAATCAATACTTTACACAATATTAAAATAAGGAGTTTATAATGGCTTTACTAAAAGATAGCAAACCACAAAACAGATTAAAGAAGGTTACTTCAATTGGCTGTTCTAAGAGGAGTATGCCAAAGAATAAGCATAAGAGAAGAAGTTGGAAACGATATAGAGGACAAGGTAAATAAGATTTATTGAACCCAACCACATATCAATAGTAACACAATAAAAACAGCAATACAAGGAAGAAGTTAAGAAATATGCCAACTATTTTCACAAAAGGATTAAGCACTAATAGCAGGACTTGGCGTGACTTGGATTTAGATTTTAAAGCACACCCAGTTACCAAAGACATTGTTACTAAAACCGATGTGGAAGCTATTAAGAGGTCAGTAAGAAATCTTATCCTCACCAATAGGTATGATCGTCCATTTCAGCCAGAGATAGACGGTGGGGTTGTTGGACGTTTGTTTGAATTAGCTACACCCATATTAATATCAAATTTACAAAGTGTTATTAGGAATACTATTTCTAATTTTGAACCAAGAGTAGAGGTTATTAGTATTGATATAGAAAGCAATATAGATAAAAATGGATTTAATGTTTCTATAGTTTTTACAGCAGTCAATACGCCTGACCCCGTAACAGTAGAAATCTTTTTAGAGAGGCTTAGATAATGCCATCATCAGATAAATTAAAAATTACTGATTTAGAGTTTGATTCAATAAAATCAAATTTAATAGAATATTTGAAGGGACAGGATGAATTTCTGGACTATGACTTTGAAGGAAGTGGTATGTCTGTAATTTTAGACCTTCTAGCTTACAATACTCACTATATGGGTTACTATGCAAATATGCTTGGTAACGAAATGTTTTTAGATTCGTCTTCATTGAGAGAGTCGGTTGTATCCCATGCAAAACATCTCAACGTTCATCCATTTTCAAAGAAGGCTGCTCGTGCTAAAATAGACATTACAATAAATCCCACCAACAAACCTGTCTCAATGACTATTGAAAAAAATACTAAATTTAGTTCAAGTATAAATGGAACTAGTTATAGTTATATCACTAATAAAAATGTCACAGCAGTAAGAACTCCTCAAGATACATACATCTTTAATGGATTAGAAATTATTGAAGGTTCTATTTTAAATAAAGCTTATACAGTAAACGGTTCTGATAAAACACAGAGATTTATTATTCCTAATTCTGATGTTGATACAACTACGCTTAGTGTGTTAGTACAGAAATCAGCAACTGATTCAGAGGTGTTTACTTATACAGATGGTAATGCTATAGATGTTACTACAATAAAGGGAACAGATAAAGTATATTTTCTGCAAGAAGTTGAAGATAGAAAATATGAAATAACATTCGGTGATGGGACTATAGGACAACAGTTAACCGATGGTAATGTTATATTTATTGAGTATATTATAACTAGTGGAAGTGAAGGAAATTTTGCTAGAACGTTTAATGCTGTTGGACAAGTAGCAGGAACAAATTCAGCAGACTATGTATTAACTACATCTGAGTTTGCAGTAGGTGGTGCTGACATTCAGAGTTTAAATTCGTTACAATATCAAGCACCTAAACTTTATCAAGCACAGGGTAGAGCAACTACTAAATATGATTATAAAGCTATCATACTACAACAAAGACCAGATGTTGAATCAATAACAGTTTATGGTGGTGAAGATGCTGACCCAGTTCAATATGGTAGGGTTTTCATTGCTATTAAAATAGCAGGAACTAATTTGCTTAGTACATCAGCAAAATTATCTATTAAAGAATCTGTCTTGAAAAAGGTAAATGTAGTTACGGTTGAACCTATAATTATTGATCCTGTTTTTTATTATCTTATTATAGAAACTACAGTTAACTATGATCCTGTTAGTATTTTGACTGATGAAGATACTTTAAAAATAAACATTGAACAGTCTATTAAAAATTACTTACAGGAAAACTTAGAAAAGTTTAATCAGAAGTTCAGATATTCACAGTTAGTTCAAGATATTGATAATGTCAGCAATTCAATTAGAAATAATAAAACTAGTATAAAATATCAACAGAGGATTAGGACTACTATATTAAATAGTCCACAAACATACATTTTAAATTTCAATAATAAGCTAGAAAAGGGAACTGTTTCTTCTACATCCTTTACTGGTTCAGATGGTAATACATATTCCTTAATAGATGATTCAAAAGGTTATGTTCAATCAGTAAGAACAACCGCTGGTAAAATTGATACACCACATACATTCTTAGCACAGGCGGATGGAACAACAAATCAAGGAACTATAGATTATGATACTGGGAAGATAACGTTGAATAGTTTAAAGATATTAGCAATTACCGACAGTAGTGATTCTGTAAGAATTAATGTTATGCCTGATATTAATAATAGTGATATAACACCTAAACGAGAACAGATATTAACTTATGATATATTAGACACCTCTTCAATTACTATCAATATGATAGCAGAAACAATTATTTAATCTTATGTTAGTAAAACCAAATCATCCAATACATCCTGATTTACATGAAAAAATAAGTGTAAAGGTACAGGGACAGCTACCACAGTTTGTCAAAGAAGACCATGAGACTTTTGTTTCTTTCATGGAAGCATATTATGAATATATGGAACAGGTTGGCAAGCCGTATGAAATTATAGGAAATCTTACTAGTTATGCTAATGTTGATAAGACTATTGATAATTTTTTACAGTATTTTAAGAAACAATTTGGCGAAGATATTCCCGAAGTAATATTTCAAAATTCTAATAAACCATTTGTAATAAAACATCTTAGGGATTTTTATAGGACTAAAGGTAGTGAAAAATCCTTTGAGTTTCTTTTTAGATTACTCTATAAAGAAGAAATAAGAATTAGTACCCCTGGCCAAAATATTCTTAGAACTTCTGATGGTAAGTATAGATCTGATTATGTTATCAGAACTATGGGTGTGTCTAGTGACTATTCTAAACTGGAAGGTAAGAAAGTAAAGGGACAGACCTCTGGTGCTGTTGCTATAGTTGAAAGTGTTGTAGTTGAAATATTAGGTACTTTTTGTGTTACTACTATGTCTCTTTCAGAGATTCTTGGGATATTCGAAGCAAACGAGGTTGTTAGTTATGACAATATAAGTTTTATTATTGGTAATATGATAATTGATACCAAAGTAATTCATGCTGGAACGGGGTATGAGGTTAATAATATTATTCCTCTTGTCGGAAACGATCAGAATTCTGGAGCACTTATAAGGGTTAGTGAAGTAACTTCAGGTTCTTTATCCAGTGTTAGTATTAACATAGGTGGTACTGGGTATAAGGTTGGTGATAAACTAGATATTGATAATACTAATAAATTATCGTTAGATGGAAGAAGTGCTAGCTTAATAGTTAGTGAGGTAGAAACCGATGGTGGTATTAAAACACTATGGATAGAAAATAAAGGTAGTGGATATATCTCAATGCCTACTGTATCAGGTGGTTCTGGGACAGGTGCTAATATTTCTTTTGATTTATACGGTTCTGGTATAGGTGGTATAAAATCTCTGGATATAATTAACAGTGGTTTTGGATATAATATTCCACCTATTTTAAATTTTTCTGGAAATGGTGATGGTACTGCTACTGCTGAAGTATCTATAGGTGGATTTGATACTACCCCTAAATCTAGGTTTATTAATTCTGATGGTTTTCTCAGTGCTGATACTTATTTACAAGATAGTTTTTTCTATCAATTATTTTCTTATGAAATAACATCTACTGAAAATATTAGATCTTGGAGAGATATTGTTAAGAGGCTTGTTCATCCAGCTGGTTTAGCAATGTTCGGTAAAGTTCAGTTTATTTCACTTTTATCATTACCGTTAAGTATTACTAATATTGTTCCAGATACATCTGATAGATATACTATTGTTTTCCATGATGGTTCAATTAAACCTCCTGTTATTTTAGATTTGAGATTAGAAACTTGTGATGATCAACAAGACGTAAGAACATTTATAGATTCTGATAATTATGGTGGGTTTTCATTAGATGATGATATAGAAGATTACCAACCATTACCTGATACATTGGCTACATCTTTTTCTTCAGAAGAAGATTTTCAACCATCATCAGAAACATTGAGTACTGCATTCTCTAATGAAGAAAATTATGGAACATTATGGGAGCCTGCTGCTACAACCAGTTCACATGATGTTGGTTGCCCGGCCGATAGTAATTTTCCCTTTGACGTTGGAATATGTTCACCTACAGATTTTGGTTTGATTACAGATAATGATACATCTAGTGGACAACAGGATCTTGATCCAGAAGATTATGGTAGAGTTAAAACACCATCATTATATTTTGAACCTACGATGTGTCAAACTTATGAGCAGGATTTAGGTGTACAAAAATTAACAGAACATGGTGGTTATGATGATTATCTATATACATACATTACACCTGTTGGTTCTTATACTGGACGTTTAGATACAATAGAGGATTATGGTAATGTGCAGGAATCAGCAACAGATAAAGAAGATTATGGAGTTGTTAGTTATTTTAATACATTTTTTAGTTCACAATTAAAACTTGGGCCAATTCTTAGAACAAGAGATAATACTAAATTTCAGTCCAGTTATATAACATCTGATAATATAGATACTGTTCAAAGAGCTGTAGTCTTTTATGGTGGTGATGGATATAAAATTGCACCCACAGTTACAATTGAAGCACCTGTTAACGGTGGAACTACAGCATTAGCTCAAGCATATTTTAGTAACGCCGTACTTCCAACAACACCACAAATAGCACAAGGTGATGGAACAACAACACCGATTCAACTTGTTAAATCGGTAATGAATATAGAACACATTACCGTTAGTTTGAATGGGCTTACACAAGTTCCAAATATAGATTATACTGTCAATGATACTACTATTACATTTAGTGAGATAGTTGAGAGTACTGATTCTATTATTGTTTATTATTTAAATTATAATGAAGAATTCGATTTTCAAGGAGTGCAGGGAGATAATACAACAACACCACTTGTTTTATCACAATCAGTTAGTAATCCCCAAGATATTATTGTTAGTTTGAATGGGCTTACACAAATTCCAAATACAGATTATACTGTTAATAATACTACTATTACATTTGATGAGGTAGTTACATCCGATGATTATATTTTTATACAATATTTGGGTGAAGGGGAGAGGGATTTTCAACTAGGGCAGGGAAATAATACAATAACCCCTATTACTCTTTCACAAGAACTTTCTAGTAATTTGAATTCAACTGAAAAAAGATATGAAAATGTTATAATTACTTTGAACGGAGTTAGACAGATTCCTGCAATAGATTATACTATAGATGGGACTGTTTTAGAATTTGATGAAATAGTGAGCAGTGATGAAAATATTCTTGTTTATTATTTGGATGGTAGAGCGAAACCAACAAGCCCATCACCAATTTCTGGTATTAGAATTATAGAGCCAGGTAGTGGATATAGTTATCAAGAAGTACCTGAAATAACTGTTGCTCAATCTGAAGGGGGAGAAATTCCTATAGCATCAGTAGTAATGTTGCGAGGCCCTTATCATAATAATATTGGAAATCAGTACAAAGGAAAACTGACTCAAACGCCAGATGGCCACAGACGAAATTCAGATTTCTTGATATTTAGAGGTAAGAAGACCAACAGAGTTGTAGATCCGATATTAACACAATATAAACTTATTTCAGATCCAGATAATGCTAACAGTTTCTATGAAGCACCACCACCTGGCGTAAGTATTAAAAGACTTAAAGATGACGAGATACTAGAAAATATTTAAATAAGTATTATAAATAAAAAAGGAAGTATAACTAATATTAAAGGAATTACAATATGAGCGCAATAATCAATAATAGTTTTAGGAAATTTCAGGCTGATAGTTTCATAGAGGGCTTTACAGAAAAAGATGCTAATGATGCATTAAAGAACAATATTTATCTAGCAATTGGTAAAAATACTGTATGGAGTGGTAATACAGCAGATAATAAATCTGAATTTCGTGTAACCAGTTCTCCTAATGCTGTTGCTTCCGATACTGATATTCCGCTACCAGTAGATACAATACAGGCACCATTTATCCATTGGGATGAAATTGCTGCAATAAAAAAGATTAATGATGTTTCTCATGTAATTGCTAGATATGATTGGACAAGTGGTACTGTATATCGTGAATATTCACATGAAAGAGATGATATCATGGATAATGTCGATCCTGCTCAAACAGGACAACCAATAGTTACTGACTCTCCTTTTTATGTATTTACTGAAGATTTTAGAGTTTATAAATGTATCTCCAATAATAATGGTGCTGCATCTATAGAGAAACCTACTGGTGCGGTGACGGGTTTAACTAAAACTGTTGCTGATGGATATATCTGGAAATTTATGTTTGAAGTAGAACAAGCAGATGTTCTTAAATATTTAACAAAAGATTGGATTCCTGCAAACACACCTGCTAAAGCAAATCAGACAGAACAACTGGCAGTAGAGGGTGCTGCCATGGATGGTTCATTAGATTTTATTAAAGTTATTCAAGGTGGTACGGGTTATAGATTTACTACTGGAAAACCTGTTGGTGGTGGTACTGTAAGTACACTTCCATTACAAAATGCAGCTGCTGGTGCTACGACATTTGTTGCTGAACCTACAGATGATTTTTATAATACTTTATCTGTATATATTACTTCAGGGCCAGGATTTGGACAATTCAGAACTATTTCTGATTATGATGGTGCAACTAGAACTGCTACAGTAACACCTGATTGGGATTCCAATAATTTACCAACTACTGATAGTGTTTATATGGTAGCACCGAGTGTTTCTATTGATGGGACTGCTGGTACTCAAATTCCAGGCGGTACTGGTATAACTGCTAGAGTATCTAAACTTGATGTTAATGGTACAATTCAAGAGGTTATGATTGTTAATAGAACACCTACTAGTAATACAAAGTATAGGAGAGCAACTGCTTCTATTGATGGTGGTAATGGTGTTGGTGCAGAGTTGAAAGTAATTATTAATCCGAAGGGTGGACATGGGTATAATTGTGTTTCAGAATTGGGTGGTGCTTTTGTAATGATGAATGTTAGATTACGAGGCAGGGATGGTGATGGTGATTTTGAAACAGGGGTAGATGCTGATTTTAGAAAAGTTCATGTATTGGTAAATCCTAAAATTTCGGGTGGTACTATGGGTATAGCAACAGGCCCAACGTATAGTGCAGCTGAATTGCAGAAAGATACAGGAACAATTTTATATACAGAATTTCGTCCACCAATTCATAGATCAACAGATTCGACAGAAGATATTAAATTAGTAGTTGAATTCTAGCACATAAATAATTAAAAAAATAAAAGGTAATTATGTCTAATAACATTACGATAAATACAAATCAGAATCCTTATTTTGACGACTTTGATGATAATAATAACTTTCATCAAGTTTTATATAAGCCATCATTTCCCGTTCAAGCGAGAGAATTAACTACGCAACAAAGTATTCTTAAAAATCAAATAAAGAAATTTGGTGATCATATTTTTAAGAATGGTAGTAAGGTATCGGGTGGTGAGTTTGTTTTAAATTTGGATTATGAATATGTTAAGTTAAAACCACAATATAATGGAGTAAATATTGATGTATCTGGTTTTGCTGGAAAAACTATAATTGGTTCTCAGACGGGAACAAGAGCTATTATTCTAGGTTATTCAAAACCGGATTCTAATACTGGTGATCCAGATACCGTATATGTTAAGTATATTACGGGTGGTTCTGTTACCAATAGTGTTCAGGGTATTACTGTAGATCCACAAAATCAAGGTAATGGTTTTACTGTTGCTCCTACTGTTGCTATAACTGGTGGTAATGGTAATGGTGCTGAGGCTCGAGCAATTATTAGTAGTGGAAAGGTTATTGCAGTTAATGTTACTAATAGAGGAACAGGGTATACTGGTAATCCATCTGTATCATTTATCGGTGGTAATGGAGCAGGTGCAGTTGCTACTGCTACTAGAGAAACTAAATCACAATTTTTAGCAGGTGAAAGAATTTATTCATCTGATTTATCTATTTCTGCTGAACTAGTTGATTCTACTCCAACTAGTATTCAAAGTGTAACAATTACTAAAGGTGGTTCGGGATATACAGAATCACCAATAGTTACTATTGCTAATGCACCCATAGGTGGAACAAATGCAACAGCAAGTTCTACTATAAGTGGTGGTATTGTAACATCAATTAATATTATTAATCAGGGTTCAGGATATACTGCTGTTCCAGCAATATCTATTGCAGATGCACCAGCTGGTGGTGTAAATGCTACAGCAGATAGTGTTTTTTCTACTGCCGTAGGTAAGGGGAGTTCTGTTTCAATATCTGAAGGTGTGTTTTATATTAATGGTAATTTTATTAAAGTATCAGAGCAAACATTAATACTAGAAAAATACTTTAATAATCCATCATATAAAGTTGGACTTTCTGCTTTAGAAAAAATATTAAATTCTGGTGATAATGCTACCCTACTTGATAACTCACAGGGTTCTTCAAACTTTGCAGCTCCGGGCGCAGACAGATTACAAATTTCTTTAACACTTACAAAGAAAAATTTAGATTCGACAGACGATGCAGATTTTTATGAGATGTTAAGAGTTAATAAAGGAATAAAGGAACAGAATATTCAAGTTCCTGTATATTCTGTTTTAGAGAATACTCTTGCCCGAAGAACATTTGATGAATCGGGAAGTTATACAGTAAGGTCATTTAATGTTCAACTCAAGGATGATCCCGATGATGCTACAAAATTTATTGTACGATTAGATCCTGGCAAAGCATTTATTGGTGGTTATGAATTTGAAACATTAGTATCACAAGATATTAAATTAGATAAGGCGAGGGAAATTGTAAATGTAAGTGGTTTTGATAGACTTATGCAATACGGCAACTATGTCGTTGTGAAAGACTTGAACGGGATGTTTGATATTTCAAAACATCAGGTAATTGATTTACATAACAATACTACTATTCAACCAAATAATTATGCAAATACAAAAATTGGAGAAGCTAGGGTAAGGAGTATTGATTTTTCTTCTTCAACTGCTGGCGCAGATAGGATATTTAACTTATATCTTTATGATATAAAAATGTCAAGTGAGACATTTGGAAAAGTTAATTCTATTGCTTATACAGAGGATGACAGTGCTGCTACTGTTACCATTAGAGCAAAAGCAGATATTGATGATACTGGTAGAGTTGGTGCTTCTGCTAGTGGTGACTCTTTACTTCTTGAAACAACAGGTAATAGTCTTGTATTTAAATTACCACAAGATACTATTCAAACAATTCGTGGCCTTAATAATGTTATAGATACAAATTATAGGGTTAAGAAAGTTACTGAATCACAGCCATTTAATAATGGTATTGCAAACATTGCTACTGCTGGTGCTTCAGAAACTTTTGTTGGATCTGGATCTTTAGAACCTTCAGTTGCTAGAGAAAATTATTTAGTAGTTGTTAATAATTCTGGTACTTCTGGATTACCTATTGGTAGTATTGTTAGGTTTGATGGTGCAGGAGCTTCCATAACAGTTAATGGCCCACAACATACTACTGCAACTCTTAATGCTAATGTTTCTGGAAGTTTTACAGGTGATATTATTTCTAATGTAAATATTAGTGGTAAACAAGAGAAGGTAAAAAATCTAACAAATAATAGTACATTAACATTTCAAACACCAAGCAATTTATCTACTGTATCTCATTCTTTAGAAAAATCTGATGTCTGGAAAGTAAAAGCAATATATGATTCTGGTGATACTAATACAGATCCAGTACTTCCTACTCTTACAGTTGCTAATACATCAGATACTTTAACGCCAGGTGAAACTATTACAGGACAAACCTCTGGTGCTAAAGGGACTGTTGTTCTTGGTGCTGGTGGAACTACTTCTGTTACTTATGTTCCTGTATCTGGAACTTTTGTTGCAGAGAATGTTACTGGTGCAACATCAAATTTTACTAAAGTATCTAGTGGTGTATCTAATATAGATAATAATTTTCCGAGTAAGAATATTTTATCACAATATGATATTGATTCAGGCCAACGAGATAATTTATATGATTACGGAAGCATTAAACTAAAAACGGGTGGAACTGCTCCTTCTGGAAAAATAACTGTTGTGTTTGATTTTTTCACACATACAGGAACAGGATATCTTTCTGTTGATTCTTATACTGGTTCTATAGGATTTGGTGATATTCCAAAATATACAAGTCCAGTAACGGGTTCTGAAGTTGAATTAAGAGATTGTATTGATTTTAGGCCACGTCGCTCGGATAGTGATTCTAATTTAATAGAAAATATTGAGTTACCAATTCCTAATACAGATTGGGAAGCTGATTTTAGTTATTATATTCCAAGAACTGATACAGTATATTTAAGTAAAGAAAGAAAGTTTGGTAGTAATAAGGGTGTTTCATCTCTCATACCAGTAACACCAACTAGGTTGGATGGTACAATGAATCTTTATACACTTCAAATTCCTGCTTATACATTTAATGCTAAAGATGTAAGAGCTGAGTATATTGAAAATAGAAGATATACTATGAGAGATATTGGTAAGTTGGAAAAAAGAATAGCTAATGTTGAATATTTCACATCATTATCATTGTTAGAAAAAGATGCAGAAGCACTTGTCATTAAAGATTCGTCTGGATTAGATAGATTTAAAAATGGATTTTTAGTAGATGGTTTTAATGGTCATAGTGTAGGTAATGTTTTAAGTGATGATTATAAATGTTCAATTGATTTTGATGAAAAGATATTACGTCCTAGATTTTCTTCTAATATTACAGATCTATCTTATGATGGAACAGCATCTACTGGTGTTGAGAAGACAGGTGATTGTATTACTTTACCATATGATTCTACTATTTTTGTAGCACAACAAATTGCAAGTAAAGCAATTAATGTAAATCCATTTGCTGTATTGGCATGGATTGGTACAGTTAACCTAACACCACCAAATGATAATTGGGTTGATACTAATAATAATCCAGAGGTTATTGTAAACCTCCAAGGTGAGAATGATGCATGGCAGAGTTTAGTAGGATTGTCATTTGGTACACAGTTTAATGATTGGCAAACATTTGGTACAGGACGGGAGAGAGTTTTAACATCAAGGGGTGGTAGATCTGGTAGGGCTATTACGGTATCACAGACAGTTGAACGAACTACATTGCAATCCAGAACGGGTATTCGGAATGAGATTACGGGTTCTGATGCTGTAAGAAATAGCATTGGTGATAGGGTTGTAGATGTATCTGTTATTCCTTTTATTCGTCCAAGGCCTTTAGTAGTTTCTGTAACAGGTATGAAACCTAACACACGGGTTTATGCTTTCTTTGATGGAGAAAAAGTTTCTGAATTTTGTATTCCTGATGGGGAAACTGTTCCGGGCACTGCTATTAATACCGATGATGCTGGTTCTATTAGTAACTTGACATTTAATATTCCAAATTCTGATACTCTTAGATTTAGAACTGGAGAGAGACAATTTTTATTAGCAGATAACGAGTCTGGTGATCTAATTACAGCTTCAACTTATGCAGAAGTTGTTTATCAAGCACAGGGATTATTGCAGACAAGAGAGAATGTTGTTGTATCCACTAGAGTTCCAAGAATACAAACTTTTGCACAAGGTAGTGCTACAGAATTTAGAACTACTACAAATACTTTCAATCGTGTTAATGTCGTTGGTTGGGTTGATCCATTGGCTGAAACATTTTTGGTTGACGCTGCATTGTATCCAGATGGAGTATTCTTAACAGATGTTGAATTGTTCTTCAAGACAAAAGATGAAGACGGACTTCCAGTAACATTACAGATTCGGGATACTTTGAATGGTTATCCTGCTCAGACGATTGTTCCATTTTCTGATGTTACTATGTTCCCTGCTGACATTGATGTTAGCAACGATGCTTCAGTTGCAACTAAGTTTACATTTCCATCTTTGGTTTATTTACAACCTGGCGAGTATGCAATTGTTGTCTTGAGTAATAGTTTAAAGTATGAAGCATTTATTGCTGAGATGGGTGAGAATCAAGTTGGTACGGATAGGAAAATTTCTGAACAACCATATGCTGGTGTATTCTTTAAATCACAGAATGCTTCAACATGGACACCAGAACAAAATCAAGATTTAACATTTAATATTAATATTGCACAGTTTGCTACAGGTAATCCTGCTAATGCTGTTTTTAATAATAATAATACTTCATCTACCATTAAAGCTGATATTATTCAAATTGTCCCACAAGAAGTTAGAATTAATAAAACTAATATTGCATGGGGTGTTAAGTTAAGAGATGCTGGTTCAGATACGTTTGATATTGATTATAATCCTATTATTCAGAATACTAATTTTTTATTGAATGATCAAAAACATATTACGTCTACTCAAAATAGAGTAGATTTCCAATCAAGAGCTAAATTATCATCATCTAGTAAATTTATAAGTCCTATTATTGATACTGCTAGAAATAGTGTTATTACTGTTGAAAATATTATCAACAATACACATGATGCAGATCAGATTACATCTGGTGGTGATGCTACAGCAAGATATCTTACAAGAAGAGTAACACTAAAAGACGGATTTGATGCTACGGATTTGGAGGTATTTATTACTGCTAACCGCCCTTCAAATGCTAGTATTTTTGTTTATTATAAAGTATTGTCACAGTTTGATACTGCTCTATTCGATGATAGGCCTTGGACGTTGATGAAGGAAATATCAAATATTAAAAGTGTTTCTTCATCTGTTGATGAACAAGAATATTTGGAACTTGAATATTCCCCTGTTGGAATGAATACAAATTATGTTGATTCAAATAATGTGACATATGATAGTTTTAAAACTTTTGCTATTAAGATTGTTATGATTTCACCAAAGACGACAAAAGTTCCATTAATAAAAGATCTAAGAGCTATAGCATTAGCATAATATTATGAAAAGTATAAAAATAAATGATACAGGATATGTTAGGGATATAGATTCTAAAGCAGTACTTAATACAGATAGAAAAGCATTAGAAAATTATAAGCTTTCCGTAAAGAAAAAACAGGAAGAAATTGATGATATAAATAATATGAAAAGAGACATATCAGAACTTAAAGAAATGATAAAGACTTTATTAGGAAAACAAAATGGCTAAAATCGTACAAACTAGAAGAGGCACTACCGAGCAACATAAAGGATTCGATGGACAGCAAGGTGAGATAACTGTTGATCTTACTGAAAATACAATTAGGGTACACGATGGAACAGTATTTTTAGAAACCGACCCAGCAGGTTATCCTCTTGCAAGAAGTGATATGACCAATGTTGCTAATGTTGTTGGTATTATCCAATTAAAACTATCTGATGGAACGCCAGGACAGGTAATAGCAACAGACGGAATAGGTACTATAGCATTTTCAAGTTCACCTGATGTTTCTGGTTCTATTATTAGTGGTGATTTATCAGGTACTATTGGTAATGCACAAATAATTCCACAAGTTGTTGGTACAACCGAACTTACTGATTTTAATGTAACAAGAATAAAATTAGAACCTGATGCTGTTGACAATAGTAAACTAGCTGATAATGCTGTACAAACTGAAAACATTGTTAATTCACATATAATTACTTCTAAAATTGCTAACTTAAATGTAACAAGAGATAAATTAGAACCTGATGCTGTTGACAATAGTAAACTAGCTGATAATGCTGTACAAACTGAAAACATTGTTAACTTGACTGTAACAAGAGCAAAATTAGAAGCAGACATAATCGACAATAGTAAACTAGCTGATGATTCTGTACAAACTGAAAACATTGTTGATGCTGCTATTACTTCTGATAAAATTGATACTTTAGATGCTAGTAAAATTACGGGTACTTTTCAGAATGTTGATGGTGTTAATATAAAGAATTTACCTTATGATATATCTTTTCTTGCTGGATGGGATTCAGAAACCCTGCCGGTAGAATTATTGGTACAATCATATGCAGAAATGATCATGGGGAGAACAGGAGCATTTGAGGGTGGAATTGGATCAATAGAAACCCCGTCTGAGGGTTCATCAGTCCAACTTGACGTACAATTAATACTTGCAGGACAATCAAGTTCCAATAGTATTTATTCTACTAAACCAACATTTAGTGGTGGTACTGGAGTATTCAATGACGGAATTTTAAATACTACTGGACAAAATGGATTTAATTCTGGTGATAAATTAACTTTTAGAGTTACACAAATCGGCTCAGATCCAACTTTTGGATTTGGGGTGAGATTTATGTTGAAGTGTAGAGTATAAAAATAGGAAGACAATATGGCTAAACAAGTTCAAATACGAAGAGGTACTACTGTAGAGCATGGTGCGTTTATAGGTGCTAACGGTGAGATAACTATTGATGGAGATAAAGATACAATAGTAGTGCATGATGGTAGCACTGCTGGTGGATTTCCTCTAGCAAGACAAGATATGAGCAATGTTTCTAATAATATTGGTCTATCTCAATTAGATATTTCTAATGCTGGTACGCCAGGACAAGTATTGCAAAAAGATAATGGTGAGACTTTGAGTTTTGTAAATTTACCCGATAGTGCTGTATTTTCTATTGGTGGTGATTTATCTGGTACTATTGGTGATGCACAAATAAATCCTAATACTGTTGGACTTTCTGAATTAAATGTTTCTGATTCATTAGCTGGTGATATACTTACTACTAATGGTAATGGTGTATTATTTTTTACAAATCCACAAACACAAATAGCTATAAGTGGGGAAGTCAACGGCACAATCGGAGATGTAATAATATCTGATGATGTAATCAGTAATGCTAAAATGCAAGTAAATAGTATTGGACAAAATAATATTATTAATAACAGTATCAATAATGATAAAATTGCTGATCTTACTATAACAGATGAAAAGATTATAGGACTTACTGCTGATAAATTAATCGCAGGCGGTACATTACCTGCATTAAAAGGCCCTGAAATTACAGAACTTCCTTATGATATATCTTTTCTTGCTGGATTTGATAGTGAAACAATTCCCTCCGATTTACTAGAACAAGTATACGGTGAAATGATTATGGCAAGAAGTGGGAAATTTGATGGAGAGGTAGGTTATATTGCTACTACTGGTGCTGGACAACCAATTATGATGGACGTACAAAAAAATGAAGTATCAATATATACAACCCAGCCATCATTTGTTAGCGGTACAGGATCACAAAACATGACTTCTGGTGTATTGAAAAATGATAATACATTTGTGTCTGGTGATAGGTTAACATTTAGAGTTACACAAATAGGAATTGGAGAGGGTACATTCGGACAAGGGTTAAGATTTACGTTAAGATGTAGAGTATAAATAATAAAAAAACATAAGGTTAAATATTATGCCAGCTAAATTAGTACAGATAAGAAGAGGAACAACATCCGACCATAGCGTATTCACCGGAAAACAGGGTGAGATAACTGTTGATTTGGAAAAGGATACAGTTGTTGTGCATGATGAATCTACTCAGGGTGGGCATCCTCTCGCTAGAGAAGATATGTCAAATGTAGTTGGACAAGTTGGACTAACACAGTTAAAACTTTCAAATATAAATTCCCCAACTTCTGGACAAATTTTAACTGTTGATGGGAATGGTAATATACTTTTTTCTAATAATAATGCAGATGTTTCATCAACTAGTATTGGTGGTGATTTATCTGGTACTATTAGTGATGCAAAAATAAAACCTAATACTATTACAGTTAATGAGCTTAATACGGTTGAAGGACAGCCAGGAGAAGTACTTATTACAGATGGAATAGGTGGTATTTCTTTTGGGCCGATGGATGCTAACCCAGTATTGGGTGGTGATTTATCTGGTACTGCTTCTTCTGCTATTATTACTCAAAATGCAGTTGGTATTATTGAACTTGATGTTAGTGATGGAACAACTGGACAAGTACTTTCAAGAAATGCTAATGGTAATTTAGAATTTATTAATGTAACATCTAGTGTAACAATTGGTGGTGATTTGTCAGGGCCTGTTTCTTCTGCTATCATTATTGAAAATGCAGTAACAGATACAAAGTTATCAGACGATGCTACAAATGACGCAAATAGAGCAGTTGGAACAAATCATATTAAAGATTTAAATGTTACTGAAGGTAAGTTAGCAGCAGATTCAGTAACAAATTCTAAGATTGCTGACGGTGCAGTTGATAGTAATAAAATTGCTACTAGTGCAATTGATAATCTCAAGATTGCTGACAATGCAGTTGACAGTTCTAAGATATCTAATAATTCAGTTAATGGTGATAAGATTGCTAATAATGCAATTACTGCTTCTAAAATAGCTAATGATGCAGTTGACAGTTCTGCGATTACTAACAATGCTGTTGGGATTTCTGAGTTAAATGTTTCTGATGCAAATGCTCAGCCCGGAGATGTATTATCTACTAACGGTAATGGTGTTCTCGCATTTATGGCTGCTGCTTCTGGTGTAGGTTCTGGTGGTTTTCAAGGAATCACTGTAATGCATTCTCTTAATACAACAACTGGCCCTTACTCCGCTGCGGATAATATTGAACAAACATATACCGTGCCAGGTGGGGTTCAAAAAATTCTATATTTTATAACAGCTGCTGGTGATACAGGATTAAATTCTAACTCGACAGGATTTGGTGGGCGAGGTTCTGGTACAACAGTAATGGGTTTTATCGATGTATCTAATATCACTAGTATAAATTGTAGAGTTGGTACAGGGGGACAGGCATCTGGTTCATTAATGAACCTTACAACATACGCAAGAGGTTTCAGTACATATATTGGAAATCGAATTGGGGGAGAAGGCGATGGTACAACGAACGATCCCACAGCTCGTGGTGATATAGCATCTGCTCTACATGGAGATGATGCTGATGGTGGGAGTCTAATCTTACCCGGCCGTGCCGATGGTTCTTTTTGGCCAGGTTATGGAATGAGTGGTAGTGTTGGTGTGGCGTACACTTATCATTGTTCTTCTGGTGGTGGTACACAGTCCGATGCAAGGCCCGGAGGTTATGGGCAACCTGGCGTAATTGTATTTTTAGAATTCTAAAATTTTTATAATATAACAAGGAATGAGATATGGCATTTATAAATCAAGGTAGACACGTTGGTACGGTTGGATTACAAGATCCTGAAACACTAACTATAGTAGGTAATGAGGTAGATCCTGTTGGTTCAGTAACTATTACACCTGACGGTAATTTTAAAATTCATACTTATACTACAACAGGTGTATTTGAAGTTACTGGTTCTAGACCTATAAGAATGGATATTATGTCTGTTGGTGGAGGTGGTTCAGCAGGTGGTGGCGGTGGCGGTGCCGGAGGAATGGTTGAAGCTACACAAATTACTTTAGAACCAGCAGTATATGATGTAATAATTGGTGCGGGGGGTTCATCTGGAGTTGGAGCAGCAGTTAGGGGTGGTGATACTGTTTTTAGAATACAAGGTGATAGTAATACTAATGTTGGTGTGCCAGATGCTTTCGGCGGTGGTTCTGGTAGTATAATAGGGCCAAATGGTGCTGGTTCTGGTGGTTCTGGATCGGGTTCTGGTGGACAGGGTGTTTCTGGACAAGGACATAATGGCGGTAGTCCTGGCGGTGGTTCTGGAGGTTGTTCGGGTGCAACAGGCGGTGGCGGTGGTGCAGGAAGTGCCGGTACGAATGCTGGGGCCATTGGTGGTTGTGCTCCATGTGGTGGTTGTAAGGGTGGAGGCCCTGGAGGTAGTGGCGGGCATGGAAGAGAAAATGATTATAGAACTGGTACTAATGAAGGTTATGCTGGTGGTGGGGCTGGTGGTGGAGTGAATTTAAGACCACAAGCACCAGACGGTAGTTCTATTCCTGGCTTCGGTGGCGGAGGTAGTGCAGTAGGAAATACAAATGGTGTTCAGAATAAAGGTGGTGGTGGAGCACGACAGGGAATTCCACGTTTTCCTGGCAATGGTTTTGGAGGTAGTGGTATTGTTGTTATTAGAGCACCATTTCCAGCAAGAGATGGTATATAGAGAGGGAATAATTTTATGGCACATTTTGCAAAAATTGTAGATAATAAAGTAGTTAATGTTATAGTTATCGAACAAAGTGTTTTGAATGAATACATTAAAAGAACAAAAGAGGATTGTGAATGGATACAAACATCATATAATACATATGGTGGGGAATATTATAATCCTGAAACTGGATTAAAAGATGATGGAGTACCACTAAGATATAATTTTGCAGGGATAGGATTTACATATGATAGAGATAATGATGCATTTATTCCCCCAAAACCATATCCTAATTTTGTTTTAAATACAGAAACATTTAGATGGGAGCCTCCAATTCCATATCCAGAAGGATTTCCTGGCGGTTTAAGAAGATTTGTATGGGATGATGATTATTCTGATGAATATAGATGGAGAGATTTATGGCAGAACGAATTATCATATCTTAATCCTGAACATAGGTATTATGATCCTACTATATCTCCAGAACCATTTTTTATAGACATACCGTGGAAATGGTGATTTTAAAGAACTTTGATATTATAAATACAAGTGTTGCAACATCTAATATTGATATTTAATGGAATAAGGGACATTATAAATAGATTTAAAGAGTAATGTAATAGTAACCATCAGTTAAAAAATAATTTATAAAGGAATACAAAAATGGCTAATGATTTTAAAAACGCACAAAATACGAATGTAACGACACAGGAAACTGTATACACAGCACCAGCTTTAAAGGATAGTATTATTCTTGAATTGGATGTTGCTAATGTATCTGCTGCAGCAGTTACCACTACTGTTAAGATTTATGACTTGACTGATACAGCATTTGCTCATATCGTCAAAGATGCTCCAGTTCCATCAGGCGGTACATTGCAGATTATTTCTGGACAAAAGATTATCCTTGAGGCTGGTGATTATATTTGTGTATCTGCTTCTGGTGCCTGTGACGTTATCTGTTCAATCTTAGAAGATGTTAATTCATAATCTATAATATAGATAATAATTTAAAAATATAAAATTAAAAAAAAGGATACTTAAATGGCTTATCTAGGACGAGATGTACAATACGGTGCATTGGAAAAGCAAGACCTTACAGGTGATAGCTCAACGACTGTATTTACTTTGGACAATGCAGTTGCAACATCTGCTAGTCTGATTGTTTCAGTTGGTGGTGTTATTCAAGAACCTGATACTGCTTATACAGCAGACGGTACAACATTGACATTTACTGCTGCTCCATTGGCAACTGATAATATCTATGTAGTTTTCATGGGTAAAGAATTAACTAATGTTGCAATGCGTGATGCTATTAGTTTTCAAACTGGTACAGGTGATGGTTCAAGTGTTACACCTTTAACTATGTCGGTTTCTGCTCCAAGTGCTCAGAGCATCATGGTTATGCTGAATGGTGTAACTCAAGTACCTGATGCAGATTATTCTGTTTCTGGAACAACATTAACATTCTCTACTGCTCCAGCAAATGGCGTTTCTATTCTTGTTTATCATTTGGGCCACACTGCTAATATCGGTGTTCCTGGCAATGGTACTGTAAGTGCTGAAAAGATTTCTATCAGCGGACAAGCACAGGGCGACATTATGTATTACAATGGTTCTGCATGGGTTCTTCTACCTACAGGAACTGCTGGACAAGTACTAACCTCTGGTGGTGCAGGCGCAAATCCATCTTGGGCGTAAATAAATGACCATGCACCACTCACCATATGGTGAGTGGTCTATCATTTTTCATATTAAATAGGAA
>Ga0233439_10002554_pt1 | contig 20308 bp, 23 predicted proteins | sample SI_123_September_6_FD_182713 | JGI IMG/M metagenome (GOLD analysis project Ga0233439, IMG submission 182713) | Seawater microbial communities from Saanich Inlet, British Columbia, Canada - SI_123_September2016_100_MG | ecosystem: Environmental > Aquatic > Marine > Inlet | place: Canada: British... | reverse complement strand
AAATTATTATCTGTGAAGCTTAAATTGGGGCACTTTCGTATTTCGCTGGGATCGTGGTCTAGCTTGGTATGATTCTGCGTTTGGGACGCAGAGGTCGCGAATTCAAATTTCGCCGATCCCACCATAAATCATTATCTTATTATCAAATTGTCTCTCCATTAGATTGCTGGGCAATGAGGACGAGTTAGAGAAATGACTTTAAAATGAAGTAAACTAATGGCACTGAGCCCGGCATACTTTTATCGATTCAGTTTGATTTGATTTTATGAAATTTGAGCGTCGTGATCTGATTTTAATTGCTGGATTAATACTAGTAATGCTTGGATTGATTCAATACTTGGGACCTGCATATTCTGCAATTATTGTAATTGGATTGTATTTTGGAGTCAAGGTCTATGTTGGAAAGAAACGTCAATTAATTGAGCAAGACGTGGGTGAGGGCATTTGTATGGAGTGTGGCTTTAAAATTACTAATGAAAGATGCTTAAACTGTGAAAAACTTGAGGAATAATTCATTCGTATCTCTTAATATCCTGTAAATTTCTTGTTTTTTGATGATTTTAAGATCTATGACTTTAACAAATAGCTCAACTTTTTCTCCATTTAATTCTAAAATGAGTCATTTTATCAATAAAAATAGGAAATTCAAATGAATCACTTACTAATTCTATTATCTGCAATTTTAGTTGCTGGACTATTTGTTCCAGCACATGCTCAAACAATTTCTGATCATGTTGTAATTAATGAAGTTGATACTAATCCTTTTGGTGATGATTCTAAATCTATTTCTGAATGGGTAGAACTTTACAATCCTACTGACTTTGATGTAGATTTGAGTGGTTGGAAAATTGCATCTACAACAGTTTTGAAAAAAACATTGACCATTACTGATGGTACTATCATTTCTCCTGATCAAATTTTGAAATTTAATCATGAAAAACTTTGGTTTACTGATTCAAATGAATCTGTTGAACTACGAAATCCTGTTGACGATGTAATTGATAAAACCCCTTCTATAACTGATTTAAAAAATGACTTTTTATCTTGGCAAAGAAGTTATGATGGTTATTCCAATTGGGAATTTTCACTTGGTTCTGCAGGCGGTTCTAATGGTAAATTTTTAGTAATTGATGAATCATTACCTGTTATAGTAGATGTTTCATCTGATAAATCCGTATATGTTTTTGATGATGTTGCAACAATTCAAGGAACTGTTTCCGAAAAAGTTTTTGTTGAATTACCTAGTTTTCACACTGAACCAATTTTGATAAATATTTCTGGTCCTAATTATGAACAAGCAATTTCTCTATATCCTGATTTTAATTTAAAATATCAAACTACTTTGAACTTATCTCAAGTATTGGGAATTGCAGAAGGTAATTATGATGTTTCAGTAACTTATGCTGATGCAACTGCAAGTACTAGTTTTTCTGTTGAATCAAAAATAATTCCTGACAACGATGTTGTTGATTCTATTTTTACTATTCAGACTGATCAAAATCAATATCTTTTGGATCAATCTATTTTCCTAACTGGTATCACTTCAGAAATTGTACCTTTTGAGAGTATGAAATTCTCTGTAATTGATCCTACTGGTAAGCAAATCACTTCAGGAAATTTGTTTACTGTTGATGGTGAATTTAGTACCTCTATTTCGATAAATTTTGCTACTTCTGTTTATGGTGACTATGTTGTAAATGCAGAGTATTCAGAACATGTTACATCTACCATGTTCACTCTTATTGAAAATGTAGTTGAAGTTGAAGATTCTGTTTCTTCTAATGTGATGACTTTGACTCTGAATGATTTTGAATATCTTGTCAGTGAATATGTTACTATTTCTGGAACTCTCCCAAATTTTGATTCTGGTAGTGATATTTACTATCAGGTTGTATACTTGAATTTTTATACATCTGATGGAAAACCAGTTACGTTTGAAGGACGTTTTGATGAAAATGATAACTCTGAATTACACTCCGTAGCTTTTACTGCTACTGCAATCCCTGACACTTTTGGTAATTTTTCTGTTACAGTAAAAATCCCACAAAATACTTTTTCTGAAGGTGAGTATTTAGTAAAAGCAAATTATGGTGGTCTTAAGGCATCTGAAACATTTTTAATTATTTCTGAAAATAATTCTAATACTCCAATTGATTCTAGTAATAATCCTCATTCTTCTATTCCTGGAAAATCTTCTGTTGACACAAAATTTGAAAATGGATATCTTGTCTCTACTGTTAAAACTATTCTTGAAAAAGTTAATCGTATTTCTGATAATTTAATTTCAATTAACACTCAAGAAAAAATAATTAATGATCAATCTGTAAAACCACGAGTGGTATCTGGCTCTATGATGACGATATCTAAGGATGCTCCATCTTCTGTTAATTTACAAATTTCATCTGAATCTGGAATTTGTATCATTGGTCAAAACCCTGACTGTTTAGTAAGTGAATCTACTCGAAAACCTGGACAAATTTTTGAAGTGGTTCAAGTTGATGGATTAAATCTTAATGTGAGATACTCTGGTTCTGATGTTCGTTTAGAGAAGTTTAGTATATTGCCTGAATCTTCTGATGAATTCTTACCTGATACAAATTGGAATGTTGAAGTGATTAAAGACAATGAAATTTCTAGATTATATTATAAAGTAACTTACAAAACTTTACAGTAAATTCAAAATACTCGTCATTTAATTATTGATTAAATTGAAATTACAAGTTTTAATGTTTTACCAAGACGATCCAAAAAAATGCACTGCTGCAAAAATGGTAAAATTCGGTCTTGCTAAAAATATAAAAAAAATTGGTTCTAAAGGATTGGTTTTAGATCCGTTTTCAGAAAAAATATTACTTCCAAAAGATAGATCACTTATTAGTACAATTGTTGGAATTGACTGTTCTTGGAATCTTGCTGATCATGCTTTTTCTCAAAAATTTAATGGAATAAAAAGAAAATTGCCTCCCTTACTAGCTGGAAACCCTGTTAATTATTCAAAATTAAATAAATTGACTACTGCTGAAGCTTTATCTGGATCATTATTCATTCTTGGTTTTAAAGAACAAAGTTTAGAATTATTAAATAAATTCAAGTGGGGACATACGTTCTATGAATTAAATCAAAATCTATTAAATGATTATTCTAAAGCTGAAAATGAAGAACAAATTCAAACTATTCTTAATGATTATGGTTTACTGTAAATTTTAAGATACAATGTAATTACTATGATTATTACAATTACTATGAACCCAATTATCCATATGTTGTAATTAATTTCATTTTCAATATTTGATGAATCAATTGTTGTTTTAGGTTCTTCTAAGTTTGTTTCACTCACTAAGAAGCTTGATTCATAAAAATCTGGTTTTAAAACTGAATTTGATATTGCAAATATTTTGATACTATTTGCACCCACTTGTAGTTTTTCTGATTCTTTAGATGTAATGTTAATGGCTGCTTTGTTTTCATTAATTTTTAATTCTTTTGTGAATTGAATTTTTTCCTTACTGTTTATAATAAAATATAGTATTGAATCTGCGTTATCTGTATTAACAATAACTTCTATCTTCTCACCTTGTTGTACTATTTTATCTATGTCCACTCTTTTGATATTTGGAGCCTGCATATTTTCAAATTCAGACCATTTCCCAATTTTATGTGGATATGAATCATCTTCAAATGCTTTTACTGTTATAGTTCTTGATTCTGGTGAATATGTTTCTAAATAAAATGGACCATTGCTAATTACTGCATGATTGTTATTTTCAATCCATTGAATTGATGATTCATATCTTTTTTGATAATATTGATCTGGTTTTTGATTTTCATTTAATGAATTTGGAATAAATTTAGTATCTTTGTATTCTTGTAAGTTTTCTTTAATTATTTCTGCATCTTTTGGAACTATTAGTGATAACCAATTAATATTTTTATTCGTTGCACCTGATCTTGAAAATGAAACTTTTCCATCCGTTACAGCTTTTTCCATAGATGCTGTTATTTCCCATGGCACTGGACTCCATAAAGATGCCCATTCTGCAATTTCATTTTCATCAAAATGCCAATAATTGACATATACTTCTACTGTATCTTCATCAAGTTGATTTACTGCTATGATTGTCTGAATGCTTTGTGCTGCTCTTGGTGTAAATTCTGTATCAAATGTTTTATCATTTTCATTACTTTGTGTTCCCCATTCAATTGTAAAATATAATGAATGTAAAATATCATTCATATCCATTAATTCCCCATTATGCCAGTTACTGAATTTAAAATCAAAAGTTACTTTACTTGTTGCAAATGTATCTTTAGGTACATCACTCCATTTTTGTAATGATGTACTCCACATTTTTGATTCCGTAGGTACTTTGATCTTTTCATTTATTCCTAATGTTTCAACTTCCCATTGTGCTCTAACTGGAAATGTTTCACCTGTAAAAGGATGTTTGAATGTGATGGGGTCTGAAATTATTCCCCATATGTGCCTGCTGTATGTATCAGTTAACCCCATAATTGGATTCCATGCACCTTGATAAATTTGCTTTACACCTATTGTTAATTCCTCATCATTAGTTTTTACATTAATTGGAGTGAATCTACTTGGAACTCCTGCTCCCAAATCATTAACTATTCCTTCCACGTTTTGATTTACTACATATTGATCAATTTTACTTGCCAAAAAAATTCTTACTGATTCATTAATTCCTTCTTTTACTGCTTTTTGAATTAATTGTGTTCTTTTTTCTGAAGTTTCAAAATTTCCTTTGTAAATTTCTTGAGTTAATTTATCTAATTTATCATTTTCATAATTCCAATATGATGGATCATTAAAACCTGGCATATTTGAAAACCATGGTGAATACATTTGCCCTAACCCTATTGAATCATATTTTACAAATGCAGACCTTCCCCATCCCTCTGTGTATAAATTCCATTTCATATCTGCTGGGTTTGAACCATATACAACGACAAATGCTTTATTCAAATCTCCGTAATCTTTCTCTATTGTAAAACCAATTTTCTCTAATTCTACTGATAATATTTCTCCAATTGATTTTCTAACTGGATCATCGCTTCTGATGAAAATTTTAATTTTTACTTTTTCACCATTCATTATCCACTTATTATCAATTTTTACAGCTCCTCTTTCTGTCATTGATTTTGAAATAATTTCTTCTGCCAATGTGGGGTTGTATTTGAAATTGAATGATTCTAATTCTTTGATTATTGTGAGATATTCTGGATCAGTTGGACCATAATATGATATGGTTGGTGCCCCATACCCGCTCATTAATTCATTAACAATTAATTTTCTATCTACTAGATAGTTTAAGGCAAATCTTGCATCTTTGTTTGAAAATGGATTGATTTTTTCAGATTTAGCTGGATTTACTAATAAACTGTAACTTCCTCCTGTAGAATCAAAAATCTTTAATCCTTCTCTGGATTGAGTATCTTCTAATCTATCTGATGAAATTCTATAATAATACATATCTAGATTTCCATTTTTTACTTCTTCTAATGCTGTATTTTCGTCTAAATATTGAATGAATTTGATTGAATTTACAAATGTATTTTTTTCTGCAAATGATTCGTTACAGGTTATTGCTATAATTGAAAGAGCTAGTATGATTACTAGCATTTTTTTCATATTATCAATTTTTAATGCTTGTAATAAAACCTATATGAAATAATCTGATATACTAATCACCTAGTCTGCTATTTACGTGGAAGACTAACCAAACAAAAACAGCTCAAACAACTCAAAAACCCCGAAGTATTATGCAAAATTTGCATAGAGGTGATTAATTGAGTATTATCACCAAAAAGAAAACTACTGAAACATATCTTCAAAGTCTAAAAAATAGACCACGAAATACTGAGAATAATTGTTTGCTAGTTGTAAAACATTTCACAAAGTTTGTAAAAGAATTTTTAGATTAGTTTGTTCCAAGATTACTTAATGGTAATTTGATAATTCCATTAGCAACTAAAATCATCAATGATACAGGAATTCCAGCTCCTAACATAATTGAAACCAAAACCAAAATGTCTCTTCTATCCATAATGGGAAAAAATTGAAGGATTATTTATTTTAAAAATTAGAAATAATTCTTGAAAAATAGGCTATTTTGTGCCTAATTCCAGAGTAGACAATTTTATCTAATTCAAATTGTGATATTTTTTTAGAATGGATTCAGATAAAGAACTTGAGGAATTAGATTTCATAATTATGACTTTAGTGAGAAATGGAGTTCAAAAGGTGTTTACAATTACAAAACGTTTACCCATCAAAATTCATGGTAGTAAAATCAATGATAGTATAAACAAACTTGAAAGACTTGGACATCTTGAGATGGATAAATCGGAAGGTTGGATTTCAAGAAAAATCAATCCGAAACTAATTCTTAAAGATTCTGGAATAAAGTTAGTTGAAGATAAAATTGAAAAGATGAAAGATAATTGGAATTTGTTAGTCAAACACTATGAGGCAAAAGAGAAAGAACCACTAAGAAATAAAATGAATGGTATGAAAGAAATGTTTCCTATGATGTTCATTATGGGAATTATAAACAGCGCAATGATGGCACAAATGCTACAAATGAATCACATTGACATGATTGGTTATTTTGTTGATCAACCAATTCTGATTGATTATCTTACTGATCCAAGTGGAGAATCATATACAAGTGAGTAAGATGGAGATTTTGAATCTAGTGGTTTTGAGGTTGGATTCTAAAAAAACTCACTCCTTGATCAATTGCTAAATACAAGATATCTGTAACAAAAACGAATGAAAAAACACGATAGTCTTTCGTGTAACAAGCAGATTCATCACCTAAAACCTATATCCTTGATATTATTCAAAAATTAATATTGAAAATTCATCCAAAAATGATTGTTGGTTTAAATGGTATTATCCAGGGTGGCGTATCAGTTAAAGATTTTTCTAAAGTAACTCAAATTGACGAACATGACTCTGAAAATATTTTGAATAGTTTCATCAACAACGGTATCGGAAATTTAAAAGATGATTTTTATTATTTTGAAGATGGTGATAAATTAAAAATTGCTATTATTTTACTTCAAAATGGATTTCCTTTGGATGAAATTTCTGTTGCATTGGATTGGAGAGATTTTGAAGGTTTAACTGCTGAAATTTTATCTTCAAAAAATTTTGCTGTAATTAAAAATTTAATGTTAACAAAACCTAGAATGGAAATTGATGTTGTTGGAATTAGATTGGGTATTGCAATATTAATTGATTGTAAACACTGGAAAAGATATAATTCATCATCATTAACCAGTACAGTTCACAAACAAATTGAAAGGACTAAACAATATGTTGCAAAGACTGAAGGATCTATGGCCGTACCTGTGATTGTTACTCTGTATCAGGATAAAATTGATTTTATTGATAAAGTTCCAATTGTACCTATTTTTCAATTTTCTTCGTTTATTGATGAATTTTATGGTAATATTGATGAGATGAAAACTATAGAAACAGACTAGTGATGAATAATCCTAGACTACCAATTACAAACATTTTGGTAATTTTTAATGAATTTTCTAAAGCTTTTGAATAGTCTTCATAAATACTCTGACCCATTACTCTGACTTCAGTTTCATTTTCTAAAATTTCATATTTAGCTGTTTTCACCTTGGATTCTGCTTTTTGTGCAATTTCCATAAACCATTTTGAAAGTTTATCTCCGCTTGTAATTAGCCCTAATTGATAATATCCATTTCTGTTTCTAGCTTTAACTGCTGCATAATGAGTATCTGATGTACAAATTTCTAATAAATTGTATTCTTTATTTGAGAAGTTTTCTATAATTTTCTCTCTAATTCCATTTTCCATATTGTTTGCATCTGCCCATCCTAGAAAATATTTTTTATTATTGATTTTCAAACATGTAATTCCTAATCCTCCCATTCCTAGATCTTCTGTCCACACATCCATATTGTTTGTATTTGCATATCCTAATTCTATTGGAAAACTTTCTTTTGTAATCAATGAATCTAAACATGATTTTGCAGCTTTCAACATGTCTTCTCCATCTACTTTTGATATTTCTTCTCCCATTGCATTATGACAATCCACTGTCATTATTTTTGTAAAATTTCTATTGTTGCCGTACTGCTCAATCTCTTTTTTCATGTAACTAGGAATATCTTCCATACCGTGTGGTGATAATGATAGCAACAACAACGGATTATTCCCAAAAAGCATACCTGTGACTCTTGCTTTGTTGATTTGTACTACTACTGGTTCTGTGCATTTCATACCTTCTTCTTTTATTTCAAAATTTTGTAAATTTTTTAGATAATTATTTACTTCATTACGTGATGGTAGATTTAATGCATGATCTGAAATACTATGCATTACCATTGCTGATGATGATAAATTTTTGTAAATTAGATATGGTATGTTGCTGCCTCCCACTGGATGATATGGACCTGGATGTATCTCTGGTAATACCATTGTAAATTCAGTTTCGTTATCTGAAGAAAATCTAATTTGTGATGTTCCTACTTTTGTTTGAGTTGCATGTTCTTCCATTAATTCTTCAGCATCTTTAACATCATTTCCTTGTGATGCAAGATATGCTTGAATAGTTTTATGTGTACTTTTCATGCCAGGTCTTCCTGCTCTATCTGTTACTATTGACCATACACTTGCAATAATTAAAAATGCAAATCCATACCCTAATGCAATTGTATTACTTAACATTGAAATCCATAATTCTTGTGGAATTAATACAAAAAATATTGCTAGTGGTTGAATGAATGCAATTACCCATCCTTTTTTTAGACTTGCTCCTAAAGTTGTTGTGTATAACCCAATTCTAAAACTTGCAAAAAGAATCATTCCAAATGTAATGAAAAATAATGTTGTTTCTTTTGATAATACTAAACTTGATAGTAATCCCATTAGAATTGTAACTACCCAAAGCATGTTTCCAAAAAGTGATGAATGTAATGATTTTGAATACTCTTTTTTCTTTGCAAATTTAATATCTAGTACTTGCATTACTGCCATCGTTCCTAATACCATTGGTATTCTATACCAAAATTCTTCTAAGTTGAGATTACTGAGATATCCAAAATATGTTGCAAGTACAATAACTAATCCTACTCCTAGGGAAGCTACTAATGAAAAATAATGGGAACCTGGATTTACTAAAGTAAGTGAAAATCTATTATGAATATTTGAAACGTCGTCTGATTCTTTTTCCATTGTTTTTTCACGGAGCAAAAAATAGGTCAGCTATCCATGAAATTGCAATTAGACTAATTGGAATTGAAACTACTATTCTAGGGTCTAATTTGAAACCTTTTGTTTCATCTTCGAAGAATCTCATAAGACCTCCACTTGATGCTGGAAGTGGGGCTGCTTTGTCTGCCATTATGAATCAGAAAAATAAATTTTAACATAAAAACTTTATTATTTTTATTTAATTTTATCCTTCATTTCTAATACTGAATTGATAGATTTCAGTATAGCCTGCTGTTTTTCATGATTCATTTCTTGCTCTAATTCTTTTGTTAGTTGCTCTAATTTTTTATCCAATGTGTTTTTCAGTGGATTTACCTCTTTTTCTCCCTTTTTCTCTATTGTTGTCTTTCTTTCTTCAGGCTTACGTCCACATTTTGTACATAATGCTTGTCCTTCTTTCATTACTCTTACTCCTTTACAATATGGACATGGTTCGCTAAGCAGTGTTGCACCATTTAGTAACATTTCTGCTGCTTTTTTTCTAAGTTCTTTTGACACTATTTTTCATTACATTTGGATTTAAAAAATATGGTTATTTTTGATTTTAATATCAAACAAGGCTTAATAGTGCGTATCATTGTGTTTACTTTGAACATATGGCAGTAATTTGTAGTACTTGTGGTCTTCCTGAAGACTTGTGTGCATGTGGAGAACTTGCAAAAGATAGCACAAAAATTATAATTCGATTAGAAACTAGGCGATTTAAGAAAAAAGGTACTATGATTGAAGGTCTTGATCCAAAATTAAATAATTTGGAAACTGTTGCCAAAGATCTTAAAAATAAATATGCTTGTGGTGGTACTGCAAAAGAAGGCTATATTTTCTTACAAGGTGATCATAGAGATACAATCAAAGATACTTTGGTTCATCTAGGTTTTGCTGAAGATACTATCGAACTTCATTAGAAAAATTGCAAAATCGAAATAAGATACTTCAATTATTTGGAATTCCTTTCACTGCTTTACTATCTATAATTTTTGGATTACTTGTAATCTCATTTCCTATTGGAATATACATCGTATTTGAAACCGATATTGGTGATGATATCAATTATGATTACCCTGTCACTCATTTAGATATATTTCGTGAAACTAGTTTCTATCAATCTTCTTTTGAACTAAGTATTGGTGATGTGTTTGTAGTTTTGTGGATGTTTTATCTTGCAATTTTTGTATTTTCAATTTTGGGTCCCAAACAAAATTTTCTAAAATCAATTTCATCTTTAATTTCTGTGGGGAAATATGATGTTAAATTAAATTATATGTTTGCTATAACAAAATGGTTATCAATACTAGTTTTAATTTCTGCATTAATCAATTTCATCCAAGAATCTTTTGGAATAATTACTGTTCCTCCTCTTGGTGATAATAATTTAATTCAATTTTTTTATGTCTCCCTTGCTCCTTTATTAGAAGAATTTATTTTTCGTATTCTTTTGGTTGGAATTCCTCTATTTGCACTATATTCTGGTCGTGCTTCTTTATCTTATTTTTTAAAATGTCTATGGACCCCTTCTTCTTTAAATATACTTGATACTAAAAAAGCACTTTTTGTAATTATTTTTGTAGGTGTTGCATTTGGATTTGCTCACATTGCATTTGGTGATTCGTGGAGTGAGGGTAAATTTACTCAAGCAACTATTGGTGGTATTATTTTGGGTTGGGTTTATTTTAGATATGGGTTTGTTGCATCTTTATTAATTCACTGGGCTACAAACTATTTTATTTTTGCATATGCTCATTTTATTTCACAAATAAATTATGTGTCTTTAGAGACTGCCTTTTCTAACCCCTTCATGTTTACATTAGAATTATTATTCTTGTCCTCTGGAATTTTAGCAGTATCCATTTTAATTTTAAATAAATTTTATTTGAAAAATATTTAATTTATGATTTTTCGAATTTTCTCTATTAAATCTGGTTTTTCATTTTGTTCTAATAAAAATTCTAAATCTTCTTGATTGTCTACATCTAACATTATTCGTTTTACAAATACCATTGCAACATTTAGTGTGTGTTCTTTTGCTGTGATCATGTGCTTTCTATAACTATCATCATCATAGTGTGTTTTCATGAGATTTATTGGCATTCTTACTAGTGCATTTGTTCCGTCAAACTTTCGTGATGGAACTATTATTACAAAATTTGGATGTAATTGATGTTTTAAAATAAAATCAATATCTTGTGTTTTGATAAATGGTATGTCTTGAGGAAATACAATTGATGCATTAAAGTTATTTTCTAACAGGTATTCATCTGCAAGAGAAACTGCTTGGTTAACACTTTCTTCTTTTTCATCTATTATTGTAGTCACTTTGAATTTTTTACCTATTTCTATTGCTTTTTCTTCTTTTGTCACTAAAATTATTTCTTCAATTTTTGGTGATATTGACAATGTTTGCAATATTTCTTCTAACATTATTTTACATAATTCTTCAATTTTATTTGGGGGTAACAGTAATCGTGTCTTGGCATTTGAGAAAGTCTTAACTGGAATTATTGCTGCTATTTTCAAATTACACGTGTACTTGTTTTAAAATGAAATTTGCTAATGCATCTTCTGCTAATTTATTTTTCATAGTGATTTTAGTTTCATATGCTTTCATATCTAATTCTTGAATTTTCTTTACTAGTGATTTATCTTTTGTATCTACAATTACATTTGAACATACATCTGAATACATTTTTGCTAATCCATACGCATTTGATTCTATTCCTGCTGCTTGCATGTATTTTGCTGCCGGACCACTAATTGATTTATCTCCAATTAGCGGACTAACTGCAATAACTTTTCTTTTAATTTTTGACAATTCTTTTCTAATTCCTTTAATTTGTAACATTGGACCAATTGATGTTAATGGGTTTCCAGGTGCTAGTATAACCATATCTGCATCGTGTATTGCGTTAATGGCTTCTGGATTTGGTCTAGCTTTGTCTGCACCGATATACTGAATTCCTTCAACTGGATCCATTCCTCTATGTTTTACCCAATATTCTTGTAAATGTAATTCACCTTTGTTTGTTGTAATTCTTGTTTCTACTGTGTTGTCTGTTACTGGAATTATGTTTGCAGTTACTGCAAATTTTTCACACATCCATTTTGTAATGTCGCTGAGATTTCTTCCATTTTTTAACATGTTTGTTCTAATCAAATGTGTAGCTGCATCTCTATCCCCTACACCAAACCATGTTTCTTCACCAAATACTTCCATTTGACGTAAAAAGTTGAATGTATCTTTTTTAATTCCCCATCCTTTATCTTGGTCAAGTAAATCTGCTAAACCATAAATTATTGTATCAATATCTGGGCATACGTATAGTCCGTATAACCAATAATTGTCCCCTACATTGGTAATGACATTGACTTTATCGTGTTGAGCTACTAACCCTCGTACTAATTTTACGGAACCTGTACCTCCTGCTAATACTGTAATCATATCATATCCTCTAGAACAGATTGTGTAAATTCGTTACTCCATATTACTTTTTAGAAGATCCTAATTTCGTTAAATTTACATTTATTCTAGAATATTAGGATAAGTTTATTACGGCTATTTAGTGGATTTTAGTCGTGACTAAGGCTATTCTTTTAACCGTTTTACTTGCTGGTCTTATAGTTATTGGTACAAGTGCTCCTGTATTTGGTGCACAATTAGATACTAGAATTAATCCAAGTAATGCTGAATCTCCATTTAAAATGAGTTATCTCAAAACTATATTTATTGAATATCCAAATGGTGGTGATCTGTTTGATGCATTAGGTGGAACTGAATGGAATACATCTGGAACTGCAGATGCAACAAATCCTGGAGTTCAAGAATTAATCGCTAATCTAAACAATGGGATTCAACAAGATGGAAGTCAAGCAAAGGTTTCTGACTTGAATGTGACATATGAATTTCAACTAAAAGGAAGAAATATTCAAACATCTATTGACTATCGTGTAATTTTAGAGGGAAGTATAACTGATTATATTATTACTGAAGATTCTCAAAAGAAATTAGTTGATTTAGGATGGAGAGGATTAACTACAACTTCTTCAATTGTAATTGATGGTACTGAAATTAACATTCCTTTAGACGTTCTTAAAACCGAAGAGCCAATTCTTTACAATACTTTTGTTGGAACAGAAGCTGAAAGTGTTCTTAATCGAGAATTAATTAACGCTGATTTTATTTTAGAACAACCATTAACTAATTGGCATTTCTTATTTGATCCAACTGGAATCAATGCAGATGCTAGTACATTTGGATTGGATGAGTCCATTGCAGGATTTGTTGTATCTAGTTGGACGATGGGTGAAAGTAGTATTAGAGAAGGAAGACAAGTTGAACGTGTATTTGAAGCTGAAGTAATGGCTGACGAAAATTATATTGTAAGAAGTGTACAATCTACTGATACTGCAAACTTATCTTCGATTGGATTTGGTGCTTTAGATATTTTAGATGGTGTTGAAATTATTGGTGTTACTCCAACTCCTCCTGATGATTATATGACAACATCAACTGGTGGTTTCCCAATTATGATTATTTATGGCATGGCTGGATTAGCAGCTGTAGCAGGTATTGGATTCTTCTTTATTAGTAGTAGATCAATGAAGAACCAAGCACAAGGACAACAAGGAATTGATCCTAACAATCTTGTTGGATATCAAACAAGTGCTTCTTCTGGTGGTTATCAAACCAATAGAGGTGAAGCACAATTGAAAAGTGATACTAGTTACGAACAAACAAGAAGTGTTTATGAGGAATCTGCAGAAGTTACTCCTAAGGAAACAATGCCTCAAGAAACTGTTCCTGAACAAACTATGCCTTCAAGTAATGAAGAAGCAGCATGTGGATGTGCTGCATCTGCAGAAATCGGAACTGAATGTGATTGTGAGATGCATGGTTCTTGTCTATGTGATGCAACTTGTGGTTGTAATGCGGATATTTGTAAAGACCAAGTCCGTGAAATGAGTTAAAATTTTTAAAAAATACTTTTAATTTTAAAATAATAATTATGTGTGCTGGGAGTAACCCTCCTTCTGTTTTCACGATATTTCGCTTTGCAGCCTACCTGAACCTAGTACAGGATCTTAGGGTTCTGTTTGGCTTTGCTCCATGTGGGTCGTCTGTTTCATTCCTTTTATGGAAACCTCAGGTTTTCACCATCACCGTGCGCCATATTGGATTCTTTTCTGCATCGTTGCCAACCATCTCTGATTATCTATCTCCAGATCACATTTCCTGTATGGAGGGAGGAGTTTCCTCTGCCGTAGCAGCGTGTCGTGCTCCAGCTCACATGTTATTTTGTACTTTCTAATATGATTTGAATATTACTTTGTAGGTTTTGTGCCTATAATGAATAATGTTCCAAATTCTTTTTTCCATTTTTCATTACTTTTCAAATCTTTGATTTGTTTTGTCTGTGTGATGAAACCCACATTTTTAAAAAATTCTTTCCACTCTTTTTTTGAATGTAAATGCATTTGAATTTTCATCATGTTGGCCCATTTTGTTGTTGCTTTGTTATCTGTGTAAAAATCTGTACCGCAGAAAAACTGTCCTCCTGGTTTTAATAATTTGTATATTTTTTTAATTGCTGCTTCTATTGAATCTGCATAATATATTGACTCCATTGCAAAAACAAAATCAAATTTTCCTGTGTATTTCCATTCTTCTATATCTGTGTACAGAAAACTTTCTTTATTGTTTTTTATTTTTTTATTTGCTTGAATGATCATTTTTTTACTTTTGTCAATTCCTATTGCTTTTTTACATGTTGAAATATTTGCAATGTATCTTATGACCCAACCGTTTCCACACCCTACATCTAAAAATGAAAACGGTTTGTTAAACGAAATTTTTTTTAAAAATTTTAAAACATTTACTCCATGTCCTTTTTCCATTGACTCTGCTTTTCCGTTAATTGCCCACTCGTCAAATTTTTTACTTATGTCATCCATATTCATTCTATTCTTTTATTCAATTATAATCTTCTTGATGCTGATGATTTATTCGAATAACTTCTACGTACTCCTTATAAATAATTTTTAATAAATGATTTTGAAAAGAAATTGCCTGATCAATCTTGTAGAAATTGTGGTAGATGTCTTACTGAATCAACAGCTTGTCTTTGTTGTTTCAAATGTACTATGATTTGTAAAACCTGTTCTACATTGACTCTTGAGCAATTTCATTCGTTATGTATGTCCAAATCGACCAACCAGAACATATCTGTGCCTAAAATCATGCCTAGCTTCTGTATTCCTGCAGTTGCTATGGCATGATTTTTTAAAATTATTGTATTGTTTGAATATTTTTGATGTAATGTTACTTTCCTTTAACCAAATTAAACAATTGCCTTACTGCTAATTTTGGATGACTCATTGCTAACTTGATCATATTTGATAATCCAAAATCTGCTTTTATGAAATCTAGAAATTCCTCTGTTTTAAGTTCCTTAATTATGTCTAATTCTTTATCCCATTCTTTATCTGACAACCCTATCCATCTATCTTGAACTTTTCCTGCAGAATTAATTTTGGATTCAATTGCATTTCTCCAATTTTCTTCATACGGATATAATGATTTTTCATCTGTTTTTTTATTTTTAATTGCATTTGATGCTACTTCTCCTGCAACTCTACCAAATTTTATTGCATATCTAATTCCCTCTAAAACTAAAGGATTAGCTTGACCTGCAGTATCTCCTACTAAAATTAAATTATTAAAAACTGTTTTACGTGATAATCCGTCATTAGGAATTAATCCGTAATGAAATTCTATTGGTGTAATTTTTCCCAATTTTTTTATCGGTCCTAATTTTTTCTCTATTATTTCCTTGAGCCTTTGAGTTGGATCTATGTCTGATTCTGGTTTTCCTATTCCAACTCCTATTCTAACAATATTATTTCCTAATGGAAAAATCCATGCATATCCTGCAGGAGTATATTCTTGCCCGACCATTAACCACCATGTTTCTGAGTCTACGTTTTCAACTTTTGCTTCATATTCTGCACCTACACCAAACCTTTCCCATTGTGTAACAAAACCCATTGCCTTAGAAATTGTGGATGTAAATCCTGTGGCATCAATTATTACTTTAGCATGAAATATTATTTTCCCATTAACTCCTATACCGCTAACCCCTACAATGTCATTTTTATCATTTCTAATTACTTCGTTAATGTTAGTTTTCACAAAAATATCTGCTCCCTTTTTTTCTGCTTCGTTAGCTAACCATCGATATGTTTTTCTTACATCTAATACTGCAGCTGTTGCTACTGAATCACTGATGGTGACTTGATTATTTGGTGATACAAATGAGAAATTTTTAATTGGATTGTAACAATTATTTGGAATTCCAAATTCTTTAATGCTTTCAATCCATGTGACTCCGCTGGTTCTTACTGTCTCTGCAATGTCATTTTCTTTTTCAATTAATGCTACTTTAATTCCATTTTTTGCAGCTGCAAATGCTGCTGACGATCCTGCTGGACCGCCACCTACTACCACTAAATCATAATCGTATTCTTCTGACAATTACATTCAATGATAATTATCTAGGATATAATTTTGAGGATATCTAAAATTTTTATTTTTTTAATACTGGTTCGCCTGTAGTGTCATTTTCTCTTTCCACATCAAATGTTTCCATATGTGCTGGATCTCTATGCATGTAACTGTGAGTTTCACCTCTGGCTTTTCTACAGAATTTTGAATGAATTGTTTTTTCAACTTCTAATGTTGTCTCATTTTCATGAAATAGCCTTTTTCCACAATCCTCACATCTAAATTCAGGCATAAATGCTGTCAATCTCAAATCTATTTAGATGTTTCAGAATCGTTTTATGGCTGTTCTAACTATGTTTTTTTATTATCCTAAACTTTAGATGTTTCCAAATATTTTATTATTTATGTCTGAATTTGATCTTACTTCTTTTCTTATGTGGAGTACTATTACTGGGATTAGTATGTTGATTTTTGGTTTTTCTTATCGAAGATACTTAAAAAAAAATAACCCTACTTAATTTTATGAATTATTGATTTTTTTGATATGTTCTATAATTCCTGTATAATCTAAATCTCCTAACCCTTCGTTTATTGCATTCTCATAAATTTCTTCAGCTTTAGTTATCATGGGTAACTGTATCCCTAGTTCTTTAGCTGTATTTGTCATAATTGTGATATCTTTTTTTAAATTTGCCATTGTGAATGTTGCATCATAATTACCATCTATCATTTTAAATGCTTTATTTTCACTCATTCCTGTTTTAAAATATGTTGAATTTAAAACTTGTAAAAAGATTTTTGGATCAACTTTTGATTTTTCAACTAATGTGATTCCTTCAGATAGTGACAATGCTAACATTGTGATTTGTAAATTCATGGCAAGCTTAATTGAATTTGCCACTCCTTGTTCTCCTAGAAAAAATACTTGGTTTGCAATTTTATCAAATACTGTTTTACAATAATCAAAACTATTTTTTGGTCCTGATGCCATCATGACTAATTTGCCCATAATTGCAACATTTGGGCCTCCCATTACTGGAATTTCTAATTTTTGAATATTATTTTGTTGAAATTTTGTTGCAATATATTTTGATTCAACTGAATCAATTGTACTCATATCTGCTACAATTAGTTTCTTGTTTTTACTTTCAATGATGCTTTTTTCTCCAAATGATATTTCTTTTACTGCTGTGGCATCTTTTACTGTGATTATAATTAATTCTACATTTTCTGCCATTGTTTTAGGTGAGTCCATAACTTTTGCTCCCTTTCTTTCAACTTCCATTGTTTTTTCTTTTGTTCTATTGTAAACTGAAACATCATATCCTAAATTAAGTAAATTTAATGCAACGGCTTTCCCTAACATTCCAATTCCTATGATTCCTATTTTCATTGAATCCTCTCTCTGTTATTATTAAAACTAATGTCGTTCTTCATCTTGTATTTCCCATTGAGCATTTCCAAATCGTGAAACAGCTAATTCTAGTTGTCCAATAGTTTTATCTCCTTTTTTAACTTTAGCAAAATCAAATTTTTTCATTTTAAACACTTTTTCTTTTGGTTTGTAACCCCCTTCAATCACTTTAATCTTAAATTTTTTACTTGCTTTGATAATCAATCTTCTTGCAATTTGAACATCTCCTATCCATGAAAACATTTCAAAATCCCCAAAGTTTTTTGTTGAAATTTCATAATTGTATAACCTTGCCTCTAGTTTGGTATTTTGTGTTTTTGATTGGTCATTCAACCATTCTACTATTTCTTTTCCATGTCCTTTTTGAACTCCAAATGTTTCAGAATTTCCCATATACTTTCATTTCTAACATTGATACATAATAATCATTTTCACATTACTGTTAAACTAAAATATTGATGAATCTTTGCAATTTTATGCTCACAATTGATTGTAAAGATGTTTCATCAGTTCAAAATGAATTGCTAGTTTATGTTGCTGATAAAGTTGAGGCGATTCCTACTTTGAAAAACCATCAATTTACTCTGTCTACTTTAGATGATGATGATGTTTTGGAAATTGAATCAGTAATATCTGCAATCCGGGAATATTTTGATTCTATTAACGAAGGTTCAAACTTTGCTGTAATATCTAATAATGAATTTATCAATATCACTTCTGTAAATGGTAAAGTGCTAAAAAATGATTCTAAAACACAACAAGCAAATATGTTTTCATGTACTCACTGTGGTTTTATTACTCAATATCAAGTTGAACTTAATGTTCATATGAGAATTCATTATCTCTAATTTTTAATTGATTTTCTACATGATCTTTATAAGTAATTATTTTACACTTTATTTATGAAAAAATTTTCTAATGCTAATAATACAAAAATTTATTGTGAAAAATGTGATTTGATTTTAAATTCTCGTGAAAAATTTCTTAAACATCTTGAAACTCATTCATCTACCATTCCGTGTGATGTGTGTCCTATTGATACTGTAATAGATAAATTTGTTAATTTATTTAAAAAAAAATCTTCTCATAGTTTGGAATAAGTTTTTTTAACTCATTTTTAATGATTATTTAATGAATAAGAAAGGTGCAATTTTAGGCATAATTATAATTTCTATAATTGTGGGAGTTGCGGCATCTATGTCTTCACCAACTAATGAAACATTTGATGTTGATATGACTAGAACTCATGGAAGTATTTCTACAGCTATGGGCTCGCCAATTTTAGGTGATCCTTTGGCTCCTATTACTATTGTCGAATTTGGTGATTATCAATGTCATCAATGTCATAATTGGTTTGTAAATACTAAACCTATGATCATGAGAGATTATATTGAAACAGGAAAAGTGAATTTAGTTTTTGTTGATTTTGCATTTTTAGGTAGAGATTCACCAAAAGCTGCTCAGGCAAGTTATTGTGCAGATGATCAAAACATGTATTGGGAATATCATGATTCATTGTACACTTCACAAGAATCTAAAATTGATAATGGTTGGGCAAGTTCTGAAAGATTGAAAGCTTTTGCATTTAATTTGAATCTTGATATGGAATTGTTTAATGAGTGTCTAGATTCAGAAAAATATTCTAAACGTGTACAATACAATTCACAACAAGCACGAGATAATGGTGTTAGGGGAACTCCTGGATTCTTTATAGTTGATTCTGATTATAATCAAACACAAATTGGTGGTGCACAACCATTTTCTGTATTTCAGAAAATTTTGGACTCTATGATCTAAATGTTAGAAATTTTTAAATTAGTTTTTTTTAATTACAAATTTTTTACACTATCTGTGATAATATTTTTATCAATGATGATGACTTTATTACTTATTTCTGAATTCATTTTTTTGGAACCTTATTTTGTAACTCATATTCCTTCTGGAAGTGAATTAGGATTTATTTTAATTGTAGTTCTTTCAACATTATCTGCATTAGTAATTCCTATGAATATATTTAGAATATCTCATTTTAAAAATTCCAAACAAAAAATCAGCGGAAGTATTTTTGGTTCAATTATAGGATCTGCTGCAGGGGCATGTAGTTGTGGTCCAATTGGAT
>Ga0233439_10002552_pt1 | contig 20317 bp, 15 predicted proteins | sample SI_123_September_6_FD_182713 | JGI IMG/M metagenome (GOLD analysis project Ga0233439, IMG submission 182713) | Seawater microbial communities from Saanich Inlet, British Columbia, Canada - SI_123_September2016_100_MG | ecosystem: Environmental > Aquatic > Marine > Inlet | place: Canada: British... | reverse complement strand
CGACCATCTCATTCTCGATTCCGGTCGCTCCCCTCTGTCCGTTGGCATGGAAGTCAGTTTCCAGCTCAACTACAGCGCGCTGCTCCGTGCCATGACATCGCCTTTCATCACCCAGGTAATGAAGACAGCTACATGCAGTTTGCCTCGTACGCGATCGACGCAAGCCCGGCGACATGCGGGGCTTAGAAGTTCCCCCTTGCAGACTCGCTCAGAATCAACTTCTCAAGGGTGATGGTCCGGGCCGGGTCCATATTGGCCGCTGGGACGAAGCGGCGACACAAGCGCATTGTTTGAACAGGGTTTCATCGAAACCTTCGCAGCCCAGGTTAGGGCCTTCGGCGGCGACACACTAAAGACCGCACCCTACAAACGGATTACCGGCACCGAAGGCTGAGGCAATTCGATCAATAGCTTTTCAAGCCAGGAACAGCACAGGCATCTTTGGTATAGGCGTCTTCAATTTCGCAATCGAGCGACAGCTTCAACACCACGCTGCCCCGACACTGCGTAAGCTCTACCCAGGCATTATAGCCCGCCACCCGCTGGCCGCTTCGCCCGCCTTCAGTGATCTCATCAAAGACCACCCGTCCGACCCTGCCCGCCGGCACGTTTAGCTGCCGCAATTTATCGACGACGGTCTGCGCACAACTATGGGCCGCGGCGGACGCCGCACCAGGGATGATTATCGTTGCGCCGGCAAATAGCCAACATAGCAGCGGGTGTAACCAGCCGTTTCTAGAAACCAATTGTTTTCGGCTCCGCATAGACCGTCGCCTCTGAGGGCTGGCCGTCAGCCGCATTGAAATGCTCGATGAAGGTCTCGATGCCAGCTGGGATCACGGTGCCTTTTTGCGCGACGCCAAGGTAGATCTGCTTGGAGTTTTCGGGGGTTCGTTCGAACCAGTTTGGGTCATCGAATGTACCGGCAAAGACGGCGACAATTTCCGTAAACCGCTCCAGCGTCAGAAACAACTTGGTGCCGCAGGTCTCGCAAAAATGAATGTAGATCAACTTTCCGCTGCCTTCCGAACGATGCGCATAGGTCTTCAATTCACCATTCGTATGTTCGAAGTCAGACTTTGAAAAAATCGGTTCAACCAAAAACGCGCTACCGGTTGCACGCTGACAAAACCGGCAATGACAAACCGTCACCCTGGCAGGCTCGGAACGAACGGCATATCTATTTGCACCACAAAGACAACCACCGGCTTGATGAACCATAACTTTTCTCCAATCAATGGGATTTACAACGACGAACCCTCACATACTTCGACGATATTGGCCACCAACTTCGAATAAGGCATTGGTGATCTGGCCCAGGGAGCAGACCCGGACCGCATCCATCAGAACAGCAAAGACATTTTCATCGTTGCGGGCTGCGGATTTCAGACGTTCCAGCATGGCGGGGGCCGCCTTGGCGTTACGTTTTTGGAAGCTGGCCAGGCGTTTCAGCTGTGACTTCTTTTCCTTTTCCGACGAACGGGCCAGTTCCAGGGTGGAATTTTCCGCCGGCGGGTTGGGAGAGATAAAGGTATTCACGCCAATGATAGGATAGCTGCCGTCATGCTTCAGGGTTTCGTAATACAGGCTCTCATCCTGGATCTTGCCCCGCTGATAGCCGGTCTCCATGGCGCCTAAAACGCCGCCGCGATCGGAAATACGCTCAAATTCCTGCAACACCGCTTCTTCGACCAAATTCGTCAGCTCCTCAATAATGAAGGAGCCTTGATTGGGGTTTTCGTTCTTTGCCAGACCCCATTCCTTGCCGATGATCATCTGGATCGCCATGGCCCGGCGCACGCTTTCTTCAGACGGCGTTGTAATCGCCTCGTCATAGGCGTTGGTGTGCAGGGAGTTGGTGTTGTCATAGCTGGCAACAAGGGCCTGCAGGGTCGTGCGAATATCGTTAAAAGCGAATTCCTGGGCATGCAGGGACCGACCTGAGGTCTGGGTGTGATATTTCAGTTTCTGGCTGCGTTCGTTAGCACCATAGCGGTCCCGCATGGTAACGGCCCAGATCCGCCGGGCGACCCGGCCCAATACGCTGTATTCCGGATCCATCCCGGTGGAGAGGAAGAACGAGAGATTGGGGGCGAAATCATCCACCTTCATCCCCCGCGCCAGATAGCTCTCAACATAGGTGAAGCCATTGGCCAGGGTAAACGCCAGTTGCGAGATCGGGTTCGCCCCCGCTTCAGCGATGTGATAGCCGGAGATCGAGACGGAATAGAAATTGCCAACATTGTTGTCGACGAAATAGGCCTGAATATCGCCCATCACCTTAAGGCTGAATTCGGTTGAGAACAGGCAGGTATTCTGGCCCTGGTCCTCTTTCAGAATATCGGCCTGCACCGTACCGCGTACGTTTTCATGCACCCAGGCGCGGATTTTCGCCGCCTCCTTCTCATTCGCCTCGCGGCCTTTTTCAGACTTGAAGTCAGCTAAGCGTTGATCCACCGCCGTATTCATGAACATGGCCAAGATGGTCGGCGCGGGTCCGTTAATGGTCATGGAAACAGATGTAGACGGTTTGCACAGATCGAAGCCGTCGTAGACCACTTTCATGTCATCCAATGTGGCGATGGAAACGCCTGAATTGCCCACCTTGCCATAGATGTCCGGGCGCAGATCGGGGTCGTTGCCATACAGGGTGACACTGTCAAAAGCGGTCGAAAGACGTTTGGCCTCTGAGTCTTTTGAGACGAATTTGAAGCGTTTGTTGGTTCTGAATGGATCGCCCTCGCCCGCGAACATCCGCGTTGGGTCCTCACCCTCCCGGCGGAAGGGAAAAACACCGGCTGTGAAAGGGAAATACCCAGGCAGATTTTCCAGCATCATCCAGCGCAGCAATTCGCCCTCGTCCTCGTACCGTGGCAAAGCAACCTTTGGAATGGCGGTGCCGCAAATGGTGGTGGAGGTTAGCTGGCTGCGAATTTCCCGGCCCCGCACCTTGGTGACGAACTCATCACCCTCATAGGATTTTTTCAATTTTGGCCAGGCCGCCAGCATGGCAGCGCCATCCTCACCGATCGATTTGATGCGGGTATCGGCCAATTTGTCCATACGCTCCAACTGCGCCTTGGGCGCACCACCCTTGGCCAGCATTTCGCGTGAGGCCAACAACTGTTGCCGCTCCCGCGCCGCACCGGCACGAGTTGCCACGGCACCATGATAGTTCCGGATACCACGGGCAATGTCCGCCAGATACTGCACCCGGTCGGACGGCACGATGAAATCCTGGCGGGAGGAATGACGGGTATCGTTTTCGGGCAGAATGGAACTCCATTTCGCCAGGCCCCGGTCCGCCAATGCGGAGAGAATGCCGTGATACAACGCCGTCACACCATCATCATTGAACTTCGATGCGATGGTGCCGTAGATCGGCATCTCCGCGACGTTCGTGTGGAACAGTTCGTGATTGCGTTGATACTGTTTACGTACATCCCGGAAGGCATCGCGCGCACCTTTGCGATCAAATTTGTTGATCGCCACCAGATCGGCGAAATCCAGCATGTCGATCTTTTCCAGCTGGGAGGCCGCGCCATATTCCGGCGTCATGGCATAGACGGTCAGGTCCACGAACGGAACGATAGCGGCATCGCCCTGGCCAATGCCGGACGTTTCCACCAACACCACATCATAGCCAGCTGCCTTGCAGGCCATGATCGCACCAGGCAGACAGGCCGCCAATTCGCTGCCAGAGCCACGGGTGGCGAGAGAGCGAAGGTAGACCGAGCCATTGCCGGCGAATTTATCGATGGCGTTCATACGGATGCGATCGCCCAACAAAGCGCCCCCTGATTTCCGCCGGGAGGGGTCCACCGCGACGATGGCGATTTTCATGTCCGGTTGGTCCGTGCGCAGACGACGAACCAGCTCATCCGTCAAAGATGACTTCCCGGCCCCACCCGTGCCCGTGATGCCAACAACGGGAATTGTGCCTTTTTTCTTTGCCAGGGTGGCAAGTTCTTTCGCGGCCGCCTTGGGCAATGTGCCGGCTTCCAAACCACTGATCACCCGCGAGAGAGCACCGCGATTGCCTTTTTTCAGTTTGGCCAGGCTTTTCGGTAACTTTCGCGACAGATCAAAATCGGCCCGGGAGACCAAATCCTCAATCATGCCCGGCAAGCCCATGGCTTGGCCGTCTTCGGGCGTGTAGATACGGCAGACACCATAATTGTGCAGGGCGCGGACTTCCTCAGGCACGATAACCCCACCGCCGCCGCCAAACACCTTGATATGACCCGCCCCGCGTTCTTTCAACAGATCGATCATATATTCAAAGAATTCGATGTGGCCTCCCTGGTAGGAGCTGACGGCAATGCCCTGGACATCCTCGTCGATGGCAGCGGAAATTATTTCCTCCACAGACCGGTTGTGCCCCAGGTGGATGACTTCCGCGCCCGTGGCCTGGATCATCCGGCGCATAACGTTGATGGCAGCGTCATGGCCGTCGAACAGGGATGTGGCGGTGACGAAACGCACGTGGTTCTTCAGTTGAAACCCTTGTTTTGCGGGCGTTACAGCACGCTTGGTTTTTTTACCTGAGGCGCGCCCATTGGCCGTCCCCGATGACTTCGCCGCACCGCCGCCTACATTGATACCGTCCACCGCATGTTCTCCGCTTCATAATCGACTGTTGGTTCTACATAACATGTACGCTGGCCTGATTGCACGTCTAGATCATTAGGATTTTGAGGGGTAATATGGCGGCGAACATATTTTTCGTACGTTTTCGCACGTTTTCGAACGTATTCGCATGGGGGCAACTCAAATGGCCGATATCGCCAAAATCAAACCAGCCAATAAACCGCAAACGGATGCGTCGGCAAGTGCTACCCGGGCCCACGGCCAATATCCACGCACGCGGATGCGGCGCAACAGGCGTGATGATTGGAACCGGCGTCTGGTATCGGAAAATGCCTTGAGCGTGAACGACCTGATCTGGCCCCTATTCGTACATGACCGTGCGGAAGCCGTCGCCGTTCCTTCCATGCCCGGTGTGGAGCGACTGAGCATTGCCGGCATTGTCGACGCGGCAAAACAGGCGGCTGATTTGGGAATCCCTGTTGTGGCGGTTTTCCCTGCCGTTGAGGCCGATCTAAAAAATGCCGAGGGGGAAGAGGCGACGAACCCCAACAACATCGTCTGCCGGGCGGTTAGCGCCATTGCGGACGCCGTACCCGATATTGGTATTATGTGCGATGTGGCACTCGACCCCTTCACCTCCCACGGCCACGACGGCCTGATCCGGGATGATTATGTGGTCAACGACGAGACCGTGGAGGTACTTTGCCATATGGCCTTGCATCAGGCCCAGGCAGGCTGCCAGATTATATCGCCGTCCGACATGATGGACGGACGCGTCGGGGCCATTCGCGACCACCTAGACGCCAACGGTTACGATCACGTGCGCATCATGGCCTATGCGGCGAAATATGCCTCGGCCTTCTATGGCCCGTTCCGGGACGCGGTGGGTTCAGGTACTTACCTGGGCAAGGCGGACAAGAAAACCTATCAGATGGATCCGGGCAATTCAGATGAGGCCCTGCGCGAGATTGCCCTGGACCTGGCCGAAGGTGCGGATATGGTCATGGTAAAACCGGGCATGCCCTATCTCGATATTGTTCGCCGCGTGAAGGAAGAATTCGCTGTCCCCACATTCGCCTATCAGGTTAGCGGCGAATATTCCATGTTAGTCGGCGCCGCCGAACGCGGCTGGATGGATGGCGAACGGGTCATGATGGAAAGCCTGCTGGCATTCAAACGCGCCGGGGCAGACGGCATCCTGACCTACTTCGCTCCCAAGGCCGCGCACCTGTTAAGAGGCTGATTTTCGACCCTCAACTCGGTGTGAAAAACACCGAAATATCCTGATATCCTAGTTGTTATAGTAAGTTGTTAACCACAATGTGTGCAATATGCCCCTATGGTAAACCCATTCCGGCCAAGGTAACGCGCCGTTAACGATCAATAGACGAAGGAAATATATCTGCGATGTCAGGGCGTTATAGAGTTTTTCTTACATTATTGTTCGCCGGTTTCATGGCCGTACCTGATCTATGGACAAATACTGCCCTGGCTGCGACACCAAAAGTTGGGATTGCAGCGGCAGTTAATCCGTCGACGACCTCCAGCCAACCGAACAGCGACGACCGGGTTCTTGTTGTTGGTTCCGAAATGCTGCAAAACGAAAAAATCATCACCTCTGAAAAGGGGCGAACCCAGCTTTTGTTCATCGATGGTTCGGCCCTGACAATCGGGCCAAATTCATCTGTTGTGTTGGATGAATTCGTCTACGATCCGAAAACCAAAGTAGGCAATTTAGCCTTTAGCGCCACCAAGGGATTGTTCCGACTGGTGGGAGGTAAAATCTCCAAAACGACGCCGGTCACATTCAAGACTCCGACAGCCGTCATCGGCATTCGCGGCGGGATTGGCATTATCAGCATCAGGGAAGCGGGCAAACAGGCCAGTGCTAAATCCGGCTTCACTGCGGGTGCTAGCAACGGAAATTCCAGCTCGACCGGCGTCCTTCGCCTCGCCCAAGCGCAACCGGCACCGACAGCGGCCAGGGTTGTGGTCACCGCCCAGCTGGCGTTTGGCGAAATGACTGTGAAATCCGGCGGCGTAATACGAACAGTAGCTATCCCGGGGTTTCAGGTCACCGCGACCAACGTCCAACAGGCGCCCAGCCAGCCGACCCGCGCTCAAGGCTCGGCTGAAAGCTTGTCCGGACTGGAAGGTCCCGGCGGTGACAACGCAGGCGGTGCGACCGAGGCGCCGCAAAACGACGATGTCGCCAAAACCCAGATCGCTTCTATGGGCTCCAACATTCAACCCCAGACAATTGTATCTGCGCCACCCGCAGGTATGCTGCCACCACCGCCGCCCCCTGGCGACCTTACTGCGACCAGTGATGGCGGTGTTTTCCAACCTCCCCCACCGCCGCCGTTGGAAGTCGCGACGATCACGACAACCAATGACTTTACCTATGGCGGTCGATTTCTGAGCAACGCCCCCTTTACCGCGTTTGATTTCAGCACGGGTCGCACCACAGGCGTCGCCGAGCGAAATAGCAGAGGTAGCGATGGCAAGGTTGCATCCGGCTTCATCTCAACCAGTGGCAGTTTCGGCGGCAATAACTTCAATATTCCCGCACGCACGGGCACCTATTCATTTGGCTCGGATACCGCCTTCAACCGATTTGGACCTGTCAGCGGCTTTGGTTTTGGTGCCAATGATGAGTCATTTTTTTACGTCAATCTGCGGGAAGCGAATTTTAACAACAATCCATCCAGCGTCTTTGCTGGCGTGCCCTTTAAGGGTACTTTCCCAACGGCAGGCATCGCCGCCCATAATCTATTCTCTGGTTTTCCCGGCAAGACATTGATCCCTATGTTGCCCTCGTCTTTTGGTGGAAATTTCAGCAGTGTTGCGTCCCCCGTCCTCTATAGTGCCTATTCGCCCAATCTCCTGACATTCCCCGATGATGGGCGCGCTGTGGCGATCTATTCGACGATCGCAATTAGCGGCGTCGGGGCCAACCAAAGATCCGCCATGGTCGCCTATACCGGCGTCTATATTGATGCGGGGACTTATAACAGCAGCGACGCTGGCAAGGTCTTTTTGACTGGTTATTCCCGCGGCTCAGTGCGACTGACTTCAACCGGGACGCCCATCCGCGTCGATGGGGGCGGCGGCACCACTTCGCGTGATTCCTCGGGAAATGCTATCTTCGGCCAAAAGGGACCGAATTATTTCGTTATTAGTTCAGACGTTACGACCACGGGCAGTTCAACGGTATTCGATGCCGCTGGATTTGCCCAGACATTGGAAAACACTTCCGTCCCGGCATTAACATTTTTCCAAGAGAACTATACCCGCCCAACTTCGCTACCAAGTGGGGTCGGCACCTCCCGGACGGCTCAAACCTTGAACGGATATAGCGCCGGATTGATAAGCACAAAGATCAACGGTTCAATTTCCGCCTATATCATGAAGACCCTCAACGCTTCGCCGAGCAATTTTTTCATCACGACAAACCCTGCAACCAACCGGGTTCATGCCGGATTGAAAACCGAGGATGCCACTAGCTCAAATTCCGCACTGGTTCTCAGTTTCGGCAACGGCACTGGCGCGTCAAGGGCCCGCCAGGCATTTATCGATGACGATATTTTCGGCATGCGGGAATCGACATCAACCAGCCCGACAGTGGGAGGCGCCGCCAGCAACGCCAGAATGGCAATGGTGACGTCCGCCTTCGCAAAGCTGTCCAGCGGACTGACCAGCGGCGTCAGTTTCTGCACCTGCAAACACACCAAGTGGGGCTTCATTTCCGGCGAAGTGCGCAAGGATAATTTTACCGAGCGCCAACGCTTTCACTTGGTGCCATGGGTCGCGGGACGGCTTTCAGGTTCCGCCGTTACTTCCGCGATGACAGGCTCGGCCACTTATTCAGGCCATGTAGCAGCGAACGTTGTGAACGTGTCGTCCGCCTATGTCGCCTTCGGCAACTATAGCCAAACCTGGGATTTCTCCTCCCGCACCGGTACGGCGACCATCTCTGGCCTGGACGGCAACACCTATTCCGGCTCCATGAGCCAAGTCATGTCCAGTGGCGGCGCGGAATTCACGGGGCCCATCTCCAGCGGCAACGCCCGCAGCGGCAGCATTCAGGGTGCCTTCATGCGCGGTGCAACAAACAATGCAGGTGAGATCGGCATGCAATTCCATGTCGTCGGCAGCGGTTATTCTGCCGTCGGCATCGGACTTGCAAAACAACCTTAGAGTGTCAAAGCAGTTGGCTCCACACCAGCAACTGAACCAACTTCGACAATTTTTTGCACGGCATCTGCAGCCCGCAAACTCGGTGCCAATGCACCTTGCCCCAAAATTTTCGCGATATGGGTAAATTGCTTCTGTTGGACCCCTCGCTGTTCGGGGTCATCCAGCAACTTCGCCAAAGCATCTGCGATAGGTTGCGGCTGACATTTTTCCTGCAGGAATTCCGGCATAACAGGGGCCTTGGCCAGAATGTTGGGCAAGGCCACATAAGGAATAGTCAACATCCGGCGTACGAGGCTGGCGGTTATGGGGTTGGTACGATAAGCGACAACGGTCGGCACCCCACGCAAAGCCAACTCCAATGATACCGTGCCCGATGCTGCCAGGGCGGCATCGGCGGTGGCAAAGGCATCGGCCCGCCCGCTTTGCCCTTCGATCACGTGAGTTTTCATCGGCCAGGAAACGACCGCTTCCCGCACCAGGCTCGTAACCTGCTCTACGGTCGGAATGATAATTTGCAGGTCCGCGTGCCGGGCCTGCAACAAAGCCGCGACCTGGACGAAAACCGGCAACAGCCGCCTGACCTCTCCCACTCTGCTGCCTGGCAGCATGGCAATGATAGGCGCATCGGTCGGAATATCGTGTTGCTGCCTGAACCCAGGTCCATCGCCCGGCATCTCGGCCACACCCTCAATGACCGGATGGCCGACAAACTCACACGGCAGGTCGTAGTCAGAGAAAAAATCGGGCTCAAATGGCAACAGTGCCAACAGATGATCGATCTGTCCTGCCAGGTGCCGTGCCCGACCCGGTCGCCAGGCCCAGACCTGTGGGGCGACATAGTGGATCAACGGAATGCCTTCACCAGCCAATCGTTTTGCCAGGCGAAATGAAAACCCCGGCGCATCGATTGTTATCAGCGCGGTCGGTCTGACAGCGCGAACATGGGCCGCGGTTTCCGCCAATCGACGCAGTAACAACCGCAAGCGGGGTAAAATTTCCGCCAATCCCATGACTGACAAATCAGCTATGGGGAACAGACTGTTCAAACCTTCCGCCGCCATAAGAGCGCCGCCGACGCCGCTGAATACAATATCGCCCCCGGCCCCACCTGCCCCGCCGGCTTCCATGTGTCGTTGGCGTAGCGCAGCGATCAACCGGGCACCTAAAACGTCTCCGGATGCTTCTCCCGCAACCAAAACGAAATGTTGTCCGCCCGTGTTCAGCGGTCTTCTCCCAAGGCGATACCGCAGACAAATATGCCCAGCTTGTCCGCCGCCGCCGCAACCGCGGCCCGGTCCGTTACCAGCGCGCCGCCGGCCTCCACCGCGATGCCCTTCAGCCCGGCCGCCGCAGCCGCGCCAACCGTTGGAACGCCGATGGTGGGCAAATCAACGCGACGCTCCTGATCAGGCTTTGGCCGCTTGACCAGGACCCCGCCACGAACTGCACCACGAAATTGGGCGCACCGTTCCAGCATGGCATCCGTGCCTTCCGCCGCCTCAACCGCCAGTACATAACCATCCCGCACCACAGCCGCCTGGCCAATATCGAGACGACCTAATTCAGCCACCACAGCCATGCCACGGGCGATATCAGCCCGATCGTCTGCATCAGGTTCCAAGCTGCCAAAATTCCCCACAGGTGCGCCAAGGCTGGTCAGGACCGCTTCCGCGCCCAAGATCGTGAAGCCCTGGCTTTCCAGGTCTTCAACCACGACTTTCATCAGGGCATCATCGCCCTTGCGTGCAGCGCGGATGATTTTCGGCAGCAGCTTGGCGCCATGCCAATCGGGTTTCAATTTGGCAAAATCCGGCCGTCCCACGGGGCCTATCATGACCAGTTCTTCGACCCCGGCCTCTTTCAGCAATTTGATGGTTCGCCCGACAGTGGGCAGGTCAACCCAGGCATGCTCAACCCCGTCGGCCACCGTATCGGGTTCCGTCTCACCATTGAAGGCAATGACGAAAAATGGTCGTTCCGCCGCTTGCGCCGCCTGGACGATGCGACGGGGCAACTCTCCCCGCCCTGCCAGGATGCCCAGCTTAGGCGGCACGGTCCAATTTCGGCTGGCAAAGGGCGCGGGAGCTGTCCGCCTGGATGAAGGCGACGATTTCCATCACCTGCTCATGATCGGCAAACATTGCAGCCACATCAACGATACGTTCCTGCATGGTGCCCTCTTGGGCAAACAGCAAACGATAGGCCGCGCGCAGGCCGTGAATCTCATCACGTTCAAAGCCACGGCGTTTCAAGCCGACAATATTCAATCCGCTCAAATATGCCCGATTGCCCAGAACCGAACCGTAAGGAATAACATCTGCGTCCACCGCCGATTTGCCGCCAACCATCGCGTGCCGGCCGATCCGGACAAATTGATGCACCGCAGACATGCCGCCCAGAATGGCGTGATCCTGGACCTCCACATGACCGCCTAGGATGACGTTGTTGACCAGAATGACGTGATCGGCGACCTGGCAATCATGCGCCACATGGACACCCACCATGATCAGGCAATTGTTCCCAACCCGTGTTACCGAACCGCCACCGACCGTACCCGGATGCATGGTGACATGTTCGCGGATCACATTGTTTGCACCGAGGATCAACTCCGATGGCTCGCCCGCATACTTGGTATCCTGCGGCGCGGTGCCAATAGCAGCGAAGGGATAGACCCGATTGTTGGGGCCGATCGTGGTATTTCCGGCAACCACCACATGGCTGTCCAGGACGACGCCGTCACCCAGCCTGGCCTGTGCCGAAACCGTGCAGAAGGGCCCTATCTTGACGCCGTCTCCCAGCTCCGCCCCAGCTTCGACGATTGCGGTTGGATGTATTGTGACCATAGCCCTATCCTATTCTTCGACCAGCATAGCAGCGAAACCGGCTTCGCTGCACAATTGATCATCGACATAGACCTTGCCCTGAAAACGCCAGACATTGCCCCGGCTGCGTTCTTTGGTGACGTGAAGGCGCATAACATCGCCGGGGCCCACGGGGCGGCGAAAACGGCACTTATCGATGGACATGAAATAAACCAGTTTGCCCTCTGCCGCCGCACCCATGGAATGGACCACCAGGACACCTGCTGTCTGCGCCATGGCCTCTACAATTAGAACGCCGGGCATGACGGCACGTTCCGGGAAATGCCCCTGGAATTGAGGTTCATTGATCGTGACGTTCTTGATGCCGACGGCGCTTTCACCATTCACAATATCAACCACACGGTCGATCAATAGCATGGGGTAACGATGGGGGATCATCTCCATGATCCGCTGGATATCAACGGCGTTCGCCTGATCCACAGCCCCCTGTCCAGCGCCTTTGGTTTCAGTCATGGTCCATCGCCATCCATTTTTCCCTGTTGCTTCACCAGGCGGCGCATTGTCGCGACCCCACGAAAGAATTCCTTGATCGGTACAGCCGGTGTACCACAAATCGTCAAACCAGGGGGAACATCCGCCATAATACCGCTTTGCGCCGCTATTTGGACACCATCGCCAATATTCAGATGTCCCGCCAGACCAACCTGTCCGCCCATGGCGACAAAATTGCCAACAGTGGTACTGCCCGATATACCTGTCATCGCCGCGATCACACAGCCCCGTCCAAGTTCCACGTTGTGCCCTATCTGCACCAAATTATCAATCCAGCAACCAGGACCGATAACCGTGTCGCGCATGGAACCGCGGTCAATTGTTGAATTGGCACCGATATCGCAATCATCACCGATCAGCACGCGCCCGACCTGGGGCACCTTAATGTGGCCATTGGGATCAATGGCGAACCCGAAGCCATCCTGACCAATCCGCGCACCGGGGTGGATCGTCACCCGATCACCCAGCTGACAATGGGATAAGGATACGTTGGCACCGATGATACAGCCATCGCCCAGAACAACGCCCGGACCAATTGTGGCGTTTGCCCCGATGGCACAGTGCGCCCCAAGGCGGGCCTCAGCCATAACAATCGCGCCGGGCGAAATTTGACAATCGAATCCCATGCTTGCCGTCTTATGAACCACCGCCCCCTCCCCGACCCCCGGCAACGGTTTGGGCCTGGGATAGAAGGCCTGGGCAATAAGGGCAAAGCTGCGATAGGGCTGTTCGGATAACAACAAAGCGGTATCGTCCGGTGCGCGGGATTTATAACGCGCAGCCGCGATACAGGCAGCCGCCTGACATTCGGCAAAAGTATCCACATAGGATTTATTGTCCAGGAAGCTTAATTGTCCAGGACCCGCAGTTTCCAGCGCGGCGATATCTTCGATCAACAGATCCGCCGTGGCCGGATCAGCCAATTCAGCCTGACCAATGGCCGCCAATTCGCCCAAAGGGAACGGCCCAAGGCGGGTAAAGAAACGAGGGTCAGCCATGGTTCATGTCTTCAACTTCGATACTTCAGTGCTAATTCGGTTCTATTTCGGTTGGGGAACATCGACCGTTCCCATCACGCGGTTCAATTCTTCCATCACCTCCCCCGTAACATCAAGGGCCCGGTCAGCGAACAGAACCTGATTGTTATCGACGATGATATTGAAACCTTTTGCCGCTGTCAGTTTTTGCACAATGGGGATCACCGCACCCTGAATTTTGGCTATGGCTGCCTTTGCCGCCCTGTCTAATTGACGTTTATGGCCCTGACCCCGTCTTTGCGCCGCCTGTACCTGGGTACGAAATTCCTGACGTTTGGCCTGATAGGTCTCCTCGCTGAAATCTCCGCGATGGCGTTTCAAATCCGCCTCGACCTTACGCAGACGGACTTCGTCCGCCTGAATTTCAACGCGAAAACCTTTGCGGTATTCATCAATTTGCCGCCGCACGTCTTTGGCGGCATCAGATGACCGCATAATATGGGCGAAATCCAGAACCCCAACCACTGCCCTGGGGAGGCCTTCGCCATAGGCTATGGAGGCATTCAAACCGCTCGCCAGCAGTGCCAACGCAAATAGTGAAAATAGTGATCGTCGCCCCATGGCCGTCATTCCAATACAGAGTTCCAAAGCGAATTTAGAACCTGGTGCCAAAACTAAAGCGAAACAATTCTTCCTTGTCGAAGTTTTCCTTGAGGATGGCTTGGGCCAAATCCACACGAATCGGTCCGAAAGGTGAGCGCCATGATACACCAACACCGATACTTGCGCGCAGCGATTTTGTATCCAGCAAATCCGAGCCGCTGACATCAGGATCCGTCAAAGTACCCGTCTCAATAAAGGCGCGGCCCAAAACGCCAAAATCATTCGGCAGACCAATGGGAAAGCGCGTTTCAGCCGTCAAAACAAAAAACACGTTGCCGCCAATGGCGTCATCGGTATCGGCATCCCGGGGGCCAACCCCGCCGCCTTCAAAACCACGCAGGCTATCCCCGCCCAGGAAATATCGGTTGGTGACACGGACATCCTGATCCAGGCCGATTATATGCCCACCGGAGAGGGCCAATTTGCCCACCACATCCCGATTAAAGGCATAGAAGTAAGACCATTTCGCCGTACTTCTAATAAATTGGATATCACCGCCCAATCCGGCCAGCTCCTGGCTACCGGAAATGACAACACCTTTGGTCGGCAAAAATATATCATCCCGGGTGTCGTAGACTAAATCGTACCCGACCGAGGAGGTGACAGAGCTGCCCTCATCCACCAGAATGAAGGGCGAGGTATCGGCAGCAATATCCTCGATGGTGTCGTCGCGCAGGGTATAACGTAGTCCTTGGCGCAAATTCTCGGTGATGGGAAAACGGAAACGAACACTGAAACCCTGGGACTGTTCATCAAAAGAGCTTCGGTCCTGCTGATCTTCCTTGCGGCTAAAAATATCAAAGCCGGCGGACACATTGCGATCCAGAAAATACGGCTCTGTAAATGAAAGGTCGATCTCCTGCTTCGAGGTGGATAAGCCAAGGGATAATTTCAGATCCTGGCCCTTACCCAGCAAGTTCCGTTCCCGAATAGAGACATCGCCGACAACGTTTTCTGTTGTTGAAATACCAACGCCGAAACTCAATTCACCGGTGGATTGTTCCTGTACATCGACGTCAATCACAACTTTGTCCGGGGTCTCCCCCTCTTGTTGCGCCACATCAACTTTGTCGAAGAAGCCGAGACGTCTGATCTGCTGCCTTGAACGACGCAGCTTGGCGGTATTAAAGGCATCACCTTCCGCCAGTTTCATTTCCCGCCGGATTACTTTGTCCAAAGTCCGAATATTGCCGGTGATATTAATGCGTTCAATATAGACCCGGGGCCCTTCATTGATCTGAAAGACCAAGTTGATCAGCTTTTCATCCCGGCTGCGATTGACCCGGGGGCGGATGTCGACAAATGCATAGCCGAGGCGTCCGACAGCAAAATTCAGCTTTTCGATCGTCTCTTCAATGGCTTCCGCGTTATAGATCTGCCCCCCCGACATGGTCAGATTTTTGCGCAACACTTCCGTATCAAGATTGCGCAAGGAGCTGGATATTTCAATTTCGCCAAATTTATAAAGCGCGCCTTCGTCCACCGTGAACGTTATGAAAAAATCACTCCGATCATGCGTTAGCTCGGCAACGGCGGAGAGAACCCTGAAATCCGCAAAGCCACGTTCAAGATAATACTTACGCAACAATTCCCGATCCAACGTCACCCGATCAGGATCATAACTATCATCAGAAGAGAAAAATCTGTACCAACGGGATTCCTTCGTGGCGATGGCCCGTCGCAACTTGCCATCGTCAAATTCCCGATTGCCGATGATATCGATCCGACGAACACCGGTGACCGGACCTTCATTTATCTCGAATATCAGGTCTACGCGGTTCTGTTCCAACTGCACCACTTTGGGTTCGACGGAGGCGGCGAAACGGCCATTGCGTCGATAGACTTGCAGGATGCGCTGGACATCCGCCTGAATGCGGCTGCGGGTATAGACAATTCGTGGACGCAGTTGGACTTCAGGTTCCAACGCATCGTCTTTGATACGCTTGTTCCCTTCAAAGGCGAGCCGGTTGATGATTGGATTTTCCACCACATTGACCACCAGAACATTACCCTGGCGACGGATGGAGACGTCCGCGAACAGTCCGGTCGCAAATAGCGCCTTCAAAGATTTATCGACCCGGGCCGGATCAAAAGGATCGCCGGCGTTAATGGTCATGTAGGATTGTACCGTCAGCGCCTCTATCCGCTGGTTACCCTGGACATCAACGCGCGCAATCGTGACCTGCGCCATGGCGGTGGAAACCGTGTGCGGCAGGATCCCGAAGGCGCCAAACAAAGTGACGACAAACAGGGCAACAGCAAACAACGGAGCGATTAAACGAAAACGCAAAAGGACGGCCTCCAAAAGACCTGTCTCAAACCTCTATGAGAACAGGCCAGCAATAAACTCCACAAAACGAAATTGTACCAGATCATTCCAGGTTACAAAGACCGTAAGTGACAACACCATCGCCAGACCAATACGAAACCCGATTTCCTGCATCTTTTCCGTAAGCGGCCGGCGCAGAACCGCTTCAAAGCTGTAGAAAAGCAGGTGCCCGCCATCCAAAATCGGGATTGGAAACAGATTGATCATCCCCAAGTTCAGGGATAGCAGGATCGATAGCATAATCAATTGCTCGACGCCAACCTGGGCTGCCTGACCCGAGGCTTGCGCGATTCGTAACGGCCCGCCCAGATCCTCTGTTCCCCGGCTGCCCGATATCATTTGTCCCACATAAGCCAGGGTCTGTACCAGCATATCGTAGCTGGTGATCGAGGCCTCCACCAACGCGGCCCCCGGGCCAAGGCGAACGGGTGCCAATGGTGCCCGCATAATGCCGATCAACCAGCGTTCCGGGCCACCGGCCTCCTGCGCCGCAGTATCCAGGCGGGCTGCGACATGCAAGCGCATTTCCACCCCGTCGCGAACCACGTTCAAGGCCAGACGGCGGCCTTTGGAGTTCGCAACAATATCCTGTAAACGTTCAAAGTTATCCAGGACCTGGCCATCGATAGCGACAATCCGATCACCTGCCTTAAATCCGGCAACGGCTGCGGGGCTGCCTTCATAGACTTTCCCGACGATAGCAGGACTGGCGGCGAGCAATCCCAGGTCGCCAAATTTGTGCCTATTGCCTTGTTGGTCAGCCTTTTCCGTCAGCCGTGGTGTGGCGGTTATGGAGTGTTCTTGGCCGTCTCTGCTGATACGGAATGACAAGGCGCGATCGGGGTTAAGGAAAACCGCCTGTTCGAGTTGTTCAAAACGATGGATATTGTCACCATCAACCGCCAGCACCACATCGCCGATCTGAAAACCGGCATCTTGTCCCACGCTTTCATCAACCACTCGGCCGATCTCGGGCGGGGTAAGGCGCTGACCAAACACCATGTACATGCCTGCAAGCACGATGATGGCGTAAATAAAATTGGCCATTGGCCCGGCTGCAACAATAGCGGTGCGTTGGCCCAGGCGTTTGTGGTGGAAAGAGACCTCCCGCTCGGCCGCGGTCAATTCCTGCAAGGCTTCGCCATCGGGGCGAGAGGCACCATCACTGTCGCCAAAGAATTTCACGTAGCCGCCAAAAGGGATCCAGCAAATTTTCCAACGCGTGCCGGTCTTGTCGTTCCAACCCTTAATCTCGGGCCCAAATCCGATGGAGAAGACTTCCACCCTAACGCCATTCCAGCGGGCGACGAGGTAGTGGCCCATTTCGTGAACAAAGACCAGAACCGTCAAGACCACCAGAAAGGGTGGTATATAGATAAATATTCCATTGAAAAAACTAGACAGTATTTCCATTATCCGCGTACCACACTTAATCGATTGCTGCTCAACGCCGGTAAACCGGCCAATTTTCGCGCCATTGTTCGGGCTTCCTCATCCGTAGTGGCAACTGCCGCCAAATTCGCTACGGAGGTTACGGCAATTTTGCTTAAAGTTTCCTCAACCACACGGGCGATTTCGAGAAAGCCCAAACGTTCCGCTAAAAAGGCGGCTACGGCAATTTCATTGGCCGCATTCAGCACAATTGGCGCAGTGCCACCGGCAAGCAAAGCCTCACGCGCCAGGCGCAGGGACGGAAAACGCATGGGGTCGGGTGCTTCAAAAGATAGATTGGCAATATGGGCCAGATCCAGGCGTTCCACGGGTGCTGCCATACGCTCGGGCCAGGCCAGGGTATAGGCAATTGGCGTGCGCATGTCCGGTGCGCCCAGTTGGGCCAGCACCGAACCGTCCACGTACCCGACGAGGCTGTGCACCACGGATTGGGGATGGATCAAAACCTCAATCTGCTCTGCCTCTACGGGAAACAGATGGAAGGCTTCGATGGATTCGAGGCCCTTGTTCATCATGGTCGCCGAATCAACGGAAATCTTGGCCCCCATGTCCCAATTGGGATGGGCGACCGCCTGAGCGGGTGTGACCTGCGCCATGGCCGTGACATCCAGGTTCAGGAACGGCCCGCCCGATGCGGTCAGGATGATACGATCAACTGATTGCGGACGTTCAAAATCAAAGACCTGATAGATGGCGTTATGTTCGCTATCCACCGGCAACAAAGTGGCCCCGCTTTGGCGGACTTCTTCCAGCATCAACTCACCGGCGCAAACCAGGCATTCCTTGTTGGCCAGGGCAATGACGGCACCTTGTCGAATGGCTGCCAGGGTAGGGTCCAAACCCGCCGCCCCGACGATGCCCGCCATAACCCAGTCGCTGGGCCTTTGCGCCGCATCGCACAGCGCCTCGGGCCCGGCGGCTACTTCAATGCCGCTGCCGGCCAGGGCCTCTTTCAAGGCCTCGTATTGGCTTTCATCACCAATTACCGCCAGTTCCGCGTTATATTGACGGGCCTGGCTGGCCAACAATGCCACATTGCGGTGGGCGGTCAATGCCACCACTTTGTAGTCACCGGGTCGGCGATTGATCAGATCTAAAGTGCTGCGGCCAACGGAACCGGTGGCCCCCAGGATTGTTACCCTGCGCGGCACTCCCCGAGATGATCCGGTATCGCTGTTGGTATCGACCAAATTCTTATCCCCTATTGCCATGGCAAAAGACCAAGACCGGGCAGCATACTCATCAATGCAACAACGGGGGCGGCAAACAATACGCCATCGACCCGGTCCAAAATACCGCCATGGCCCGGGATAATCGTCCCGCTGTCTTTAACATCGAAAGTGCGTTTTACCCAGGATTCGGCCAAGTCCCCACATTGTGAAATGGCGGCCAATACAGCCCCCAAAACCGCAAACAACACCATATTGTCCCAGCTTAGATATAGCGCCAAAAGAACGGAGACCAACCCTGCCGCCGCCATCCCGCCCAGCAATCCAGCCCAGGTCTTGTTCGGACTGATCCGGGGTGCCAATTTCGGCCCACCAATACCGCGGCCGGCAAAGTATGCCCCCGTGTCACAGGACCACACGCTCAGAAACAACCATGACACAGCCGCCATGCCGCCTTCCCCCATGCGCAAGACAAGCAACGCCAACACAGGTAATCCCAACCAGAGCAAACCGAGTACGGGCCAGGTCATTTTTTGCCCGGTAAACCTGCTCAACAATGCCAAGACCACCGCGCCCGGCAGGAGCGCCAGCAAGGCCCAATCCCCCCGGCCCATATAGCCCAGGGCCAGAACCAATATCAAAGCGGCACCGGTGCCCAAACCCATAATGCCAAACCCGGCCCCGCCGGTTAGACGGTCCCATTCCCCGGCCATCAAAATTGCCACCACTGCAATCAACAGCGCGAAGCTGAGGCCGCCAAGATAAAGCAGCCCCAATACCACCGGTATCAAAACCAATGCCGATAAGACCCTGGTCCCCAACCCGGATCCCCGAGGCGAAGATTTGGAGCTAGCCGCTGGTTGCGCCATAGCGGCGTTCACGGTGATGAAACTCATCTATAGCCTGCTCCAGACTCGTCTTATTGAAATCCGGCCACAACACATCCATAAAAACCAGCTCCGCATAGCCCGCCTGCCACAGCAGAAAATTGCTCAATCGCTGCTCACCACTGGTGCGAATAACCAGATCCGGATCCGGTATGCCGTCCGTGTGCAGATGCGTGGCGAAAACCTCTTCATCGATGTCACCCACCGCCATGGCACCATCTGCAACGGCGGCGGCTATTCTCTTGGTCGCTTCAACAATCTCCCGATGGCTGCCGTAATTGACGGCAATAACCAGGGTCAGACCATCGTTTTGCGCCGTTGTGCTTTCCGCATCTTCAATCAATTTAACGATATCAACCGCCAGACGCCGCCATTCGCCAATAAAGCGAATGCGGACCCCATTGCGATGCAAATCACGCAATTCCCGCCGCAAATACAGACGCAACAGGCCCATAAGATCATCAACTTCGGTCGGCGGGCGCTTCCAGTTTTCTGATGAAAAAGCATACAGGGTCAGAAAATCGATTTTCATTTCCTGGCCAGCCTCAACCACGCCGCGCAAGGCATCCACGCCACGCTGATGACCAGCCACACGGGGTAGGCCGCGAGCTTTGGCCCAGCGTCCATTGCCATCCATTATGATCGCAACATGCCGCGGCGGGGGCGGTGCGTCCGC
>Ga0233439_10002550_pt1 | contig 20329 bp, 43 predicted proteins | sample SI_123_September_6_FD_182713 | JGI IMG/M metagenome (GOLD analysis project Ga0233439, IMG submission 182713) | Seawater microbial communities from Saanich Inlet, British Columbia, Canada - SI_123_September2016_100_MG | ecosystem: Environmental > Aquatic > Marine > Inlet | place: Canada: British... | reverse complement strand
CCTGCTGTTGTCCTACTAAGCATTTCAGACTTCAAAGCAGAAAGTTGTTGTTGTGGTTCACTACACCACTTCGCTTCATACGGTTCCCACCATCCGTACTATTCGGAGTTACCCGACTGGTATCTTTAATTTCTTTCTCGTTTTATGAAAGAGGAAATTTCATCCTTAATGATTGATATTTTTGATTTCGAGTCAAACAACATCACTCCTACTATCATGGATAACAATATACTCACAATAACACCTAACCAAATCATCATGGGTGTAAACACTAACCACCAAGAAATTGTTTCCAATCCTCCAAAGGGGACCAATTTCCCCGCCATCAAAATCAATGTTGCACCAATTGCCAATAATCTCATTTTGTTCCTGTAAATTTAAAAGGTTTATTCCACTTTCCAATATTGGTAAACACATAATACGCTGTATTAAAATAATCTGTCATCATGTCGGAATTGTCGTACCATTCTTTGCCACCATCTTTGGCGGGAGCATTCTTAGCAATCAAATCTATTTTCTTTAATAAATTTTCAACTTGATCTTTAGGAGTCATCCAAGGAGAAACTTGCCCGAAACCATATCCGTTACCTTCGTTACAATCATAATCTGGATTTGGTTCTAAATTGTAAACAGAAGATTCTAAGAGATTAATATTAACTGAACTGTGGTGGGAATTTCTCACTGAAAATTTGAGAGTTTTTCCGAATTTCGCTTTCAGTGCATTTCGGATTGATTTTGTTTCACTTGCTGTAATATAAGCCATATTTACCTTATCGATAGAGAGTTACATAATCACCAAATTCCCGGTCAAATACACTAACCAAGTTTTCATAATTGCCAGACACCATTTCATCAATAATAACGTTTACATCGAGACCCAAATCCCTGGCAAAGATTTTTGCTCGACCCAACAAAAAAAAGGCATTCCCATCTGATCCTGTTAAATCAAGTTCTATATTCGTTCTCATTTCACCCACATCTTTTATCATAATCAAATCTCATATTGTTAGTAAGTTTTATCACTTCATTCAGTTTTCGATTCAAGCCGTTCTATAAAATCATACCAAGTCGCAATAAATCCTAAAAACAATCCACGTTGTCTACCGTGTGCTTCTATTTCATATGGCAATTCATGATAATCAATCAAATGTTCTGGTGAAAAATCTTCATTTTTCCAATATAATGAACCTGATCTCCAGGTCAATTCACCAACAAGATATTGTTTAATATGAACTAATTCATGAGCTAACGTTTCAAGAATTTGATGAACCCATTCATCATCTCCCCTTCTACGACCATATTCATCATCATTCATTTTGCGATGATCAAGAATAATTTGAAACTTTCTTGGTCTGTAGACATTAGTACCATCTTTAATTTTTGCTTCACCGCCAGTATGATGGCGCCTCATGTTAATATCTACTTCTACATTATTTAGAAGTCTTTCTCGCCCAGGAAGCAATTTGGCTAGACCATAAGCAGTCATTCCAATAATTGCATCCTTAACGTTTTCGTCAAAATTTCTACAATGAAGATTAATTTGCATTTATAACCTATGTAGCTGAAAGGTGCTTGATTGAAGTATATGATTCTGACATTCGGGCTTTTCCCGATCCATTCTTTCCCATACGGGTTTTCCCAGATCCAGCACGATAATTCGCAGAGTATCTTGAAAACAAATTGAGAGATTTAGATCCAAGAACTTTTTCTGATTTCTCGATCTTATTTCCTCTTGCGAGAAACTCTTCTACTGTTTCGACAGACTCTAATTTCACATTCACAATCATCATATAAAATCTCTAATGAGAGGTTAATGAGGCAAGAAGAATTTCCAACCTTCACTTATATTATATCGAATATGGGGTGGAGTGTCAAGTTAATAATTGGTTATTTTGGACAAATCATAAAACTCAATCATTTTTGATTTTTCCCAATACTCAACTATAATGTGATGAGGAAAGCATTCTTCAAATTCTATCAAACGTTCATTGTATTTCTTTTTTTCTGTTCCCATTTAACACCTTCTAATTGCAATATATTAAATCAGTCTTCAGTCACACCAACTATATGAATACGATGATTAAAAGAAGCATTCATTGCAGTATGCCATTTAGTAACGTCACAAAGATAGGCAGAACCATCAGCTGGCAGGTGATGACAAATACCATCAATGACTAAAAAACAATGTGGATTAGTTTTTACTGGTATATGAATTCTCGGTAGTGGATCCACATGATAGGATAAACATGTTTTAGATTTCGCAATCATAATACGGGTTCTGAACATATTCAATTCTTCCAATATACTATTCGTGTAAATTAGTTTAGGAAAAAGAAATATATTAAAATCATGTTCTTCAAGACCCTTATCCTTTATGTACTGTAAATTTCTACTGCCAAAGTAAGGATCCATTTCTTCATGAGTGCCCTGTAAACAAATTTGAGTTGTCAATACGAGATCATTTAGTTGTTCCTGATATTTATCCTCGTTAAGAATAAATGTGTTAATTTCATCATAAATTTTATCAATATTAATATCAGTTTTTATTGTTTCTATATCCATTTATTGTTTTAAACCATACTTATATGGTACTAAATTTGATGAAACATGTCAAGTCATATAATCATTCATATATGAATTTACTTTTATGTCCCCTATTAATGAAATGAAAGTTTTCTGATTTATCATATCCATAAAAATGATTCATTATTATATTATAAACAACCTTCACAAAAATTCTTGATACCTTCAGCACTTAAAAGAATATGCCAAGTATAATGATAAAGTCTATCATATATCGAAGGATGTTCCCCAAAACTATCCCCGAATATATAAATCATTATCTACGTATCCTGGTTCTCATAACAACTTTACCATGTATCATTTCAATTTCCATAACGCCTGGTAAGGGAGCAATATCCATTTCTTTGGCTCGTCGCACATTGAATCTAACTTCTCCCCATTTGTCTAAATCTTCTTCAGAAATAGCATCATTAAAAAATTTACAAATCTCTTCAAATGGCTTAGACAAATGAGGAGAAGTTTCACCGCTTTGTTTAATCAGTGGCACTAGGTGTTCCTTAGAATGATAGTATTAATAAGTTAGCAAATATTTAGACAAGATATAGAATAATATGATGATATATTATTATTTATTCTTTAATAGCAATTGCTCCTACAAACGCATGATTTATCCAAAACGGTTGTATGGTTCTAAAGCCCACATTAGATATCTTATGCTCAACTTGTTTCCATGTACTAGGTTTCATCATATGCCTCAATGATTTTTCTTTGTCCATTATGTCTTCTGTACTGAATGACTTACGCTTATGATCATAATAATTAAAAGTAAACATATCTTGAATTAGGGCAGAATCACATATTGTTTTTTCTGCAAATATAAAAGCCCCTCCTTCATTTAATCCAGAATATACATGTCTTAAAACTTCCATTCTATCTTTTTTCGACATAAATTGCAAAGTAAAAAGAGACGTGACAAGACTTAGATTATTCCAATCTCTATATTTCAGAATATCTACGGGATGTTTAAATTCTACATCATGACCTTCTTTCTTTAATGAAACCTCTCTATCGTCTAACTCTTTTTTAAATCCATCTGCAATCTCTACACCTATCCATTTAGCATATTTACAGTGATCTAAATTACTCTTTAACATTGCTTCTGTAACTTTTCCTGTAGAACACCCAATGTCTAATACAGTTGTATTATCTTCAATAAAATATCTAGAAAGAGAAATAACATCGTCTAGTAAATTAGAATATCCTCTAATAGACATATCAATATGTTTATCAAAACCCTCTTCTCTATGGGCGAAAGTAAAATCAGTCATTTTAATTTTTAAATATAAAAATTAACTTTTGATGAACCATTCTTATCCCATACGCTATAAGAGGGTCGTTCAGAAGTATATGCAACATTAATTGTTTGGTTTTCCATTAACAGATTTTTTTGTTTATTTTTCCAAGAAGTAAAAATTAGTTTTATAAATTTACGTCTATCTTCTCTATTCATATCTGGTTTTTTATAAATGGTTGCGATGGGTTTAATTTTACCTATCATAATGGTTATTCTATTTTAAATTATTTTTTTAAAAGATAAATGTTTAGTTTGAGGTCCATTGAACCGTTTCTTCTTCTCCTGTCCACCTAGCTGAAACCACAGGATAGAGTGTCCAAGCTCTTCGCACAGCATCTTCTCCCCCACGGCATATAACAGTTGTTCCATCTTTTAATGTCAATTCAACTACTTTAATTTTTCGTATTATCATAATCAATATGTTTCTTTAATTGAATCACACAGTCCTAATTTTTTTGCTTCTTTTGCAGAAAGCCAAACATCATGTGGGGGCAAAAGATATTCTCTAATTTGTTTTTCAGATAGTCCAGTACATTTTCTATAATGATTAATCATTCTCGTTGTAGTTAAATCATATTCCTTTACTTGAGCAAAGAGTTCATGTTCTTTTCCATAAGAACCCCATGAATATTGGTGCGAAAGAATAGACGTATTAGGCGTAAGAATTCTTCGTCCTTTTTCTCCAGAAATAAACATTACCAATCCACAAGATGCTATCAGACCCATACCAATTGTACGAATAGGAATTTTTGATCCTTTCATTATATCCACTAAGGCAAAGCAAGCATTAAGATCTCCACCAGGACTACAGATAGCAAGAGTTAATTCTTTATGCTTAATAGTCTTATTAAAATTTTCTGCAATGATCCAATCTATTAAAGGCTTCACAGAGTCTTGGGTTACATCACCCATAAATGTTTTATATCCCCTTAGGGACAACTCGTATTCGGAATTCCCAGAATTGTCCTCTAGCTGTCTTGCATATTCTTCATTGTTCATATAGTAATTCATAAAACGTTATTGATGATTTCTATTTTTTTTAGCAATAAATCTTTTATTTTTTTAAAAGTTTTTCTGGTATAAGGATCTTCGCTATATAGCTTGTCATACGAAGTTAATAAATCACGTAATTCATCTTGGACAAAATTTATGTAGTATTGGTGCGGGGTCCTATCTACATCAGCAATCGCTTTAACACATTCTCCTAATGTACCAGTGAACACCTGTTCATCGTTTTGTTTCATTTAAAGTTAATAGTTTAATATGATATAGTATAACGCTGAGAGGAAGACTATTAAAAAGTGTATGACAGTAGCGTAGCAATTAGTTAGCCGCTCACTCTCTTATCTTAATAGTATGTAGGAAAAAAGAAAAAGCGAGTATGGCACGTTTTTTCTAAAGTCTGATACAGTAAAAATATACTGAAAAAATTATTTTAATGAACTGATAACTTAAGCCGCTAGCACTTCGGCACCCCACCTACCCCCTTCCAGCTCATATTGCCCCCACTCCCCTTAGGGGATAGAGGAAAACTGTCCGCAATACAGATAAAAGAATCTAACAGTGGTTTAGTATAGCTCCACTGTTAGATTCCACACTGTCCATCAATTTTGTGTCATGGACTCTTGTATAGAGGTATGATGTGATTAAGATAGCCACCTACCCTTTTATTATAGTGTTCCTCAGTGGGATGCGTGTACTAGTCTATCCAGAATACGCCCCTCTTTCCTCATTCTTCATTTACTATTATACATGATACTCAATATAATGTCAAGCTAATAAAGGCGGCACAGGTGCCAATCCGTTCATTCATTTCAGAATGAAAAAGGAGAGAGTGATTCTGGCTCACTCCCTATAGCCACCAGCACGAATTTTCCTTGTCGGGATTATATTTCTTGCCTCATTTCCATATAGTGGATATAAAAGGAATATCCATAATCATTGGGTTCTGTAATCATCAATTTTTTCACAGACTGTCAAATATTTCTCCCAGTCTCCCCAAGCCTTCTTAGTAGGGACATAAAGTTCATCATATAAAAAACGATCAAACTGTTTATCAAAAATTCTAACTGACTTCTTAGACCACGATCTGTGTGAGATAACTTGTGGACGAGGCTCTTTCATTGTTCGTTGTCTTTTTGTTTTTTTCATGTTTATTTTCAAATATCCTTTTTAACCCATGTATCACCATACTCAATGTAATTACATTTCTCTATTAGAGTAGCCATTTTCATAGCATAATGATGTTCATATTCACATTTTACTTTAGTGTCATAACTACACGCTTGGAATGTTATTATAAACAGAATCATTCCTATCCATGCTAAAATTACAATCGCAATTTTCATGGTGTGTCCTCAGTTTAATTTAAGTCTACGATCCACTCTACGTATAATGGAATCCCCTTGATCATAAATGTATACCTCTTTAATAGGACCATCAATGTTCTTATCCCAAAAGTTTAAAAATTTAGTAATGCGAGGATACTCTGGTAACTGATCATCAGTCTGCCATACGAATTCATTTACTATATTCAGATAGTCTGGAATATAATATACTACTTGGAACCGTAGCTACAGTCCATTTCTTTATGATGATAGTTCCCATGTGATATGTAGCTAATGGTCACACGGTGTCATCTACGGTCGATTGACTTAATCGAACTTTACGTAACTAATATTTTCCCCTCGATTAAGTCTTTCTTCTTTTGAGAAATACTTCTTTATGGTCATCCCAAAAGGAATGAGTTCACTAAGTGGTATTGAGTTCTTTTCATAGTAAACATCTAAATCAATATGTCTAGTATCAGATTCATATTCATCATAAGAATTATGATAATTTTTTCGTAGATGTTCTTTGAAATTATCAGAGGTTATGGATTCGTTTATCTCTATCTGCACTTTTTCATAATCATTCATAATCATTTCTCAGTCGCATGGCGGGGGGGAAGAAAGCATTTAACACAAAGAGGGACTATCCCGATTTATTTAAACACTACTATAATGGTAGGGCATTTTGGGGAAAGTGTCAAGCTAAATCTCCATCCTACAGACAGAAAAAAGTACTGAGAAAAATTTTATAGTAGAAAAAATCTTTTTATGCTTTTACATAGGCGCTCCGCATGACTTACTGCACATTTGCCACCCCCGCCTAACGCATATTGCCCCCCACCCCCCTTTAGAGGATAGTATATAAAAAAAACGAGAGCAGTTCATACACAGTCGAACCCGCTCTCGCTCTTCACATTCCACTCGCTGTCCGTGGACCTCGTCTTCAGAGTTGGTCTGCATTCCTACTTTACATCATCTCCCCGTAGCCCAGTCTATACGTACTGCTTCACAGTCACCATTACTGAATATCTCCATCTCTGTGCGGAATCCTTCTTCCACCTCAGCACCGTACACGACTTCCTCGGTACTGTACTCATCATTAGAACACTTATGGAAATTAACAAAGTATTCTGCATCTTCGATAGATGGGGCACCAGTTATAATGTAATCTTCTCCACCTTTAGCTTTCCACATCTGAGGGCACTCACCGACTCCGTCCCAGTCATGGGCTCCATAGTTTTCGTGTATCTGAGTCATTACGTGTGCCGTCATTAATTCCATGTGTGATATCTCTTTTGAAAGTTGTTGACTCAACAGGTTCACCGCTCATACACAGAACAAGCAGTAGGAGCTGAGTCATTTGCGACTAGCGCAATATGCGAAAATTGGGTAATCGGGAAAGGAGTCGAACCTCACCCAACCGATGATCTGAGAGGATCCAGCAAGATTCTTGCTTCCTCTACTACGATCTTTCTATCGACACTTGAGGGGGTGATGCGTTCACTTCCTCTGTCTCCGAGACATGCCGTGAGAGGGAGGCAGGGTTCGCAATCTCTCCTCACTCTTCATGTACTATTATACAGAAAACTGAATGGAGTGTCAAGTTAATAATGGGAATATTCCAAATTAAATTAAAATTCATACATTACTTTATCAATTGGCTACACACCAATTATAACAGAGTCAACGGAAAATGTCAAGGGCTTTTTTCATATAAATGAATTATTTTCGAGTACAAAATCTATATGTACGTTAACTTATATTACCGAACATATACTTTATCAAAAACCCACGCAATTTGAATGATAAACGGGTGGTTAGTAGGGGAGTATAATGCCAAGGACGTTGAACACCTGGATCCTTTCTAGTTCCTTGGCACGTTGAGGTGGGTGGAAACGGAAATTATTCTAATGTAATAACTCTTTACTGTTACACGAAAGGAAGCTGATTGCCAATCGCTCAGAATAATTTCCGCTGTCCGTTGGTGGAGAACTTAACTATCACTCTCCACTGGAGTAAACCGGCTATTTTTCGGTTAAATTAAAACCATCAAATCAGGCACTTTTGGGTGAATCCCCGCCAAAATCATCGTAGTCATCGAATGCCGACTTCGGAAACGTGACTTTATACACATTAGCGGCCTCGTCCCTACTCGTTAATTTGATGATTAGATCATTGTTCTTGAGTTCACTCATTTTTCTCTGATTCTCTCTGTATTCCTCTATTTGATTCTGTCTTCTTTCTGAGGGAAATATAATAACATTACTCATATCAGCATTGATCAGTTTGATCTGATGATTAATCCAGTCTTTCATATGATAATTTCCCTTTGTTGGACTAAAAATTAGCATGTTAGTGATTAAACGGTGTGGAAATCATACGTTCTTTTTATCGCATCTTCATATGCCGTAAACCAATGCTCTTCTAATGCTCGTTCTACTAGTGGTTCATAAGGAGTTCCTTTAATAGCCACTCTTAATTCTCGTACTCTACAAAGTGGTTCAGGACATTCATCTATACATTCCTTTGGCGATGTAGAATTACAATGAGAATAATCTTTTAATGCTACTCTTGTATCCATGTTGCTATCTCCATCTATCTTAGCCTGCGTTTTTAGTGTCTTGTATTGCTTTTCGTTGATCTTTAACTAATTTACCAATTTCAGATAAAGCTTTTCTGGCTCTTGTACCAGCTGATTTATTATTTTTTTCTACAAACTTATTGTGATTTTCTGTGTATTCGTTAAATGCTTCTGTTAATGCTTCTGTTAATTCTGTATTATTACTCATAATGTCCTTTTTATTGTTTATTTTATTGTGTTGGTATTTCTGGCAAAGTTGCACCCTGAACATTTGCCATTGACCTATTTTTTGTTGATACCGAAACTCCGCAGTTTTTTGCATTGTTTAGCCAGTTTATCCAAGTATCATGGTCAATAGGATCAAGATTTGTTTTTTCTGCTTTTTTCTGAAGATATGTTTGTAGATCATTAAAAAAATCTATATCCATTAGTTCAGGTGTGGTTAGTACTGACTTATGTAGTGTTACATAAATCAGCTTCCATTCTTTTAAATTATAATCTTCAAATGTATTCATTTAATTGTCCTATAGTAAAGTGTCCATTAAGTTCTTTCCTTTCTTCTCTGGGAGACGTGAGCATTTTGCTGGGCGTTTCAGAAGCGTTTTTAGCGTAAAGGTGGATCTTTATCATAATACTCTCTTTCTTATTTTTTCTATTTCAGTTGGATCCGCACATGTACTTAGTGATTCATCCGTTTTTTGTATTATGGGTATTGAGTTAATAATAGTCGTTGGTAAACTGGAAATAGATTCTAAAAATTCTTTAGGTGTTTTTGGATTACCAGTTCCAATATCATATATTTTATCAGATTTTCCACAAATAAGCAAGGAATAAATTGATTCGCAAATATAATCTACATGGGTAAAATCTCTTTTATTTTCCGTAAGTTCATCTATATTACGATTTAATGCTTTTCCATATAACATATCTTCTCTGGGATTTTTTCCGCCATAAACTGTGAAGAATTTCATCCCTATTGCATTTTTTGGTGCAATAAGTTCTACTACTGCTTTAGTCATTGCATATGGTGATCGTAATTCGTCTGTGCTTGAACTAGTTGCATATAGAATAGGAATATCATTTTTGAATGGAGGCCGTTTATATGTATCGAAAATGTATTGGCTCGACACAACATTTGATTCATAATAAGTTTTAATCTCTTCTGGATCCCAAGAAGGTCCAACACCAGTTTTTCCCGCTAAATGTATTACATGTGTAACATCTCGTGGTAGGACTGCATCTAATATTGTATTATGGATGAATGGAATGTTAAAATAATCATAAAGAGGTGAACTGCGAATATCAAGACCAACCAGTTCCATTTCAATGTGATCTTTATGATTATTTTTTTGCTGTAAATATTCTATCAAATTGGTTCCAATATATCCACTGGACCCAGTAATTAATATTTTCATAATTTTTTTTGATTATAATTAATCTTCCTGAAGTAAGTCCTGAACTCCTTGTTCAGCTAAGTACACTCTATTTTTCCAATGTTCCATTTTGATATCATCTTTATTTTGACCCCAATAGCCAACTGCATGGCCATTTTCACATAGCCATTTATTTACGTTTGTCCATCCATTAAATTCATGTCCGTCTTCTGTGCAGTTAATCCAAATTTCTCCTAAGATTCTACCGAACTTTCCTCTACTATCTGCTTCCGGGCATCTGATTTGTATTTCAATATCATCTCTATCGCTTACAATAGCCCAAGTCACCCATGATTTAAGCGCAGTTTTAGCTAATTTACCATAAACTTTTTCGTTCTTGTGTCTAGTTCTTGATTCAGGAGTATCAATTCCAAGCAAACGAACCCGGCCGCAATATCTTACATCAAATCCTAAATCTATTACTGCATCAAGGGTGTCTCCATCAACTATTTTTTCTATCGCTGTTACATTGTAAATGAATTCACAAGGTTCATCCATTTTATATTCTGCCATATCCACTTCTTTCTGGTTATCTATTACTTTTTGTTGTTTACAGGTTATTTCTTTTTCTTTTTCATTAATTCAGATTCAATCCATCGCTTTCCGATAGTATTTTTCACTGGTTCATTAACTATGTTAGTTATTCTAACAAATAGGTTTTCAATAATATTTTCATGTTCATCATTATTGTCTATAATTATGATATTTTTTCTTCCGAAATGTCTTTGGAATTTGCCTATATTTTGCTGGACGGAATTCCACATTTTGATAACTTGCTTGTTTTCAATTTGTCTGGCTCTCATTGAGTTTCTTTTTTGTGCAATATCTAATGATGTATTAATAAAAAGCATGTATGTATCATAACCAAGTTTCCGAAGAGCATTAGAAGTTAATTGAATCTTTTCAAAATCTTTTCCCGTTCCATCAATCAATAATCCAAGTCGACCTTCAACATATCCCGTTCTTAATGCTTGAGTAAGTTTTTTTGCTTTTTGTCTAATCTGTTGTCCTTTAGTACTAAAGATATTTGAGGGGGTCATATTCATATTAGCATCTGCTAATAATTTTTCGAATTGTGTGTCAGAATTAATAATTTTAATTCCCAGTGGAGAAAATTTACCTAACCCAGCTTTCGATGCAATATAAGACTTACCGGATCCTGGTCCACCAGCAGTAAAAAATGCTTTAAGTATGCTTGGATCATATACTCCTTCTGTCAATTCTGTTTTTTCAATAAAAGAATTAAACTGAATCATTTATATCCTATTTTTTTAAGTTCATGTATAGTGTTATTAGCACTTGTATGGTGTATTGCTATACCACCTTGGTTTCTAAATTGTTGACAATTTTCTAAATAATCATCAATTAATAGATTGGGTCTACCGTCTCTACCGTCTTTCGCAAATCGTGACTTATCAACCCTTAAAACGGGAAAAATCTTACTAGATGGCCAATTAAAATGTTTCATCATCCATTTTTTTTTATCATCAGGTGCTTGGGCTGATATCGGGCCTCTATTTAATTTAGGAAAAGCTGTCAATATACGAGGATCATATTTGACAATAAACGACCACAATTTGTGAGCATCGGGCATAGGTGATAGCTGATAAAATACGTCAAGTGGAAGATCTTTCCAATGTTTATCTTTAAATTTCGTTCCTAAATGGTTTAAAGTATATTCTTTAAAGTCTGATAATACTCCGTCCATATCACAGTAAATGACAGGATTATCAAATTCCATTAATTTTATTCTAAAGTCTCTTAAAGTATGTGTATTGTATTTCATAATTGTATTTATCTAATGTATCGTTGTACTAAATTAAAACAGTCAAATATGTTTTACAAGTAATTAAAGTTAATATTAATTCTTGCGGAAGCATTCGATGTAGTCGTTGAACAATGTTCTTCGCTCGGATCAAATAATAATATGCGATTTGCAACACTTTCGATTATTGTACCGTCTGTTAGTTTAGTATATCCGTCACATGTATTCAGTGAAAAGATAGCTCCATAATGAGAATATGGATAATCAAAATGTAATGGATGTTCATGAATTGATTCTGTGGATGGATACAGATTGGCTTTTATTCGTATTAAACATTTACTATCTAATTTATTTAAAAGCGGAAATAATTTCTCATAATGAGAACTTTTTGGCTCATTTCTATCATAAATCATGTGTGTCATATAAAATAAATTATCTTCTATTATTCCTTTGTTAGAAATGCTTGATTGAAAATGCCATGACATTTTAGTATTTCCCTTTTTACTTTTATCTGTAAACAAAGTCACTAAACTATCAAAATACTTATCATCCAAAAAATCATCAATTACTTTATATTTCATGTTGATGATTTTTTGGAGCGTTTTTTCAATATATCCTTTTTCTCTAAACGTATTTCGTGTTCTGTAATTGTTTTAACAAGTTTTTGATCATAATAATATACAATTATAGCCCATCCTATTAAAAATAATAGTATTACTATTAATAAAGTAAATTCAGTCATTTTTTTCCTATTATTAAATAGTTATTGTTTATTTTCATGTTTTACTAAGTTTGCTTCAAATTCACTAAGTCTTATCCAAATACTTCTTAATTCTGTGATCGTCGTCCAATTATGGAGAAACAACGCAAACCCACCGTGTACACGAGCGGCGGCATTACTTACTTGAACCATTATACCCAAAGTAATTGCGCCAGTAAACAAACTCGAACCCATAATCAAATATGGCGCTATAACCATAAACTGGTCGTAGAATGTGAGCCAACAATCAAAATACCCATAATGTAAATACAATCTGTGATAATTTAATTTTATGCCTATAAATAATTCTGTCAATGTTTCTGGTTGAGCATACTTCTTTTTATTATCTTCACCAAGAACTAAATCTTTTCTAAATGCGGCTTCAACTCTTTGATTATTATATTCTAGGTTTGGAAGTTTCTGTCCCACTATCCAGCTAATAGCCAAGCCACCTAATGAAATGAGCAATGTACCCCAAACCAAAGACCCCTCGAAGTCTCTAATAATTGGCAGATCAACTTTTGCACTGAAATCCCACAAAATCGGAATAAATGCAATGAGTGTCATTATTGCTCTAACTATTTGTAGACCTAACGATTCGATAATTCTGGCCCATCTGTTACAATCTTCTTGTATGCGTTGAGAAGATCCTTCGATTTCATCTTTTACCTTGCGCCAACGTGGAATATAATTGAATGTAATAGCTTCTCGCCACCTAAGTCCGTATATCCTAGTGAACCATCCTGTGAAAATTGCTAGTGCTATGTATGGAAACGCAATAACAGTAAACGACGGTGAACCTTCGAACCCCGACAAAATATATTGCAATGAAATTAATTGGTCGAATAATTGTGTAATACCCTCTTGCGGTTTGTCATAATAATCTTTTGCGTTTTGTAACAGGTCATAAAACTTTCCATACCATGTGTTGATCGCAACAGACATTTGAACCTGCAACCAAAGTGAGGCTATCAACATCAATCCACCACCATATGCCCATAATGCCCAATCTTTACTTTTAAAAAATGCTCTAATCATCACGTTCCTTTCATTCAGTGGTTTTGATTTATTTTTTCCTTGCTACTCCACCACTTTCATCTACCAAATATGCCTCGAATGAAACACCTTTGTATTTTTTCTGCAAAGACAAAAATGATGTTATGTTCGACTGTGCATCGTCATATAACCTAACTCTGGTATATTTACCCGTTTTCAAATATTTATTGAAAATAATTTTTTTGTTTTTTGCAGATGAACCAAGATTTAGGTTCCCCGCACGTTCAACATAAACATCATCTATCGGAATTCCTTGTTTTCTAAATGTGTCGAGAAACTTCTTCTTGTCATCAAAGTCTGCTCTCGCCGTAACTATAATCATCTTCGCCCCCTTTGCAATCACGTTTTTTGCGATTGCTTTCATTTTAGCGATCATGGGTTTGATGGGTTCGGACGTTTTCAGAAAATGTTCTGCGTCTCCAAACTCCCCAAAATCAAACTCTTCTCCGTCTTTCAGTTTATAATTGTTGAACTCTTGGTTGTTTAATTTTCGGACAACTTTGCCATCGTTTCTAACAACAATATTAGCAGAGGTCTTGAATAAAGTCTCGTCGATATCAAAAATAGTCAGTCCTATTCCTTCTTGAACTTTTTCTAAAACATATTCTTTGAATGTTTTCATAGGTATTTGTTGTCTATTTTTTGAATCTCTATTCCTGCAATATCTTTACCATATCTTTTCTTTGCATGATTTATTACTTTTGCCAAACTCTCCTCAGAACCGAAAGAAAGATCGGTATGGGCATCAACCGCAGATGACAAATTGGTTGCTGATAATGCCTTATAATGTATCAGTGCAACATGAGTTATATTGGGTCTAATTCTAGCTTGTGTAGTATGAGACTTTCCACTCTTATCTTTTACTGTAACTTTTTGAAATTTGACATATTCTTTGAATGTTTTCATTCTGTTCCGTTCCAACCTGTTTCTACACAACCCAAAGTGACATATTTACCCCTACTCCAACTCTTACTCTAGTATCTTCAGTTACTTTTTGTTCATTCATGATACTCATGATTTTATTAACAGCTTTTTCCGTAAATGAAATCACTTCCTTTTAGATCCTACTAGTCTACTTTTTTCTGCTCTTCCTCTGTTGATACTCTCATCTTCCATTCCAACTATTTTACCATTCTTATGTGATGCATCTTTTCCATCACCATTACCATAAGTTCCTTTGTCTCTATTATACTTATTTAACTCGGCTCTGTATTTTTTACTCTTTGTTGATGATTGAAACTTTTTATATTCATGTTTGTAGTCACGTTCTTCCTTTTTTCCCATAAGGATTTCTAGTTCACCATCAGTAATTTCTGGATGCATCTTTTTAATTGCTTCTACACTATCCCCCTTTTTGACCATTACTTTCGCGTGTGCATCAATTTCTTCTTCAACTGACTCAAATGATAAGATGTTACCTTTTTTATCAAGTTTAATATTTTTAATACCAAATCGGGTTTGCATATTTTTCTTTTTTCGTTCATCAGAAGCCATGTGGTCAAGGTCTTTCCAATAATAATTCATTTGAGTCACTTTTTGTGATGTACTCATAACTCGTTCATTAACCGACTCAAATGATCTGAACTCTTTGAAGGTCTTCATTACCTATCTCCACGCTTTCTCATCGATTTTGCTCGTTTTTTTGCCATCATCCCTTGTTTACCCTTGAGTGTTTTCTGAACTCTTTTTGCAGCTTTTGAACGTGAACGTAGCTCTTTTGATTTCATTTTCACTTCCTTACCACCTACATTTTTATATCCATCTTTAGTAGATTTCTTGATAATTTTTTTCACACCACCCCTATATACTACTGTTCTTTTGAGAGCCTCAGTAAGTTCATTTACTAATTCGCTGAACGTTTTCATTGGATTAACCTTTCATTAGATTATTTTAATATATTTGGATGATCTTTTCTGGTGAGTCTAAGTTTTTTGTGTAGTTTTATAGTTTTAGTAGCCCAAGAATCATCACCATATACACTTGGTGGTGACATTGTTGGTGTCTGTCCCTTTTTGTGCATTTTCATCCAAAGATCATTATATCGTTCTTGTTCTTTTTTAGACCAACCACCTCTTCCAGCGGACTTCATACCAAGATCACGTAATTCTTCTTCCTCAGGATCATTCTCCAATTTTTTATCAAACCAGCCCTCATGGAAACCTTTATTTATTAATTCTTTAAATTTTTTCATTTATTCCTTTTTTAATTATTGGCTAATTTGTACAATAAGGATGATTTGGATCTTCTCGTTTTTCATATTGTATTTCTGATTCATCTTCGGTTTCTTCTTGGTCTTCTTCCATTTATTTCTTTAAAAATATACTTATTGCTGTGGCGACTATCGTTCCGACAACGCCCCCCACTACGATAATCATACCCATCAATTTAGATTTATACTGGTCTAAACGATCTAGGCGCACCTCTACTTCTTTATACATTGCCAATTGTTTATCATGAAGATCCCCAATTCTAGTGTGAAGAATTTTAAATTCTCCACTCATATTAGTAGAGTACCTAAGTGATTCCTCTTGGCGAGTATTTAATTTTATTATTTGTACTGTAAGTTCTTGAAGTTTGTCTGTGGTGAGATCAAGTTTAGAGAGAAGATTATCAATTTGTCTCCCCCTTACTTCGACTTTATTTTTTAACAAACCAACTTCGAGCTTGACAGTTTGAAGCTCTTCTACAGGCATATTGGATACTTTCGATTACTCTACATTAGGTTTGCCATATTTAAGATATAACATAGCACCTGTTTTAGAATTCTTTAAGATAATAGGAGCTTTAGGATTTGATAATCCATATTCCCTAATTGCTTCACCGATTGCATCATTTCCCACATATTTCTCATATCTTGAATATCTACTTTTTCCAAGTCGTGAATCCCAATATTTTTGAGGAGAAACAACAAATACTTTTTTTCCACCAAATTCTTCTGTTTTAATAGTCTTCTTTTTCTTTTTTTTCCAAACAGTTGGATCATCACCAGTTCCTACTACGTTCACACCAGTAGCATTAACTGGTGCATCTTCTTTTAAACTTTCTCCAATTAGTTCAAATGCAGATTCAAATCCAGAAACAGTCACTCTACCCTTTCTGACATGTAAACTATTCATGGTTGCATCTTGAGATTCATACTTATCTTTATATTGTCGTAGTTTATTCTTATCTATTTTCCATCCTGATATTGTAGTATCATTCGACCGATAATCATAGATAAGTCCTATTCCTTTATTTGTATAAAGTGTCCATTCATCATCAAATTGTATTGGTTGATTTGCGGAATATTTGCTCAACTCCAATTTTACTTTATGTTTTCGTGCTATACTTTCAATATCACTTAACTTGTAACGTTTTTGTTGTGATTGAACTAATCGTCTTCGTTCAGTATCCGGTACACCATTAGCAGGATGTATATAATTTGGATCTAGTGCAGGTCTCCCCTCCGTTATGAAACTATCAAAACCAGAAACATGTTGAATATAAAGGTCAACTTCTTCTTTTGCGAGTGGGATATGTGTTTTAATCGTGACTGGATGTTCTTTACCACCAAAAGTAAATTTCTTTTTACCCGCCTTCTTTGCAGCAGAAGCAGCGGCCATGAATTCAGCTGCACCTTCTTTTTCTAATCGTTTTACCTTTTCAGTAGTTAAATCTTTAAGTGTTTCCTTGAATTTTTTCAATCCTTTTCCAATCTCAACTTCTTCAATATACATATTCAGTTCATATCGTTTGTTGTCAAGGTTTGCAACTTGAATCTCTACTGTTTTTCTTCCGGCCTTTAATGAGTATCGGTTTGTCTTACCACTTGATGGTTTCTTTGGCCCCGTAGCAACCTTGTCGTCAATCTCTTTGGGATCTACAACAAAACCCTTTTTCTTTGCGTGGGCATATGCGTGTTGCATTGCATCTGAAAAGGTTTTATGATAAAGTTCGTAACCAGTAGCAGATTTCTTTTCTTCAATCTCAACTTCTTCTTTCAATGAATCATGTTTCAGCGTGGCGAGCAATTTAATTATATTTATTTTTCCTTGTTTTTTATATTTCCCATCTTTAAGTTGGTCAGAAAACATTTTAATCATTTTGTCTCTCTGCTTATCACTTAAATTTGAAGACAATGATTCCATATCTTTTACATTACCATTGAGTATACTTTTAGTTATTAATGCCACATTCTTTGGTATTCTTAAAATACTTTTGAATGTATCAACGATATCATCAATAAAACTCTCATCTATCTCAACTTCTTCTTTTTTGTCGCCAGGTTCAGGTTTTTCGTTATCCCCTTTCCAACCCTTGTCAATGGCATCAAAGAATTTTTTCTTCTTATCACCTTCTAGCTGGTCTGGTTCTGTTACACCAAATTTTTTAAGTGTTGCTTTAAAAAATGCTTGATATGCCTCTTTATCTCCAGCCTCTGACATATTTGTCATCAAAGTGGTATATGTTGTTTTATTCATATCTCCCTCGTAAGTTTCTTTAAGAATAAGTGCATCGTTTTTCCAATCGGATTCTAAAAATGTTAAAAATGATTCCTGTAATTCTTCATTGGTGCCAGTAAATTCTCTCTCTTCTTTGATTAACCATAAAGCGGCAGCATAAGAAGCGAGTTTTGATTTCCCCCCAGGAATCTTATTTAAAAGTCTTTTAAGTTTCCATACTAATCGATGCATCAGAGTATATGCATCCTTCTCATCAGAACTCTTTAATGTTGAATGTTTTTTGAGGATTTTCCCTTTTTCATCTATAATTCCCAATTTAAAAGCATCAGTATCTTCCCATTTTGTAGTAAGTATCCGTAGAAACTTATAGATAAAATATAAATTTACTCCTCCTGCAAGTATTCCCATTATACCTTTATTGCCCTTAACCTTGTAATTATACCCTCATCTAATAGTATGTCTGATGAAATTATAATATTTCCTCTAATTGATTGTACACTATCTGGCATTCTGTCTAAAAAAATTAAAAAAGTTTTTAACATCGACCAAAATTTCTGTTCTGTTTTAAAAAATAAAATCCTCACCCCAGCTTCTACACCAAACATATTAAAAAATATTATAAGATGATTAAGTATAAGCCGGTCTTTCAATTGACCAGTATTCTCATAGACATTAAAGAGTCTTTTAATATACTTAATCTTCTTTAAGTCATCGTAAAACTCTTCAGTATCTAAACATTGAATATTATGATATTCTTTCATAGCAAATATGAGAAAATTATCATCATTTAGATCGTCAAATTTCATGTAGCTTTATCTGTTTCAGACAAATCAATATTTTCATCTAGATCAACTTCAGGATCTATCTTGTCAATAAAATGATTGACTGTTTGTAATGCTCCTGCAATCATTGTTAATTGCTGAATAACTCTTTCTCTTTCGGCATTGAGTGCTTGTAATCTCTCATTGAGAGCAGTTTGATCATTTAAAAGTTTTTCTTTTTCTGTATTAAATTCACTCACTGAAACCGTATCTTCTTTTGCTATTTTTGTCATAATTTATCCATTATTTAAAAAAGTGTAAGGGGAGAATTAAATCCCCCCATATAATATAAAACTAGTAATTACGCAATAACTGCTGAATTACCACCAATAACTTGCCATCCTCCATCATTGAAGAGTAGCATTACAGTGTCACCAACCGCATTCAAACTAACAGTAGATCCACCATCTAGATTATCAGGTGTAATAACTGCTACAGGAGTATTTGTTCCTGTTACCATTGCAATAATTTTAATTTGACCTTGTGAACCATCTACTAAACTACAAGCATCTGTTGCATCAGTAGTCAAATTAGTAATTGCTGAAGTCACATCAATTACACTACCACCTGCGGAAGTAGTCAATGCTTGTGCTGTTTGTGCAAGACCCAACCATGTTGGAATCTTGTTAAACACATTTGTTGAGGTGATTTTTTTGTTTGTGGGACTACCACTAGGATCATCTACAACGTGAAAAAGGTCATCTGTGCTCAATCCTGTAGATGCGTTGAGAGCGGTTATTTTCTTATCTGCCATTTGAATATTCTCCTTCGGCTATGTGTCGGGACTCGACACCGTTAAGGATATTATGCTAGGGTTCCGTATTCTAACGAAAGGGGATACCCTAGACATATTCCTATAAAATATTATTAAGAGATTTTTCCTAATAATTTAAAAAAGTTTTTAGAAGAAACTATTTTTTTAATTTCTTCATCACTACTATTAGCACCAACTAGCGCCCAAGCTACTTTAGCATCTGATCTTAAAGCAGCAAGGTCTTTTAGCTTACTACGTACTGAACTAGATGCTTCCTTCTTCTTAGCGGGCTTCTTAGGTGCTGTTAATGTACTAACAGTATCAACAACTTTTTTCTTAATACTCGCTTTTTTTGCCATATTAACTCCAAACATTAATTATATTACGCTAAAACAGTATGTGTAACTGCGGTCACTCCTGACATCACTAATGATGCATCAGCAGGAGTTCCTCCTTGATCTTTAAGAGTTCCGCCAGCAAGTACAACATTTGCACCACCGATTGTCATAA
>Ga0233439_10002543_pt1 | contig 20370 bp, 19 predicted proteins | sample SI_123_September_6_FD_182713 | JGI IMG/M metagenome (GOLD analysis project Ga0233439, IMG submission 182713) | Seawater microbial communities from Saanich Inlet, British Columbia, Canada - SI_123_September2016_100_MG | ecosystem: Environmental > Aquatic > Marine > Inlet | place: Canada: British... | reverse complement strand
AGAAAATGAGTACTTAGCAAATAATTTTTTTGTTAATTCGATCTCATAGATATATTCAGATAATTTTTCAGTAAATACATTTTTAAAAAATGGTTTCAAATTACTCCAAAAAGAAATTTGGTTAAAAACAAAAAAATTTTGAAAAAATGAATCATTGTTCCATAATTCATTAATTCTAGAATCAAAAATTTTAATATTTTTATTAATTAATTTTTTTGTATTTTTATCCATTAAATTATTATTCGAAGTTACAATACATTTTGATTGTTTTAATATAGAATATGAAGCAAGATTCCAAACAGATGGGAATTTTCTATTATGTAAGACTACATTTAGATGGCTTTGCGGGATTTTTGAGAAAAAATGTTTAAATCTAGTTGGACTAATTTCAGAAAGCAATATAGTTTTTTTATTTTTATTAATATTTTGAGGAAAGCTATTTTTAAGAATTAGTTCAGAAAAATATTTTATTTTTTTATAATATTTATCTGATAATGAAATAGTAAAAGATTTTCCACATATTTTAAATCCATAATTAATAGTGGGTAAATTATGTTGAATAGAGATTTCTTGGAAAATAATTTTATGAATATTTTTACTGTGAATAGATATGAATGGTAAAAGATTGTCAGTAGTAAAATAATTTGCACTAGGAAATTTTTGATATATTTTAGCGATTTCTAGAAATTTTTTTAGAAATGGGACTAAAAAAAACGAGAATTCATAAAAAAATAAATTTCCAAGGTTAATTTCTTCATATTGAAGTATATTTGAGATAGAAACATCATTGCACCAATTTGCAAAAGAGTAAGATCTATTTTGAATTTCATCTAGATCATTTTCATTAATAAAATTATCAGAAATTTCATGTTTTATGTTATTTTCTAGAAGTAGTTTATGAGAAGCATAATCAAATGAAATGATAATACAAGATTGGTTATTAGTTAATTTGTTTAAACTTTCAAGAGTACAAGAAGAATCAAATAAAAATATATTTTTAGATACATCGAAATCTTTCATCCTCATTTTCTAGTTTTATGACAAATTTAAAACTATGATAATTCAATTAGAAATATTCAAAAAAAAGTAATTATTTTAATTAATTTTAGTGATGACATCATCAATTTTAGTTATTAAGATTCCAAAAACAATAAATTTTAAGCAGTTTCTAGAAGACATAGGCTAATTATTATTAAAAGTGTTCTAAAGAATCCATAAGCATTCTTCATTTCTAGCCAAAGTAATTTTATATAGATTATTAGAAAAGAATTCAATTGGAATAATTCTAGATCAGAAATATGTGAGATGATCAAATATTCATTTTTAAAAATTTCAGGATAAGTATAATTCATCATTTTTGAATTAACAATAAAACTAATAGTATGTTTTATTAAATTAGAAAATGGTTAGAAAATAATGTTAATCGAAAAAATAAAACATACAATAAATGTAATTTTTTTAAATTTATTTAAAAAAAAGAAAAGAAATCAAGAACTAATTAATTCAGAATATAATAATTATACTTGGAAAAATGTAACCATTGAAAATCTAGAATTATCAAATCACAGTATGTATGGTTTAAAAAATGATGATGTAGGTTTGATGGTAAAAGATGGTAAATGGTTTAAAGGTAAATATGGAGATTATTATGAACAATATTGGACTCAGATTAAATCATATTTATTAGAATACAAAAACGATGAAGTTATTGAATTAGGTTGTGGTGTAGGAATAAATCTATTTAGGTTATGGAATGATAAATTTACAAAATTATATGGATATGATTTATCGGAAAATGCAATTTCACTTGCTAAAAAATATAGTGAAAAAAATAATTCAAACATTAAATTTAATGTATTAGATTTAACTAATGAATTACCTAACTTTTCAAATAAAATTATTTTTACTCATGCTTGTCTTGAACAAGTTAAATATTCAATGAAAACAGTAATTCAAAATTTAATAAAATCAAATCCTAAACTAGTGATAAATTTTGAAGTTGATTTTGAAAATGCACCTTTCATAGTAAAACAATTTTGTAACGCAATGGATTTCCAGAATAACTTAGTACAAGAATTAAAAAACAATAAAAATGTTGAAATAATTTCAATAGAGGAATTGTCACTGAATACATCACATGTGAATATTATGTCTGCAATAATTTGGAAACCAATAACCTAAATTTAGATAAAAAGAGATCATAATAATAAAATAATTTCAGGTATGACAAAAATATGTGAAGAATCGCTAAAAATTCTAATTAGTTGATTTTTTTCAAATAATGAAGATTTCAAGCAATTTCTGAAAAATACAGAGCATGTATGAGGAAACTTATTGTAGGACAGTTAAAAAAGACCTAATAATGTTTGAGGGTAAAAAAATCCTAATTACTGGTGGTACTGGTTCTTTAGGCACAGCACTAACAAAAAAATTACTTGAAACAAATGTTGAGACTATCAGAATTTTTAGCAGAGATGAATGGAAACAAGTCAAAATGCAATCAGAAATTACTGATGAAAGATTAAGATTTTTCATAGGTGATGTACGGGACAAAGATAGATTATCTCGTGCTCTAAAAGACGTCAATATTGTTATTCATGCTGCAGCATTAAAACAGATGCCAGTGGCAGAATACAATCCATTTGAAGCTGTAAAAACAAACGTAATGGGTACTGAAAATTTGATAGAGTCATGTTTGGATAACAATGTGCAAATGGTATTAGGAATAGGTACTGATAAAGCAGTTTCTCCAGTAAACACCTATGGTGCAACAAAGTTTCTTATGGAAAGATTATTTGTGTCAGCCAATTTCTTTAAAGGAAAACAAAAAATAAAATTTTTCTGTGTTAGATACGGAAATGTTTTAGGAAGTAGAGGTTCAATTGTACCAGTTTTTGTAAATCAAATTAAATCGGGAAAAAAAATTACCATTACAGATCCATTAATGACTAGATTTAATATTGCAATGGATGAAGCTTTGAATTTAATTTTTAGAGCTTTACAAAATGGTAAAGGTGGAGAAATATTTGTACCTAAACTCAAGGCTTACAAAGTTGGAGATATGAAAGATGCAATCGTAGAAGGATTAAACAGCAATATAGAATCAGAAATAATTTCAATTAGACCAGGTGAAAAAATTCACGAATTTTTAATAAATTATGATGAATTACGTAATACATTTGAAAACGATAACGATTATGTAATAGTAGATAAACAACTTCAAGATTCAGAATTTAATAAAGATAACAGTCTAGTTCGTACTACTCTCATTCAACCATATTCTTCAGATAAAGTTCAGCTTTTAACAAAAAATGAATTAAAAGAAATACTAATCAAAGATAAAAAAATTTAGAAAGAAATGAAAGCAGTTATTTTAGCTGGTGGATTAGGTTCCAGAATTTCAGAAGAAACTAAATTAAAACCAAAACCAATGGTAGAAATTGGAGGCAAACCAATAATTTGGCACATTATGAAAATCTACTCATTTTATGGAATAAATGATTTCATTATTTGTTGTGGCTATAAAGGAGAAAAAATTAAAAAATATTTTGCTGAAAATAACGAAAATTGGAATGTCTCATGTATTGATACAGGTTTAGAAACAATGACTGGTGGTCGTTTAAAAAGAATTCAAAACTTAGTTGATGATACATTTTGTTTTACTTATGGAGATACAGTAAATAATGTAAATATTGAAGAATTAATTAGATTTCATAAAAAAGAAAATAGACTAGCCACAGTCACTTCATGCATACCACCACAAAAATATGGTGTTTTAGAAATTAAAGAAAATAAAGTAATTAGTTTTAAAGAAAAACCACCAATGGAAGAAGTTTGGGTGAATGGGGGATTTTTTGTTTTAGAGCCACAAGTTTTTGACTATTTACAAAATGACTCTACAATTTGGGAAAAAGAACCAATGGAAGGTTTGGTAAAAAATAATCAATTAAGTGCATACAAACATCATGGTTTCTACCAGCATATGGATACGATTAAAGAAAAGAATTTGTTAAATAAATTATGGCAAGAGGAAAAAGCTAAATGGAAAGTCTGGTAAAATCCCAAAATAAAGAAAATAAAAGGAAAATAAAATATTCAAAAATTAGTATTGGATTACCCATATACAATGCTGAAAAACTTATTCGTCAAAAAATTGAGAATTTATTAGAGCAGACATTTATTGACTTTGAATTAATAATTTCTGATAATGCATCTACTGATGATACAGTAAAAATTTGTAAAGAATTTATGAAAAAAGATTCTAGAATTAAATTACATATTCAAGATCACAATATTGGACAATTTAGAAATTATAATTTTGTTTTAGATCAATCATGTGGAGAGTATTTTACTTGGACAGCGGCAGATGATTTATTATTGCCTGAATTTTTAGAAAAAAACTTGCATATTCTAGAAACAAAAAAAAATGTAGTAACAAGTGTAAGTAGACTTAGAATGTTTGGGAATTTTACAGATACTTTAAAAAAAAATGAAAACAATTCTTTATTAAAAAAAATTAAAATAAAAATTTTAAATCGTTCTGCATATATGGATTGTTTTCCAGTCTCAGGTAAATATGAAGACAAAGTTACTGATTTTCTAAAAAATTGTAGACATAGTCAAGTATTTTATGGATTACATAGATGTGAATATATTAAAAAATGCATAGTTTTTGAATCATTTATTGGATTTGATACATTTTATGCATTAAGTTTGTTAAGATATGGAGATATTCATGTAATTGATGATATTTTAATGGAAGTTTCAGATGGGGGAGATTCAAGAAAAAAAGGTATGATTGGAATTTCAAAAATGATTAATGAAGGAATTTATAGATATTTTTTTCCATGGTTGCCCATTACAACTTATTCTAGAAAAAATATAGGTACAAAATTATTTTTAAAAAATATTAATTTTTTTATAAAGTTAAACATATCAGGATTATTTTCTTTTTGTATTGATGTACTTAGAAAATTAAGAACATTGTAATGAATTCAAATATATTAATTGGAACAGAAAAATTTTGTTCAATTAAAGAAATATGTAAAAAATTAAAAAAAAGGATTCACAAATAAATTTCAATATAATTAATTTACAATTTTATCTATTGTTAAAGAATTCACTTCTAAAAATTTAGGGAAAAATTTATACTTTACCTCTTTACGCCCATACCAAATCACATTCAATGTCCATTTAACAGGATCCTTTTCTGTTATTTTATTTTTATAAAAATAGTTCATTTTACTTTTTGTTATTGTAGAATTATTTACAAAATAATTTTTCCAATCATACATGAATTCTTCTTGTTTTATTTCTTCCAAATTATCTCTAGTAGTCAACAAAAATATTTGGAATTTAATAAGATCATTAAGAATTTCAGATTTAGAGTGAAATTCTCTTTTATTTTCTAAAAATTTAACAAATTTTTGTATTTCAATAAATAAATTATTTGTTTCTAGACGTAAAAATCTGGCAGCACTTGCCTCTTCTAATGGCCAATTGATTTCTGCTAGATCAAAATCATAATGAGCCCAACCTTTACCTGAATACCCGTTATCAACATGTTTTTCAAGAAGGTCAAATTCTTTAGAAAAAAATGATTTTTCATTCTTACCATATTGTAATAATGTTTCATAAAATTCCATTTGTGGCAATTGGTATTCGTTTTGATAAAATTTTGCTACAAGTTCTAAAATACCAAAATTATGAAATGTTTGAATCATCCAAGCGTATCTATACATTTCCTTTAGTTCTTTTAGTTTATACGAATTTGTTTCAATTATAATTCTCTCATATTCTTGAATAGAAACTTCATCCTTACGAGTGTGTATGAGAAAAATAGGTGTGCGTATAGATTTTATTTTATGTTTCTCTCTATATTCTGGATAATTCATTGGGGCATTAGGTAATAATCCACAATTGTAAATTAGTATTGATCCCAGATCTTCGTCACTTAGTATAGTTTCTAGTCCTCTCTTAAAAGATTCCAAAGTTTCTCCAGGTAAACCCATTATTAATTCCGTATATGTGGGAATGTTTTCGTCTCTAAAGGAAGTAGTTAAAGTTGAAAATGTATTAAATTTTAAATTTGCTCTTTTAATAGTATCAAGTGTATTTTTATCTAAAGATTGTAATGATAATGTAACTGCTTTGAGTAGTCCTACTGATGTAAGTTCTTTAGCAAGTGGAATGATTTTTTCAGAAGACACTTTTGCCCAATTTGTCATAAACGTTTCAGGAAAACCTTTTGTTAATTTTTCTTCCCGTAGTTTTTTTGCAATTTGTAAATCTCTATCCCTATAAATTCCAAAATTAGCATCACATCCATCAATATATGGAATTTTATTATCACCAAACCACTCAATTTCTTTATACAATCTCTCTTCAGACCACTTTCTCATTGTTGTAGCTGTGGAACTTCCCCAATCACAAAATGTACATTGGTATGGACAACCTCTATTTGTTTCCCAAGATGCAATCCATTGATAACCCTCAACAATATCAACTAAATCAAACACTGTATTTGTTAAATATGGTGATGGCATCGAATCAAAATCTTTGATTCTTTCTTGTGGTTCAGTTGTAAAATCTTTTGTAGAGATACCTTTTACTTTGAAATAATTTTTTTCTGTTAAATATTCTGAAAGTATATTCTCAAAAATAATTTCGCCTTCCCCGTGAACTGCAATATCTACAAAGGGGTATTTCTCAAAAAAATCCTCAAGGATTTCAGGTACCTGGGGTCCTCCAAATATTATCAAACATTTAGGGTTGATCTCTTTAACCTTCTTTGCAAGTAAAGTAGTAATTTCCCAATTCCAAACATAGCAGGAACATAGTAGAATATCTGAATCTTTACACTTTTCAATATACTCTTCTATTTTTTCTTCATTTCTAAAAACAAATGTTTTCTCAAATTTAAATTGAGAAAATTTTTCTTTAGTTTTAATATAGGATACAAGTAATGCTATACTATATGGAAAATGAATCCTATTTCCATATGTATAATTAAACTGTGAACTACTGACTTTGACTTGCATATAATTTGTGCTAGGTTTACATTATTAAATAGTTTTTAAGATGAAAAGTATACCCGTATTGATTTAGATTAAATAAAAACAGAACTGCTCTCAAATAATTTTTAATTATCCCATTTATCTTGAATTTCTCTTATTTGTTTTAATTCAGAACTTGATAGTATAATATCTGAAGCCAAAGAATTTGAAATTATATGTTTTACTGAACTTGATCCTGGAATACAAGTTGAAACGGATTTATTACTTAAAACATATGCAATTGCAATTTGGGACAAACTTCGATCTTTTGTTTGTAAAAAATTAAATTGATTTGCTTGTTGTATTTTTTTTTGAATTATTTTTTTAGAATAGCTAATTTTTCTAATATCATTATTAGCAAATTTATGATTTTCATCATATTTTCCAGATAGAAACCCCTGACCTAAAGGTTCAGATATAATAATTCCAATATTATTTTTTTTAGCATATGCTAAAAGTTCTATTGAGGGTTTATAATCAATCAATGAAAAATACATTTGTAAAGTATCAACAAATCCATAATCAATTAATTTTTTTCCCAATTCATAATCTAATCCAATAGATACCCCACAAGATAAAGATAATTCATCTTCTTTAATTTTTGTAAATACTTTTTCTAATTCTTTAATTTCTTTTTCATTCTTAGGAGGTTTATGTGCCTGAAATAATTCAATTTGATCTATCTGTAATCTAGTTAAACTACGTTTAATGCATGAAATAAGATATTCGTATGATAAATCAACATCCACAGGTAATGGTGTATTTTGAGCTGGAAAAATTCCACCTTTTGTAAAAAAATTAATCTTTTTTTTTAATTTTTTGATTTCAGCACCTAAACGTTTTTCACTGTTTCCTAAAGAGTAAATATCAGCAGTATCAAATGTGTTAATACCCATTTTTAAAGCAGTTTGAATTAATTGTGATGCAATATTTTTAGTAACTTCACCATATGTTAATGGGATTCCATTAATGATTGTTTCACCACCTAATTCCCAACAACCTAACCCAACTTCAGATACAGTTAATTTTGTTTTTCCTAATTGTCTATAATTCAATTAATTTAATTTACATAATGGTATATTTATAAAATTTTAAAAAAAATTAATATCAAGAAAAATTTAAGAAAGCCTGTAATTCAAAATATTTTGTGACTGATTCATTCAATATTAGAAATAAAAAATTTATAGAAAAAATGAGTAAGGACAAGTCTTTAAAAAAATTATCTAAAAAATGGTTTATTGATTCTAATAGATATGAATACGGTAAACATTTTTCATGGCTTGGTCGTCCCATCATACAATTTCCTCATGACATTATAGGATTTCAAGAAATAATTTGGAAAATAAAACCAGATCTCATAATAGAAACAGGAGTAGCTCGTGGAGGTTCTTTAATTTTTTTGGCATCCATCTTAGAATTAATTGGTAAAGGGAATGTATTAGGAATAGAAATTAAACTTCGTCATCATAATGAAACTGCAATTAAAAAACATCCAATGTACAAGCGTATAAAAATTTTAAAAGGATCATCAACTGATCCAAAAAATTTAGAAAAAGTTAAAAAAATTGCTAAAAATAATAAAAAAATTTTAGTAATTCTTGATTCTGATCATACTAAAAAGCATGTTTTAGAAGAACTGAATTTATATTCTCAATTTGTTTCAAAAAATAGCTACATAATAGTATGTGATACAATCATACAAGATTTTCCAAAAAATTGGTTTTCTAATAATGGTATTGAACGTCCTTGGAATAAATTGAATAATCCTAAAACAGCTGTTTGGGAATTTTTAAAACAAAATGATCGTTTTAAAATAGACAAATTTATTGAAAATAAATTATTGGTAACCACATCACCAGATGGTTTTCTAAAATGTATTAAAGATTAATAATTATTTACAAAAATGAATATCACGATATAAGACATTTTGAGGCAACATTTTAAGTCCTTTATAGTAACCGTTAAAGCTTGTATCAAACAAATTAAGACTATCCTCAACTACTTTGAATTTTTCATCAGTTAATTTGAAAATTCCTTTAGTTTTATTTCTCAAAATACATTCATCTAGGGATAATGTATCATTTGTATCATCTAACCATTTTGGAATATCATAACTAAATGTAAATTCAGGATTTGTTTCCATCCTATTTGTTCCTAATGGATTATGGCCAAGTCCTCGACAAAAATTGGCAATGTCTTCAAACTGTCGTTCTAATTCTTCATCAAATTTGTCATTTTCTTTTAATAGACTACGTGCAATATCTAATACATATTCTGTCCATTCATCCATACATGTAGCCATAACTATTGCCACATGATAACGAATAACATTATGAGCTATATCTTCATTAAGTAATTTTTGATAAAATTCATCATTTTGTAATTTAGAAAAGATTTCTTCAGGAGAATCATACATGTCACTTTTAGTAGATTCACGAAAATCATCAAAAACATTTTGAATTATCTTTGTTGTATTTTTTCTTCTTTTTACCATTTGAAAAAATAATTCAGCAACTTCTATTTTTTGTTGTCTTAATAATTTTAAAAGTGAATTATACAATACTCCTTTATTAGTTAACCAAAGAGTTAATGCAATCATACGTAATTCAAGATATTCATCAAAAGAAAGATCTTTTGAACTAACAACGTATTCCCCATATTCACAAATTCTTTTTCCATTACTTAATGTAGTAAAATCTTCAGGCAAAATTTGATATTTTGTTTGAAATTTCCATTTTGAGAGTTGTTCAGGAGTGCCCATTTCAGAACCTTGTAGAATCATACAAGTATATTGAAGAATATCATCAAGTTTTGTATTAACTAATTTTCTAATTGTTTCCAAATTAGATTTGTAAGTATCTCCTGGCAATCCAACAATAATTTCAGCAATTGTACTTAAACCACTTTTTTTAATTGAAGGGGTAAGACCCAACATTCGATCTGTGCTAATATTGGACCTACGAACATTGTGAAGTACATCATCATCCAAGGATTGTACAGACATAGATAATGATAGGATTCCACCTAAGGATTCTATCGATTTAATGATTTTCTCTTTTTGATTCTTCCCAGTTGTTGCAAGAATTCTATGTGGATAGTTATATTTCTCCTTCATTTTTGCTATTGTTTTTGATGTTTCAAGATCTCCTGGAAGCATTCCATAATTTAAATCTGTAATAAATAACGTGTGAATATTTTTTGGAACATGTTTTGCAATATATTCAATATCATTAGTTATTCTTTCTATACTGAATTTATTCACTTGGTTTACCGTATCTCTGCCATCTGCACAAAATGTACAAGTAAAAGGACAACCACGATTTGTTTGTAACATTGGTACTAATTGACCATCATTAAAAAAAGGATCCAATAATCCTGATGAATAAGGAGATGGTATCTCATCTAATTCTTTGATACGTGTATTACTAAATGTGTAAAGTAATTTACCATCATTGTTTCTGATAATACATCCTTCAATAGGATCCTGTAAAATTTTTATTTTCATTTCAGCATTATTTAGAGATAGAGCTTTTTCAACAATATTTGAAAAACCAATTTCACCATCTTCAGGAACGTAAATATCAAAATATGGAAAATCATCGAAAAATTTTTGTTGCGATGGTAAATCTAATGGAAAATTTGGACCACCAAAAATTCTCAAACCATTAGGATTTTTTTCACTAAAAATTTTGAACATTTCACGGCTGAGATTGGCATTCCATGCATAGTTACTTAATCCAAGAATATCTGGAGGGGATTCATCAAGAGCTTTTTCTAAATCTTCATGATATTTGAATAATTTAATCTCTACTTTAGAACCAAATTTTTTAAGACAATAACTTGCAACAAATGCAACATTTAATGGAAAAGATTCTGCTGCTACTCTATTCGTATTATACGTAAGATCACACAGAAAAATCTTCATATCAATAAATATCAATTTTTGTATAAATACGTCACTATAGAATATCACTCATTAGATAAGAAACTGTTTTTAGTCGTATATATAAAAAAATATATGAAATATACAATATTAGGTTCTAAAGGATTCATAGGTAAAGAATTCGTCAATTATTTAGAAAAAAAGGGGCACGAATGCTTTACACCTGAAATTAGAAAAGAGAGTCTAAAAGGAATAGATTTAGGTCATGTCATTTATTCAGCAGGTGTTCCAAATTTTATGCAAAGACCTTATGATGCAGTAGATGCTCATGTTTGTCAATTAAAAAATATTTTAGAAAATTCAAATTTTGAATCATTAGTTTATTTTTCTGGTGGACGAGTTTATAATAAAATAAATTCAACAAAAGAAAATGATGATTTAATTTTTAATCCTACAGATAAAGATGATTTGTACGGAATATCAAAGATTATGGGTGAATCTTTGTGTATTGCATCAGAAAATCCTCGAGTACACATTGCAAGACTTACAAATGTAACTGGAAATAGTTTTACTTCAAATTTATTTTTACCGTCAATAATCAGAGATGCAATCATTAAAAATAAAATAAAAATACGTACAACTCTTTCAAGTAAAAAAGATTATTTGTATATTGATGATGTATTAGATTTAGTTCCTAAAATTTCAATCAATGGAAAGGAAAAAATTTACAATATTGCAAGTGGAAAAAATATAGAATCAAGAGAATTAATTAATGAAATATCAAAAATAACAGGTTGTAGTGTAGAGGTATCATCAGATGCTAAAGAATACTCATATCCTGAAACATCAATAACTAAAATAAAGGAAGAATTTGATTTTCACCCAACTAATGTTTTAGATAAAATTGAAGATATTATAAAAGAATTTAAAATATTTTTGAAAAATAAATAATTTTTTATAAAATTAAACTAAAAAATCTTTCCAAGCTTGATCTTTTTTAGAAATTGATTGAGATGGTAGTGGCCATTTAATTTTGAAAGTAGGATCATTCCATCTAATTCCACCTTCAGATTCTGGTGCATAAAATTGAGTCACTTGATAAATTATTTCAGCATCATCTTCAAGTGTTTGAATTCCATTAGCACATAGTTCAGGAATATATCGCCAGCAATATTCATTTTCAGAAAGAATAATAGATTCAGATTGTTTGTATGTAGGAGAATCAGGTCTAAGATCAACTATTACACTATAAACACTACCTCGTATGCAACGAATTAATTTTGCTTCCTCAAAAGGAGTTTTTTGATAATGTAGACCTTTTACAGTTCCTTTTTTTTTAGTGTAATTGATATTACATTGAACAATTTTAGAATTTAATCCATGTTTTTTAAATTCGTCAATATCATAAGTTCTTGCAAAAAATCCACGTTCGTCTTCATTTTTTTCAATTTCAACAATGAATGAATTATGTATTTTTTGAGGAATAAATTTCATAGTAATTTCTAATAATGAAGAAAATTAAATGGTTTTAAAACTTTTAGAATCTATAAAAATTTCCCGTTAATTGAAAGTTTTTCTAGTAAATGAGGAGTATTTTTAATATGATTATACCATTTTAGTGTTATAGTTTTATCACTATAATCCAATGTATCATTTTCTAATGCTGCAAGTATTTCTTTTGAAGAGTCTTTAACGTTATTTTGCGGTTTGAAATTTAAAACATCACGTATTTTATCAAATGATGCAAAATATGATCTATTGTCAGGTGTATCTCTTATTTCTAATTCACAATTTGGATTTAGAGCATAACCAACTTCTTTTGCTAATTCAGAAATTACATAATTTTGTTCATTTGAACCAACATTGAAAATTTGTCCATTAATTTTTGAAGCAGTAGTTAGAAGTAACTTGTATGCTTGTATTGCATCATTAATATGAATAAAAGGTCTTTTATTGTTTCCACCAAAAATTGTAATTTTTTTATTTTTGAAAAAATCTAAAACCATTCCATTTATAGCTAAATCAAACCTCATTCTAGGAGAAATTCCATATACACTAGAAAATCTTAGTGCAGTTACAGAAAAATCATCACTGGACAATGGAAGTATATCAACTTCAGCTTTCCTATTAGCTTTTGAATATGCAGTTAGTGGAGATACAGATGATTCTTCAGTTGCAATTTGTTCCTGCTGGCCATAAATACTTGCACTTGAAGCTAGAATATACTTTGGTATACCAGCTTCCTTACTTAGTTTTGCAACACGCAAACGTCCCAAATGATTAATTTCATAAGTATTTTTTGGATCTAGATCACCCACAGGATCATTAGATAAAGCAGCTAAGTCCATAACTACATCTATTCCATTCAAAATTTTTGAATCAAACCATCTGATATCATCTTGAATTAGTTGTAAAGAATTTTCAAATTTTTTAGATGACAAAAAATCTTGTCCAAAAAAGAAACGATCTAAGCAATAAACAAAATGTCCATCTTTAATTAATTCAGGAATAAGTATTGATCCTACATATCCAGCACCGCCTGTAACTAAAATTTTCAATTTACAATATTCTGAAATGAAGCCCTATTTAACTACTAAATCACATAATAAAACATCTTAAAACTAATCAATCTAATAATTACAAAAAAATTGAAAATGGAGGTTAATTATATTCCATCATTAAATTTTAAAAAATAATTATCAATTTAAAATTTTATCAACAGCTTTTTGTAAATTAATATTTTTTCCAATTTTAATTGTTTGACAACCAACATTCAAACCAGCTTGTATATCAGAATCATTATCACCAATCATCCAACTTAATTTAGGATCTATATTGAATTCTTGTATAGCCTCTAATAACATACCAGACTTTGGCTTTCTACAATTACAATTTTCATCAGGTTTATGAGGACAGAAATAAAAATTATCAATAGAGGTATCAAAACTTTTTAAATATTGTTGAATGTGTGAATGAATTTCATTTAATTGCTCATGCGTCATCAAATTTCTATTTATGGCAGATTGATTAGTAATTATAATTACATGAAAATTATTTTTTTTTAGTTTTTTAATTGGGGTTTCTATATTAGGAAAAAGTTCAAGTTCATTTATTGTTTTAACATAATCAATTTTATTTTTATTAATTACTCCATCACGATCTAAAAAAACAGCTTTTTTTTTATTCATATTTGAATAATGGTTCTCCTAATTCTCTTAATGTAAAAATTATCCCATGACAAAGCATTAGATGAAACGATTCAATTGCCAACATATCATCACTAGGTACAACATAAGAATAATCACAAATTTTGGAGAGCATACCACCAGACATTCCTGTAAATCCAATAGTGGTAGCACCATTTTTTTTGGCAAATTCTAATGCTCTAATCACATTAGATGAATTTCCACTTCCACTAAATGCAAAAACTACATCATTTTTACTTAGAAAATTTTTTAATTGTTCAATAAATACATCGTTAAATGAAACATCATTAGCCCAAGCTGAATTTATGGCAAAATTATCAACTAATGAAATTGCTGAAAATCTTTTTTCATTTTTTGTAATTGTTGTTTTAAGTAAATCAGATACAAAATGGGATGCAGTAGAAGCAGAACCTCCATTTCCACAAGTAAATATCTTATTTCCAGAATTTCGTGTTCTAATTAAAATTGAAACAATGTCATTTAATACATTTTGATTACTCAGAATTTTATTCATACAAATATTTTGTTCCTGTAAATAATTTTCAAATAATTCAGATATTTCTACCAATAATTATTTTGTAGTTCTGTAGTCATATAAGTTTAAAATTTTACAACCTTCATTTTGAAATGAAAATGGTACATGTTTTAATCCTCTTTTAGTCATTTCTTCAATAATTAACTTTTGTTTAGGAGGTTCACAATATAACAGTAAATGACCACCACCACCTGCTCCAGTAAGTTTTCCTCCTAGTGCACCAAGATTTAATGATTTTTCATATAATGCATCAATTTTTTCATTTGTAACATCATTTGAAAAATTTTTCTTCTCATTCCAACCCTTATGTAATAATTGAGCAAATGTTGTGAAATCATCATTTGAAAGAGAATCATGCATTGTTTCTGCAAGATTTTTTACAGTTTCTAGAGACTTGATTGTTTTAACATTCCTAGATTTTGTTCGTTTAATTTGTGTGGTAAGTAAATGATCATTAGGACGTGAACCAATATAAAATAAAAGTAAATTTTTTTCTAATTCAAGAGTAGAATTTTTTGAAAAAGAATAAGGTATAACTTCAACTTTATCTTTTGCAAATTTTATAAAATTAAATCCACCAAATCCACAAACATATTCATCTTGTTTTCCTAAAGGCACTTTAATGATATTTCTTTGTACGTGATGTCCAATTTCACAAATTTCATGACGAGATAAATTCTTTTTTTGTAATGTAGAAAGAACATTAACAATATTTACCGCTAAAGAACTTGAGGATCCAAGTCCAGAACTTGGAGGTACATCACTAGAAATCATCAGATTAATTCCCTCTCTATACTGTAAATAATTCAAAAAACCAATTGGGAATTCTGTTCCTTTTGTGGGAACAAGATTTTCAAATTTTACAGGTTTATTGTGAGCTTGAAAATCAGGAGAAAATATTTGTATAAAATCATCTTGTCGTGGGTGTGCAATTACATAGGTGAAATGATTTATCGTTGAGGAAACAACACATCCACCAAAATCTTCGTAAAATTCAGGCATATCAGTTCCGCCTCCTGCAAAACTTAGTCGGACAGGTGATAATCCTAAAATCAATAATTATTAAATGAATATTTATTATTTAATAGGTTTCTACGCAATGCCTCGGAATAACAAAAATACATCATTAGATCCTTTGTTTTCAATTTAATTTAGATAGTAAATTTGGATGTGTATACCAGAAATGAGTCTTGGCTTAAATGATTACATAAGTAATCAAATTTAGAGTAATAGTGATATTGATAAATGAGAGAAAATTTTGAATTTTAGAGAGAATGGAGTTCAAGCAAAAAGGAAAAGAAATTGGAGAAAAATATCCACAATTTTTGCCAATATTGCGTTTAATTAAAAAATTATTTTTTACAAAACATTATTTTTCATGGTGGGGAAGTAAAATAATAGAAAAATATCATATTAAAAAATTTGCCAAAATATATCATGGAAGTGGATCTTATTCAGTAAGACGACGTTGGCAAGAAACAACATGGTTAGGAGTTTCAGCTTTAAAATTACCTACAGATATGTGGGTATATCAAGAAATAATTTATGAAATCAAACCAGATTTGGTAATTGAAACAGGTTCGATGTATGGTGGTTCTGCTTTATTTTTAGCAACAATTTGTGATATCAATAAAAAAGGAAAAATTATTTCGATAGATATCAATAAAAAAGATGATTTTCCTAAACATGACAGAATTGAATTTTGGACAGGTTCATCTACAAGTGAAAAAATAATTAATGAAATAGAAAAAAAGATCGATGATAAACAAAAAATAATTGTAATTTTAGATTCAGATCATTCAAAAAAACATGTATTAAAAGAATTAGAAATTTATAGTAAATTTGTATCAAAGAATAGTTACTTAATTGTAGAAGATACTGCAATTAACGGTCATCCTATAGTGCCTAATTTTGGGGAAGGGCCATGGGAAGCAGTAGAAGAATTTTTAAAAATGAACCAAAATTTTGTTGTTGATCAAAGTAAAGAAAAATTCTTGTTAACATGGAATCCAAATGGTTATTTAAAAAAAATCCAATAAAAAAATTTGAATAGTTTATATCCAATACTCTGAAAATAAGTGAAAATGAAAAATGATGAAATTAAAATTCAAATTAATAATTTAATTAAACAATACTTTGAAAATATTTCTCATGATTTTAAAGCTGGTCAATCTAAAATCCCATTAGCATCACCATCATACAGTTATGAAGAAGTTATTGAATCAGTGGATTCATTATTAAATACTTGTGTAACAATGGGAGAGAAAGTTAAACATTTTGAAGAGAAATTTGCAAAATATGTTGGTAGAAAACATGCCATTATGGTTAACTCAGGATCTTCTGCAAATTTGTTATCTTTATCAATTTTAACAAATCCTAAATTTTCTAAAAAAGTAAATTCTGGTGATGAAGTAATTACACCTGCACTTACATGGTCAACAACAGTTTATCCAATGGTGAATAATGGATTAAAACCAGTATTTGTTGATGTAAATCCAGAAACATTTTGTTTAGATGAAAATAAAATTGAAGAAGCAATTACTAAAAAGACTAAAGCAATTATGCCTGTTCATCTTTTGGGCAATACTGCAAATATGTCAAAAATTCAAGATATTGCAGATCGTCATGATTTATTTATCATAGAAGATTCTTGTGAAGCTCATGGGGCTGAATTTAATAAGAAAAAAATTGGATCATTTGGAGATATGTCTACTTTTAGTTTCTTTTTATCACATCACATAACAACAATTGAAGGAGGAATACTGCTAACAGATAATGATGAATTGTATGAACTTGGAAAATCTTTACGAGCATTTGGTTGGATAAGGGATCTAGATAAAAAGGACGAAATTAAAAATGAATTTCCAAACATAGACCCACGATTCTTATTTCTAAATATAGGTTTCAATATGCGTCCAACTGAAATTCAAGGAGCGTTTGGAATTCATCAAATAGATAAATTAGAAAAATTTCTTCAAATAAGAATAGATAATGCTAATTTTTGGAATAAAAAACTTGAGAAATATTCATCATATATTCAACTACCAAAAGAATTACCAAATTCACGTCACGCATATTTTGGTTACTCAATTTTAATTAAAAATAATGCACCATTTTCACATAAACAGTTTAGTGCATTTCTAGAATCTAAAAAAATTGAAGTAAGACCAATTATGGCAGGTAATATTGTTGAACAACCATCATCAAAACTATATGAATATAAAATATCCAATAATCTTCTTAATTCAACACATATTATGAAAAATGGTTTATTTTTACCAAATCATCATAAGATAGGGGAATTAGAACGACAGTATATCTTAGATACTATAACTGAATTTCTAGAAAAATATACTTCATAAAAAAATTAAATCAAAAATTTATTTATTATTTGCCGAAATATCTTGATCTGCCATACCTGCATCCCATGGAAATTGTTCTCCTTTTAACCATCTTTCCCATCTAGATATATCTTCTTCAACCATAATTTTTACTAATTTTTTAAATTTAATTTTTGGTTTCCAGCCTAATTTTTTAATTGCTTTTCTATTATCACCTTTTAAATTTTCAACATCAAATGGTCGTAAATTATCCCTAGTTGATTTTATTTTTGTTGAAGAAATACCTGCAATTTTACATGCTTCATCAACAAATTCTTTAACAGAATGATTTTCTGAGGTAGATAAAACATAATCATCAGGATTCTTTTGTTGTAACATTAACCACATACCTTCTACAAATTCTGGTGCATATCCCCAATCTCGTTTAGCATCCATATTTCCTAAATTCAAATTTTTTGTTAATCCTAATGAAATCTTTGCAACACCATTAGAAATTTTTCGTGTTACAAATTCTAAACCACGAATAGGGGATTCGTGATTAAATAAAATTCCATTTACTGCATACATATCATAACTTTTTCTATACATGTTTGTCATCCAAAATCCATATAATTTAGAAATTGCATAAGGACTAGAAGGTTTAAAATTAGTTAATTCATTTTGAATTTTATCATTTTGTTCTCCATACAATTCACTTGAAGATGCTTGATAGAACTTTATTTTTTTATTAAATTTTTTTATTTCATCTAACATTCTTGTAACACTAATTCCAGTAATATTACTAGTATAGAGTGGTTGAGAAAATGATACTCCCACAAAACTTTGTGCAGCTAAATGATAAATTTCATTTGGTTGTGAAATGTCTAGAGCATTTGCAATTGAAGCAGAATCAGATATTTCACCTGGGATAAGATTTACTTTATTATGTATATCAAGATATTGTAATCTCCAAAAGTTTGGAGTCGATGTTCTTCTAAATGTTCCAAATACTTGGTATCCTTTACCAATTAAAAATTCTGCAAGATAGGCTCCATCTTGTCCAGTAATGCCTGTGATTAACGCTTTTTTCATGACTATAATTCTTGTTATCTTTAATGTTAATATGTTGTTAAAAATTTATCTAAATTTAAAATATGAGAGTGATTTATTGAAGAAAATTTTGATAACAGGTATTAGTGGATTTATTGGAAAAAACCTTATAGATAATTTACTATCAGAATATAAAATAATAGGGTTATCAAAAAATGGAAAAAAAAGTAAACTAAATCACATTATTAAAGATATCAATAAAGTAACTGCAAAAGATTTTAAAAATATTTTTTGTGTAATTCATTTAGCAGCAATTACAGATCCAAAAATTTGTGAAGATTTTCCTGAAAAATGTATTACAACAAATGTTTCAGGAACTCAAAAAGTATTAGAAGCTGCGAGAAAAAATAACTGTAAGGTAATATATGCAAGTACAAGTCATGTGTATGGAATTCCTAAAAAAATACCAATTAATGAAACGGCATCAGTTTCACCAACTTCAATATATGCGGGAAGTAAATTAGCAGGAGAAATTCTTTGTGAATCATATCATAAACAATTTGATATGGATATTTCAATTGTAAGAATTTTTTCAGTTTATGGTCCAAAAAGTGATAATCACTATGTGCTATCTAACATATTAACACAACTAAAAACTTCTAACAAAATTAAATTAGGGAATATAAATTCAAGACGTGATTTTATTTTTATTTCAGATGTAACAAATGCAATTAAAATTATTTTAAATAATATTAACGGATATAATATTTATAATGTTGGAGCAGAAAAAAGTTATTCAATAAAAGAAATCTGTAAAAAATTAGAAAAATCATATGGAAAAATAATAATTAAAAATAATTTAAAACAAAAAAGAAAATTTGATGCAAAAAAAATTATTTGTGATTCAAGCAAACTAAAAAAATTAGGATGGAAACCAGAAATTCCTTTAAACGAGGGATTACAAAAAATGATCAAACAATCTAATTAAATCAATTTTGAATAAAGATTTTCTAAATCACGCGCAGTTTGTATCCAATTATATTTTTTAGTAGTTAAAATACGTCCATTTTCTGAAAATTTGTTAATCAGTTCTGGATTATCTAGAATTTGATCTATGGCATCTCTTAATGATTTTAGATTTTTTTCCTTGACAATTTTTCCAGTTACCATATCAACAATAATTTCAGAAGTACCGGTACCACCAAATGCAATTACTGGCACACCAGATGCAGATGTTTCTGCAAGAGATAAAGAAAATATATCTTCTAATGATGGATGGACAAAAATGGATGTTTTAGATAATAATTCTATTTTCTCTTTT
>Ga0233439_10002541_pt1 | contig 20404 bp, 18 predicted proteins | sample SI_123_September_6_FD_182713 | JGI IMG/M metagenome (GOLD analysis project Ga0233439, IMG submission 182713) | Seawater microbial communities from Saanich Inlet, British Columbia, Canada - SI_123_September2016_100_MG | ecosystem: Environmental > Aquatic > Marine > Inlet | place: Canada: British... | reverse complement strand
TGGCTGCTGGCTTCTTCTTAGCCGCAACTTTTTTCTTCGCTGCGGGCCGCTTCTTGGCTGCAACTTTCTTCTTGGCTGCTGGCTTCTTCTTCGCTGCAACCTTTTTCTTCGCTGCGGGCCTTTTCTTGGCTGCAACCTTCTTCTTCGCTGCAACCTTCTTCTTGGCTGCGGGCTTTTTCTTCGCTGCTACCTTCTTTTTGGCTGCGGGCTTTTTCTTCGCTGCTACCTTCTTTTTGGCGACAACTTTTTTCTTCGCAACAACTTTTTTCTTCGCTGCGGGCCGCTTCTTAGCGACAACTTTTTTTCTAGCGACAACTTTTTTCTTCGCGACAGATTTTTTCTTCGCGGCAGGCTTTTTCTTCGTGGTCGTCTTAGCAGCCATCATCTGACTCCTCTGTAATTCAAAGATCAAGAATTTCCCAAATTTGTGGGCACTAATACTAAACCGTGCTGAGCATTAGTCAGTTAAGGTTAACAAAAAGTAATCGTCAATGAATTTAATTGCACCATTACATCATCAAAAAATCAAATATCGTCATGCGCAAAAAATTTATTTAGAAAATTACGCGTCTATTTTGATGGCCAATTAATTGGCGCCGCCGTTTTTTGCGTGCATCGTTCGTGAAAAAAATTAAGAATTTCTCTGATTTTTATACGCTGGCATGCGAATAAAAAATGGTGCCGCCTGCAGGATTCGAACCTGCGACCCCCGCATTACGAATGCGATGCTCTACCAACTGAGCTAAGGCGGCAACAATTTTGGCACTAACGCGCGCACACTAGCGCGAAATGAATAAGACGGAAATCCCTAATCTTCATCCCCGCCTTTAAAGGACGGTTTCGTTAATTTGATACTATTATCATCCACGCCAATATGAGCACCATCTGTTCCGCTGATATCAGAAATAACCGAAACAGATTCTGGTGTATCCCAATGAAGACAATCAAACGATTGGCATTGCGGACAAGGCGCCGTCCAGGCTACAAACCCTGCCCCACAAGAACTGCAAATCCATCGATGATCCAATGCTGCATCTCCTGCGCGCATCAACCAACGACCGGCCGCATCACGGTCCCCTTTTTCATCTTCTTCGATGCTGGCAAGCAACCGGTATAGGCGCGCTGGTGGGGTGCCAGAATTCAAAAAATGTTTTTCCGCTGCCGCTGCATGCGCGCGCGCTTCATCCCACAAACCAGCATTATGGGCAGCGTTAGCAACGCCAAAATGGCTTTCTGGGTGATCTGGGTTAAGTTTGAGCAACCGTTCCATTAACCGCAGCCGGGCGCGCAAAAGATCATCGCCGTCGCCTTCTGCCAATTTGCCATACGTGCTGGCAATATCTGGATGGGGCTGGGTTTTGAAGGCGCGTTCCAAAATTCTTTTGGCCGAGCGTTTATTGCCCCTATCAATGTCCAGGGTGGCCAACCGCAGCACTGCGGGAACAAATGAAGGCGCGGCGCGACGCGCCCGTTTGGCGAGTTCCCGCGCTTCAACAATAAATTTTCTGTCTTCTGCTTCATGGCTTTGCTGGAGCAAAATTGCCCCACGATGCTGTGCCCCCGTGACACGATCAATCCCGCCGCGACGAACCGCCTGCTTCAGCGCATCTTCGGCTTCCCCCCAAAGTCCCGCCTTAACCGCCAATTCGAACAATGCGGTTTGAACCCATGGGGCATCAGGCTTGATTTCCGCTGCCCGTTCCGCATACGCCAGGGCACGGGCATTATCGCCGCAACGGCCCGCCTGAATTAAAAGGCCGCGCAACCCTAAAAATTCCATATCGGGACGATCAAGCATGGCGTTGAAATATTTTTCGGCGGCCTTTTCATCCCCCTCTAGCTGGGCGGCCTGGGCAGACAACAAAAGCGTCAGCGGCACCGCATCAAGAAGCCTTTCTGCACGCTGTGCTGCACGGTGTGCGCTCAACGCATCCCCTGCTGCAACGGCCACCATCCCACGGGAAAGATACCGCAATCCCTTTTCACGGCGTTTTTCCAAACGCCATTTTTTTAACCGCTGCGGTGCAGACAGGATTGTGGAAACTACACTGTAGATAAGGATGGCACTGATAACGACCGCAATCATGGCGCCCGCCATAAGCCCCACAGAGGTTTCTATCTGCCAGCCCCGAAATTCAAGAACCATCCTGCCCGGATCACCGGCAAACCAGCCCACGGCGGGGATCACAAGGACGGCCAGAATAAGAAACCAGATCACCCGAGACATGGCATTGCCCTATGGCTGCGGTGTTGAAGGCGTTGTTGGATGCTGGGATTTTTTGAGCATCATTAAAGCCCCGCCCAGTTCTTCTGCCAACGATGCCGCGTTAATCCTTGCCCGGGCCGCGGATCGCCACTGATCAAATGCACCACCATCTTTCAGGCTGCTGATATCCACGCTATCGGCCAAATGCAAAGCGCGCGCCAGATCACCAACCGTGCCACCGGGGCCGCTGGGGCCAAAGCGCTGCAAAATGGCATCAAGAGAACCATGAATTCCGGGCGCATCAGAGGGTTTAGCCGTATTTCCGGGCTTTTTTATTTCTCCAATTCGGCGCACGTTCACCATGCCCTTAAGGCGCGCCTTAATCCGCCCCCAAAGCCCGGTAGGGGTGCCCTCAGCCATAGATGCAGCCGGTTTATGAGCCGGTTTTGCGGGTGTCTTTGCCAAATCATCCTTCAATTCGTTTGCTGCCAGTGTGCCAAGGTTTCGCCACAACATCAGGACCCCGGGAATGCCTTTTTCTGCAAACGGCATCAGCGCATCCAGACGCGACACAAAATCTGGCGCAATCACGGTGCGAACCTGTGGTTCAAGGGCCCCAAAGGGGCGTCCCTGATCCAGAGCATAGATAAACGCAAAAAGGATCATGTCAGCATTTGATGTCGCCGAAACCGGAGCGGGCGTTGCAGCGGGCGTTAAAGCGCGCTGTTGGATTGCCGCCAATGCTGTCTCCAGCGCCGCAATGCGGGCATTCAATGCAGGGGAAACAGGTGGCATGACGGCCACAGGTAGCGCAATGGGCGCAGGGGGCGTGACAGGGGGCGAAGTGGCAATCGGGACCACCTGAATACCCGCCAATGCCATCAACGCATGGGCTTTGTCACGGATTGCAGGCACCCCAATCACACCCCCGATCACGACAGCAATAAGGATGAATGCACTGACGAGACCCGCCATAAAACCGAAAGAGGAAGGCGCATTCTTTTCGGCGTCTGTGTTTTTTGCAGAGCGTTTTTTTTGCGCCTGATCCGCTTTTGGGGCCTTGGCTTTTGTCGCCGGCCTACTTTTGCCACCCTCTCCACTTGATGCCATCAGGTTTTTCCTTTTTCCGAAAAACGCTTGATCGTCTCTAACAACGCAGCCTCATTGGGTTCATCGGCCATCCTGATTTCACCCCATGGAAGGCCAGCCGCGCCAACCGCAACCCCCTTGCTTAAGGCCGCAAGGCACATTGACGATGCATTGGAAACAATACCCGCCTGTTTCATGAGACTAACAAATTGACGCCCGGTTCGTGGGGAGAAAATCAACACGGTGCAAATTTCCCCGCCCTTGATCAGGGCCAAGGTGTCATCGGAAAATGTTGTCGCTAAATCGGCCTCATAAAATGTGACCCGCTGAGCTTCAAACCCGGCATCCTCCAGGACACCGGCCAAATCACCGCGGCGGTTGCGCCCGGCCACATGTAAAATGGCGCCCTTTGTCGGATCACAGGTTTCTGTGATCTGGCGCGCAAGATCATCCACATCCCCATCCGCACTTGTCACATGCTTAAACCCCGCCGCACGCGCCGCATGCGCCGTTGCGGCACCAACAGCAAAGACCGGAAGATCAAGGGGGACAGCATATTTCGGTGCATCAGACAAAGCAGCGGGAAAGCCTGAACAGCCAAAGCGAACCAATGCGCGAACCCCATTGGCCGACGTAAAAGCAAATGCCTGAACATTTTCAAAATCAACTTCCACATCATCGAGAAACCGGATTTTAAGCAGGGGTTCCACAACAGGTTCAAACCCCATAGCAGATAGTTTTTCTGCCAACGGCGATGCGTCATCAAGGGGACGCGTCACCAATGCGCGCGGGCGATCTGCCATTACAAATCCTTTAACGACTCAAAAAATGCTGTTCCGGCAAGGGCGCGCAATTCCTGGCCCGCATCACGGCCCATAGCTTCACCATCACCAATATTGCCTGTGCGCATCGCATCAAACCGGGCACCGCCATCGGGGGCAAAGACACGGGCAACAAGTGAAAGCCCGCCCCCATCATCGATCAATGCCAAAGCCGCAATCGGCGTGCGGCAAGAACCATCCAGTTCTGCCAAAAGGGCACGCTCCGCGGCCACAACGGTGCCCGTGGGCACATCATTCAAGGGGCCAAGCAAATCGCGCACCCGGGCGTCATCTTCACGACATTCAATGCCAACCGCCCCCTGGGCAACAGCTGGCAACATGTCATCGGTAGAGAGAATCACACTGGCCGCAGACGCCATGCCCAAACGATTGAGCCCGGCCATTGCCAGCAACGTCGCGTCCGCCTCACCGGCTTCCAGTTTTCTCATGCGGGTGCCAACATTGCCCCGGAAAGAAATAACATCAAGATCAGGGCGCACCGATAGCAATTGTGCGCGCCGCCGAAGCGAAGCCGTGCCCACCCGTGCACCTTGGGGCAAATTTTCAATGGCATTAATCGATGCATCTCGGACCAATAGCGCATCGCGGGGGTCTTCACGGACCAACATGCAAAATATGCCAAGGCCCAAAGGCAGCGCCGTTGGAACATCCTTCATGGAATGGACGGCAATATCAATTTCGCCTGCAAGAAGGGCATCTTCAATTTCTTTGGTGAACAATCCTTTGCCGCCAATATCGGCAAGGGGACGATCCAGAAATTGATCACCCGACGTTTTAATGATGGAAAGATCGACCGCCATACCCGGGTGTGCCGCCATCAAAAGGTCCCGAACCATATTGGCCTGAGCCAATGCCAACGGGCTTCCCCGCGTTCCGATTTTAATGATCCCGTTGAAATTTTCTGCGTTCGTGGCCATGACATCGTGTTTAATCGTCTGAACCACACTGTGCAAGGCAAACTGGACGTTGGCGCGCTTGTAGTGTTGGTCATCGTGACCATGCGGTGTAAGGTGCGCCCCTGAATTGAGGGCTTGTTGGTCGCCCCCTGAACTTTTAAAACCGACGGAACCCACACACACAATGATTATTCTTGGCATTGAATCGAGCTGCGATGAAACCGCCGCCGCCGTGGTGAATGACGCACGCGAAATTCTTTCCAATCGTGTTCTCAGCCAGTTGGAAGAACACGCGCCCTATGGCGGCGTGGTGCCAGAAATTGCAGCGCGTGCCCATCTTGATCATATTGATCGTCTGGTGCGCGAAGCGATCGAAGAATCAGCCATCACTCTGGCCGATATCGATGGCATTGCCGCCACCGGCGGCCCGGGCCTGATTGGTGGCGTCATTGTCGGGGTTATGACCGCCAAAACCCTGGCCCAGGTTCTGGATAAGCCATTGATCAACGTCAACCATCTGGAAGCCCATGCCCTGAGCGTGCGCCTTTGCAGCGATGTCGCCTTTCCGTACCTGCTTTTGCTGGCAACGGGGGGGCACTGCCAATTGGTCAGCGTTGAAGGGGTTGGCCAGTATCATTTACTGGGCACCACCATTGACGATGCCGTCGGAGAAGCCTTTGATAAAACGGCAAAAATGCTGGATCTCCCCTATCCCGGCGGGCCATCGGTTGAGGCGGCAGCAAAATCTGGCAATGGGGCCGCCTTCAAGCTTCCCCGCCCCATGAAAGGCCGGCCTGGGTGCGATTTTTCCTTTTCGGGCCTAAAAACGGCTGTCAGCAGGACCATTGATGCTTTGCCGCCGGGTGCGCTTTCCAACACAGATGTCGCCAACGTGGCCGCATCCTTTCAATGTGCCGTAACCGACATCATGGTAGAGCGCACAAAAGCTGCCCTTGATGTGTTTCGCGCCACCCATCCCGGTGCCCGCAATCTGGTTGTCGCAGGCGGCGTTGCCGCCAATCAAGCATTGCAGGCCGGGCTAGATGATATGGCCACCAGCATCGGCTTTGCCCTTTCAGCGCCGCCCCATGAACTTTGCACCGACAATGGGGCCATGGTGGCTTGGGCTGGCATTGAACGGTTACAATTGGGCCTGACCGATAAACTGGATTTCGCACCACGCCCGCGCTGGCCTTTAGAAGAAGTGCGCAGCAATGTCGTCTGAACCCGGGGTGAAGCCCCCCTTAAATGCCAATATGCGCGGCATATTGTGGGCTTTGCTGGCCATGTGTGCCTTTGCCACCGTTCCCGTTGGCGTGCGCATCCTGACCCCCTACCTGCCATCGACTGAAATTGTTGTTTTGCGCAATCTGATTGCTGTGGCGTTTCTGGTGCCATGGGCGTTAAAGGTCGGCTGGGTTGGTGTAAAGCCCAAACGGGTTGGCCTTCATGTCATGCGGGGCGGATTAAACGGCATGGGCATGATCCTTTGGTTTTGGGGCCTTGGCCTTGTTCCTCTGGCCAATGCCGTTGCCTTGCAATTCACCTTGCCCCTTTTTGCACTGTTGCTTGCGGTCTTGTTTCTGGGCGAACGGGTGGGCATACGCCGCACGACTGCCATGGCCGTTGGCTTTATGGGCGCATTGGTCATCATTCGACCGGGGTTTATCGACGTTAGCTTGGCTACCAGCGCGATTTTGCTATCGGCGGTTTTTTATGCGGCCACCCTGGTGGTGATGAAAACCCAATCGCTCAATGAAAAGCCCATGGTGATTATGTTCTGGTCAAACCTGTTTATTGCCCTGTTTACGCTGCCCCCGGCACTCTTTAACTGGGTATCGGTGCCCATGGAGGCCTGGCCATGGCTGGTGTTTCTCGCACTCGGCGGCTGGCTTGCCCATTATGCATTGACCAAATCCCTGGTAACGGCCGAAACCAAGGTGGTGGCATCACTGGATTTTCTGCGCCTGCCCGTTGTTGCGTTTGTTGCCTATCCCTTGTTTGGAGAATTCCCCGATGCCTTGACCTGGGTGGGGGCCGCCATCATTGCCGCAGCGACAACCTATATTGCCCGCCGTGATGCCGCATTGATTGATGAGGGTGCGAATACAAAAAACAAAGAAAAATAATAAAACTTAAATTTTTTGGCCCCTTGCGTCCAAGGCGGGGGACAGGAACAATACACACATAATTCTTTGAGATAGATAACAGGCGCCATGACCGACAAAACCGAAACCGCAGCCCAACCAGAAGCCGATGGCATAGAAGTCAAAGGCTGCTTTCCAACGCCTGTGATCATTGCCCAGACCCCCATGGATGGGGAAGAAAATTCACGGCTGGCAAAAACCATTTTGGCCCATGAAAAGGAAACCCCCGGTGTTACATTTTCCAATCTATCGGGATGGCAATCGGCCGACGATTTTGATCAATGGGGTGGCAAAGAAGGTATGAAAGTTCTGGGCATTGCCCATTCCATTGCAGATCGCCTGACCGGGGATCGGACCGGAAAACCGGTGAAGGTGAACTGGCGGATCAACGCCTGGGCCAACGTCAATCGCACAGGCCATGCCAACGATTTCCATGCCCACCCGGGGAGTTTTCTATCGGGATGTTATTATGTTGATGACGGTGGCATCGGTGATGACCCAGCCCTTGGCGGGGCCTTCCAGATCATGGACCCACGCGGCGTGATGCCGGCGATGTATTTGCCAGAATTGGCAATATCCCTTGCTGGATGCCAATCCGCCGGAGCGGCAGAAACCATCACGCCAAAGGTGGGTAAAATGATTCTCTTTCCGGCATGGTTAAGCCATGGGGTCAGGCCCTATCTGGGCAAAGGCACACGTATTTCGATCGCCTTTAATTTCTTCATCCCGCCCCAAATGGAATCTAAATAATGGCCAACCACCGTATCAATGTTATCGGCGGTGGTGCCTGGGGCACAGCACTGGCGGCAGTCGGCGCAGAAAATGGCGCCGATGTTTTGATCTGGGCACGGGAACCAGAGACCGTTGAGAGCATCAATAAAACAAGCGAAAATAAATTATACCTTCCGGGCATTGTCTTGCCGGGTGGCATAAAAGCGACCGATGATATTTCCAAAATGGGTGCGGGGGATGCCGTGCTTTTGGTTGCCCCGGCCCAACATATGCGAAGCGTCACAACCGCCCTTGCCCCCCATATAGATGAAGGCGTTCCCGCCGTTATCTGTGCCAAAGGGATTGAGGCTGAGACCAGCATGCTGTTATCAGATGTCGTTCAAATAACCCTGCCGAAAACACCGCTGGCCGTCTTGTCCGGGCCCACCCTTGCCGGAGAAGTCGCGCGCGGAAAGCCCACCGCCGTCACCATTGCCGCCAATGATAGCGCCCTTGGGGAACGGCTTGCTGGTCTGCTTGGATCGAACCGGTTGCGGCCCTATATCAGCCAGGATGTAATTGGTGCCGAAATCGGTGGGGCGGTCAAAAATGTGATTGCTATCGCGTGTGGCATTGTTGCCGGGCTGGACCTTGGTCAAAATGCCAGAAGCGCATTGATCACCCGTGGTCTGGCAGAGATGACGCGTCTTGCTGTCGCCCTTGGCGGTGACGTGCAGACACTCATGGGCTTGTCCGGACTAGGTGATCTGGTCCTGACCTGCACGGCGACCGATTCACGAAATTATTCTTTGGGTCTGGAAATTGGCAAGGGTGGCCGGGCCGCAGATATTTTGTTTTCGCGCCACACCGTCGCCGAAGGGGCCCACACTGCCGGGCCTGTCACCGCGTTGGCCAAACAGCTTTCCATAGACATGCCCATTGCCAATGCGGTGCGCCGGATCATCAACGAAGATGCACAAATCGAGCAAATTATTTCAGAGCTTTTATCACGGCCCTTTAAACACGAAATTTAACTAAACACTAAATTTAACGTGTTGTTTTCTGACAACGCACACCACTGAATTAAGACGGAGATCGAAAATGTATTTTGCCATCATCAACATTGATAAGCCCAAATCTTTGGACCTGCGCATGAGCACCCGCGAAGAACATCTTCAATACCTGCGTGATGCCGGGGATGCGCTTTATATTGCAGGGCCCGTTTTGATGGACGATGGCGAAACCCCCATGGGCAGTCTTGTCATAATTGATGCCGAAAATCTGGATGCCGCAAAAGAATTTTCCAAAAACGATCCCTATGCCAAAGCCGGTCTGTTTATATCCAGCACCGTAACCACGTGGCGCAAAGTTTTTCCAGAATCTTAAACCCCAAACATTTTGCCATTGAAGGCAGCCATTCGGTTTTTCAAAAAACGGTTGTCGAAATTGTCGAGGTGGTGAAGGAACATTATTTCGTCCACATGGTCGATACCAAGGCTTAAAATTTTATGTCTACACAGTTGCCTAGAAATGTGCGCCCAGGGGATGCGCTATGTACCCTTGATGATCTGGAAGACCCCGGCACAAAAGCGTTTAACATTGTTTATGACAATGGCCGTGAGGTTGAAATTTTTGTCGTCCGCAAGGCAGGCCACGCCTATTCCTACGTCAATGACTGCCCCCACCAGCACCTGCCGCTCAATTGGAAAACCGATATTTTCCTGAACCGGCCCAAGACCCATATTTTTTGTGTCATGCATGCGGCGGAATTTATCATTGAAACCGGCGAAATGATCTATGGCCCCATTTGCCCGGGGTGTCATTTGATTCCCGTGACCATTACCATGGTCGAAGGCGAAATCAGCCTGCCCGTTGATGGGCTGCCCGGGCAAACCATTCCCCACGGCCCCCAGTAAATCCCGTATTATTTCTAGGTTTAATCGCGTTTTTTTGCCAAAATTAGTGCCAATCGGCTGATTTTGGCCAAACCTGCGTTCTGGGGGTTGTTTCAAAGGCCCCCATGGATCAATACTTCTATCATCATTCAATCCCCCCAGCCTCAGGGCAAAACGGGGGAAAAGGGGGAGCGGAAACCATGACAGAGGAAATTATTCCTGTACCAAACCGTGTTGCCGAGGCGGCATGGGTGGACGATGCCAAATACAAAGAAATGTACGCACGCTCTATTGCGGACCCGGAAGGGTTTTGGGGCGATGAGGGCAAACGCCTCGATTGGATCACCCCTTATTCCAAAATCAAGGACACAAGCTTTGAGGGCGACGTCAATATTCGCTGGTATTCCGACGGCGAATTAAATGCGTCTGCCAATTGCATTGACCGCCACCTTGAAAGCCGGGGCGATCAAACCGCGATTATCTGGGAAGGGGATAACCCCGATGATGATGCCCATATCACCTACCGGGAACTCCATCGCGAAGTCTGCAAATTTTCCAACGTCCTGAAAGCCCAAGGCGTCAAAAAAGGCGACCGGGTTACCATTTATATGCCCATGATCCCCGAAGCCGCCTATGCCATGCTTGCTTGTACGCGGATTGGGGCCGTGCACTCGGTTGTGTTTGGCGGGTTTTCGCCCGAAGCATTGGCCGGTCGGATTACAGATTGCGAATCCACCTGCATCATCACGGCCGATGAAGGCGTGCGGGGCGGCAAAGCCATCCCGCTTAAAGCCAATACAGATGCCGCCATCGAAAAATGTGACGGCGTTGAAACCTGCGTTGTCATCCGGCGCACCGGGGGCGATATCAACTGGGTTGAGGGTCGCGATGTCTGGTACCACGAAGCAATGGAAGCCGCATCAGAAGATTGTCCGCCTGAAAAGATGAATGCCGAAGACCCGATGTTTATCCTCTACACCTCCGGGTCCACCGGAAAACCCAAGGGCGTGTTGCACACCACCGGTGGCTACATGGTCTATGCGGCCATGACCCACCAATATGTTTTCGATTATCATGACGGCGACATTTATTGGTGCACCGCCGATGTCGGGTGGGTCACGGGACACAGCTATATTGTTTACGGGCCGTTAGCCAATGGAGCCACAACGTTGATGTTCGAAGGGGTGCCTAATTATCCTGATGCATCGCGTTTTTGGCAGGTGGTCGATAAGCACAAGGTCAATATTTTCTATACCGCGCCCACGGCGATCCGTGCCCTGATGCAGGGCGGCGATGAACCGGTTACCAAAACATCGCGCAAAAGCCTGCGGCTGCTTGGCAGTGTCGGAGAACCCATTAATCCCGAAGCCTGGCGGTGGTATTTCGAAGTGGTTGGTAGTGGGCAATGCCCCATCGTTGATACCTGGTGGCAAACCGAAACCGGCGGCATTGCAATCACGCCACTGGCAGGTGCCACGGCGCTTAAACCCGGGTCTGCGACGCGGCCCTTCTTTGGCATCACGCCTGTTTTGTGCCACCAGGATGGGTCTGAAATTATTGGTGAAGGCGTTGGCAACCTGTGCCTTGGCGATTCATGGCCCGGACAGATGCGGTCCCTTTATGGGGATCATGAACGGTTCAAGGAAACTTATTTCAGCCAATTCCCCGGAAAATATTTTTCAGGCGATGGCTGCCGGCGCGACGCAGATGGTTACTACTGGATCACTGGCCGGGTCGATGATGTGCTGAATATTTCAGGCCACCGTTTGGGCACAGCAGAAGTGGAAAGCGCGCTGGTTGCCCATCCATCTGTTTCTGAAGCCGCCGTTGTTGGCTATCCCCACGACATTAAGGGGCAGGGCATTTATTGTTATGTCACCCTGATGGCCGGGGCTGAACCCTCAGACGACCTTCGTGCTGATTTGATCCAAGTTGTGCGAAAAGACATCGGCCCATTTGCCACCCCGGATATGCTGCAATGGGCGCCTGGCCTGCCTAAAACCCGATCAGGGAAAATCATGCGCCGCATCCTGCGCAAAATTGCTGAAAACGATTATGGCAATCTGGGTGACACATCAACGCTGGCTGATCCCGGCGTGGTCGACGACCTGATCAACAACCGACTTAACCGTTAAGGGAATCCCATATCGTGGACGAAAAGCTTGTCATAATTTTATTATCCACCCTGATGCCCGCATTGGCCGGGGGTTACGTTTTGTATTCCAACGGCAAGACCGTTAATTTTGCTGCCGTCGGCGGCACCACCATCTATGTCGCATCGGTGGCGATGACCTTTGGGCTGATGTATGGGGCGAAGCGTCTGAACATGCAGGCCAATGATTTAATTCTGCTGTTGCCCTTTGGGGTCGCCATTCTTTTTTACTGGCTGTTCAAAGGCTCAAGAATGGGCAACCGATAGCGCGGCGCGGCCATCAGACAAAATCAAAATGTTCCACGATGATTTGTTTGCCCGCAACCCCGTGGTCAGACAGATAATCCGTCGCGACGTCCACCATCATTGGCGGCCCACATAACATAAACAGTGTCGATGCATCGGTCACTTCATCAGACAAAAGCCCGTCAAGGGTTTCCCCTGAAAGCTGGCCCGTGGCCCCGGACCAACCAGGCTTTGGTTCCGATAACACCATGTCCACCTTAAGATCCAGCGTGCGCCCAAGGGATTGGAGTTCTTCGGCCATAACAATTTGGGCTTCGGTCCGATTACCAAATATCAGATGGAATTTTCGCCTGTCCCCTTTGCCTGCCTGATCCCGAAGAATAGAAAGAATGGGGGCCAACCCCACCCCACCGGCAATCATGACAACCCGGCCATCCCGGTGCTGGTCTGCATCGGGCAAAGTAAACGCGCCATGGGGGCCATCCAGCCATGCCCGGGCACCGGGTTTGATGTCGCCGATATGGCTGGTGAAATCCCCCGCTTCCCGGATCAGAAATTCCACCACATCACCGTTATTGGGTGCGGACGATATGGAAAAGGGATGTTCGCCAATTGAAAACGGGGTTTCCCCAACCGTCAGCCATGCGAATTGTCCAGCGCGAAAGGGAAGGGCCCCACCCTTTTCCGGCGCAATGCGCAAAATCCAGCGTGCAGCACCCACTTCCTCAACCGTCCTCACCATATAAGGGTGATGGGTCAGCGACAGGGGACGTAACAGCCAAATGTGCAGCGCAGCAATCGCCGCAACCAATGCCAATATTATCCATACCAAAATTACAGGGTAGCCCGCACCGATGCCGCCCATGGTCCACATATGATGCAACCCGGCCAGAATGATCAGCACGGCGCCGATGCCGTGGCTGAGACGCCACCATTCATAATCAAGTCCGATCCGTCTGCGCCACAGCGCGCCTGCCATGATGACCAAAAGAAGCCCCCAGGCAATCACCCCACTGGCAAACAGCGGAGAAGCCGCCATGTCAATGAATTGACCAAAGGCCCTGGGCGGGTCCGTCCATAACATGTCGCCAAAATATAGAAAGGGGTGCAAAACCAGAAACAGGGTTAGCCACCGCGCGGCCCAATTATGAAACCACATCACCCGGTCTATCCCGACGCAGGCACCGATAAACCGAAACCGGCCCGACAAAAGAAACTGCACCAAAAGCATGGCGAGCCCGGCAATGCCCAGACCCGTCGCCAGCCCGGGCCAGCCCTCAGGCCAGCGCCCCCAAGCAATTCCGGCCCCAATGGGTGCAAGAACCAGAACGCCATAACCAAACACCAAACCGAATGCGGCACGACTGCGCACGGGTGTAAAACAAACGGATGAGCGGTTCTTCATAGGAATAGGTTAGAACGATTTGACCGCGTTATGAAGACCGGGGCGCACAAACATCATTAAGTGCTTTTAATCCCGACACCAATTGCCCCGGCGACGACCATCATATTGACGGCCATGGCCAGCGCGGATCAGCAGGGCTGAAAGATTTTGATGGTCGCCCGTCATGATGCGCGCCACCACCCGGCCCGCATATTTCCCATAATGAATTTGGTGAAGCCGCACGGGGGCATGGCCAATTTTTTCGATCACAAAATCCCGGGCCTTTAAAGCCAGAGATTCTTCCCCCGCGCATTGACCCCTGATTTCCGGGGTATCCACACCGGCAAGCCTGACACGGATTTCGATTTCCTGATCCACCCAAATTCGAGCACGGACCAAAATCGTATCGCCATCGTAAACCCGGATAACCCGCGCCATAACAGGCCCCGCCAACACACCCGGAACCCCGGGCCACGATGATGTCGACGAAAGAGCTGCTTTACTATTGGCCAGACTATTGGAAATCGTTGGCCCAACGCCCCCCATCAGGCTTAAGCACACACAAACAAGGCCAATAAAGATAGCAAACCGCTGAATCCTGTGAATCACGATTTCATCCTCAATCTTTGGAGCCCGAAGGCTCATAAGAAGAAGGGCGGCGCCAAACATTGCGCCCGAGGATTTATCCCCGAATTACCGATGCCCTATAGGCATAAACTCATAGAGCTTAATTAAGAACAAATCAAGTACAACTTGCGTTCAGAAGTCGATACAGCGACCGTTTTTTTCCCAATCCCCGAAACGGGTGGGATCAGGTCTGGGGGCCTCAGCCGCCGCATCCCCGGTTTTCTCTACCGATTCTGGTGCAGGCTTCTTGTTTAAAGCCGCAGTTTCGGGCTTTTCAGGCGTTTTTTTAGTCTTTTCTGTCATGTCCCTACCACATTATGTCTATATGTCCCTTGAATAGCGCCAGCGGGCCATCCAAGTCTAAATCCAAGTAAAGCCCACACCCCTTCATTACACCAAAACAGAGCGTTCTAGATGAGCTTTTTTCGCACAACCATCCTTCTTGCTGCCATCACCGCCCTGTTTCTGGTCGTGGGCTATATGATTGCAGGAGAGGGCGGCGCGCTGATTGCGCTGGCCATTGCATGTGCAATGAACGTGTTTGCCTATTGGAAATCGGACCGCATGGTTTTGTCCATGTATGGCGCGCGGGCCGTGAACGCAAAAACCGCGCCCGGATTTTATGGCATTATCGAACAACTGGCGCGCAAGGCAGATCTGCCCATGCCAAAGGTCTATATTATTGAGACAGACCAGCCCAATGCCTTTGCAACAGGGCGCGATCCAGAACATGCCGCCATTGCCGCCACCTCTGGGTTGATTGAGCGCCTGTCCCATGAGGAAATTGCCGGGGTCATGGCCCACGAACTGGCCCATGTCAAAAACCGCGATACCCTGATCCAGACCATTACGGCCACCCTTGCCGGGGCCATTGGCATGTTGGCGAGTTTTGCTTTTTTCTTTGGCCGGGGCAATCGCGGCCCCCTTGGCCTGATTGGCACCTTGATGGTGGCTATGCTGGCACCGATGGCGGCCATGCTGGTGCAGATGGCCATTTCACGCACTCGCGAATACGCCGCCGACCGCATGGGTGCAGAAATTTGCGGCCACCCCTTATGGCTTGCATCCGCACTGGAACGCATTCATACCATTGCCGCCGGGGTCGATAACCAAAGGGCAGAAGAAAATCCTGCCACGGCCCATCTGTTTATTATCAACCCACTCCATGGCCATATGATGGATGGATTGTTTTCCACCCATCCCGCCACCGAAACCCGGGTGCGCCTACTGCGTGAAATGGCGGGGGCAAAGCCGCCACAAGAAACCGAAACGCCCTGGGATTAAGTCCGGGAATTAATTCAGCCCCGAACATGCCTGCCTTTCCGCTTCCACCAATTTATGGTCAAATAGCCCATGTCCACGACAACTGCCAACACTGGCACCAACACCAGCGCCAAAACCACCGGGAACCCAAGAAAGGTTGCCCTTGATGCGCTATGCCGAATTCTCGACCGAAAAACCCCCCTTGAGGTTACCCTTGAATCCCATCCTGAATTTGGTGCACTGGAAAAACGTGACCGGGCGTTCGCCCGTTTGCTTGTCACCGATTGTCTGCGTCACGATGGTGAAATTAATGCACTGATCGATGCGCGGCTTAAAAAAGCGCTGCCCAACAGCGCGTCCAAGGTGCACCACCTGCTGGCCCTTGGCATCGTGCAATTATTATTTCTCAAAACCCCGGCCCATGCGGCAGTAGATACCGCTGTCACCATTGCCGCCACGATCGCAGGCGGGCGCTTCAAGGGGCTGGTCAATGCCATCCTGCGCGGCATTGTGCGCGATGGCGAAGATGCCCTTAATCAACTGGACGGGCCCCGGCTCAACACCCCCAATTGGTTGTGGCAATCGCTTGAACGTGATTTTGGTGCCGATGCCTGTCAACGCATCGCCCGCGTTCACATGACCGAAGCGCCGCTGGATATCACCCTTAAAGACCAAAAAAGCGCAGAAATCTGGGCCGAACGCCTTGAAGCCGAAATTTTGCCAACCGGCAGCCTGCGCCGCGCACCCGGCGGGGCCATCCCGGATTTGCCCGGCTTTGAAGAAGGGGCGTGGTGGATTCAAGACGCCGGGGCCGCATTGCCAGCGCGGTTGTTTGGAGATGTTAAGGGGAAAACCATTCTTGATCTTTGTTCCGCACCTGGTGGCAAAACATTGCAATTGGCAGCCATGGGGGCAGACGTCACGGCATTGGATGTTTCCAAAAACCGGCTGCGCCGCGTTGGCGAGAACCTAGAACGTACAGGCCTTAAAGCCAATTTGATCAATGAAGATGGGGGGCGCTTTAAACCCGATACCTTATTTGATGGTGTTCTGCTGGACGCGCCCTGCACGGCCACGGGCACCTTGCGCCGCCACCCCGACATTCCCCACATCAAAAGCAAAAATGATGCCGCATCGTTGGGCGATCTGCAAAACCGCCTGCTGGCAACCGCTGCGCGTTCGGTCAAACCGGGCGGCGATATTGTGTATGCTGTCTGCTCTTTGGACCCAACAGAGGGTGAAAAGCGGATTGAAGGCTTTCTTGATCGTCATCCGGACTTTACCCGCACCCCCCTTAGCGCCGATACTATCGGTGGAATGGAAACACTCATCACCCCTTCAGGCGATCTCAGGACTTTGCCCATGCATTTAGAAGAAAAAGGTGGCATGGACGGATTTTATGCCGCACGCTTGCAGCGTTTAAACGAAGCTGCTAGGTAAGCGTTGTGCCTAACCCTGTTCGCATAGCCCCCTCCATCCTTGCCGCCGATTTTGCGCGGCTGGGCGACGAGATCAAGGCCGTTACCAAAGCCGGTGCGGATTTTATCCATGTCGACGTTATGGACGGGCACTTTGTTCCCAACATCACCATTGGACCCGATGTCATCGGCGCACTGCGCGATACATCAGACCTACCCTTTGATGTCCATCTGATGATCTCACCCGTTGATTGTTATGTGCCAGCATTTGCCAGTGCGGGGGCGGACATCATAACCGTCCACCCCGAAGCCGGGCCCCATTTACACCGCACCCTGCAACAAATTCATGCGCTCGACAAAAAAGCAGGCATTGCCCTTAACCCGGCAACACCAGTCGATGTTATCGACAACGTCATCGACGATGTCGATTTGATCCTTGTCATGAGCGTTAACCCAGGCTTTGGCGGACAAGCATTCATCGATTCCCAACTGTCCAAGATCGAAGCAATTCGAAAACGTATTGATGCAACAGGTCGCAACATCGATTTAGAAGTTGATGGTGGGATTAATGCGGAAACCGCAAAACGCGCCGTCTCGGCCGGGGCCGATCTTCTGGTTGCAGGAACGGCCACCTTTGCCGGTGGCCCCGATGCATATGCCGCCAACATTGCCCGCCTGCGCGGCGCGGCCTGAATACGGAACGCGCCCATGTCTGGGCCAGCCCCCACAAACCATCCGCCCGATTTAGCGAACACCCCCAAAAAGCTCCAAAATCCGCCCTCTGGCTGGCATCTTGCAGTGGCCAAGCGGCCCATTGTGCGCAACCTTAAAGCATTGATTTATGGGGTAAAATCCCTGTTTTATGGGACGTCTTTCCACACTTTTACCCTCCGGGGCCGGGTTGCCAGCAAATTTTGTTTCATCCCCATCGATCCATGGCCCGGCAATGCCGATCGCGGACGCGACATCACCGGCGGCACATTTTCGTTTGCAGGGCATTCCCATCAGTGTGAGCCCACAATAAATAATGGGGGCCATAATGGGTTATGGGAAACCGAAACCTATGGCCCGGCATGGCGATCGGAATTGCACAAATTTGGGTGGCTGCGCGATCTTCGGGTTGCGGGCGGAGAGGCAACACGGATTGAAGCCCGCCGGCTGATATCGGACTGGATATCAGCTCAGGGGACATGGCACCGGTTTTCATGGCGGCCCGATATTCTCAGCGCCCGCGTCAGCGCCTGGATTTCCAGTGCAGACTTTCTCTGCCAGGGGGCAGGTCCTGAATTTATGGATGCATTCCTGAAAAGCCTTTCCCACCAATCACGCCATCTTTTACGTTTGGGAAATGGTGCCTGGGGAGACGGTCTTGCGGGGGCACGGCGCCTTTCTGTTTTGAAAGGCCAGGTTTTTGCCGCCAGTGCCCTTTTTGGAAATGACCGCCAGCTCCAGCGCATCCTTGGCCGTCTTGAGAAAGAGCTTTCTCGGCAAATTCTAGGAGATGGAGGCCATCATGAACGTAGCCCCGCGCAGCAATTTGCCATCCTTCGCGATCTGGTGGATATCCGCGCGGCCCTGATTGATTCTGGACACCTTCCCCCCCATGGCGTCCAGAATGCCATTGATCGCATGGCACCGATGCTGCGATTTTTCCGCCATGGTGACGGTGGGTTGGCCCTGTTCAACGATTCCGATGAGGGCGAAGCGTGGTTAATCGATATGGTGTTAAGCCGCGCCGATGCACCGGGCAAACCCCATGCATCGGCACCCCATTCCGGCTTTGAACGCATCACCGCCAATCGAACCTTAATCATCGCCGATGTTGGTGCACCCCCGCCCAATGGGGCACGGGACCATGTTTTTGCTGGAACCCTTTCCTTTGAAATGAGCATCGGCAAGGAACGCCTGATCGTCAATTGCGGGGGGGGGCCCGGTCTTGGGGCATCTTGGCGACAAGGGCTCAGGGCAACGGCGGCGCATTCGACGCTAAGCATTGGCGAAACCAATTCCACGGAAATTTTTGAGGCCCCGGGGCGCGGCAGTGAAATTGGAAAACACCCAGAATCTGTAACCAAGCGCCGCAGTGAAGACAACGGTGCCACCTGGCTTGAAGGACGCCACGATGGTTACGTGCGTGGCTTTGGGCTTATTCATGAGCGCAAATTATGGCTGGCTGCAGGCGGCGAAGAATTGCGGGGTGAAGATATTCTTCTTCCCCCAGGCGGACAAAACCCTGCACGCATTTATGCCCGCAAAAACCAAAATGAAAAATCAGGTCGCTTGTGGCCTTGGCGACGCGGTCGTCCCCGCAGTTTTCATTTACGCTTTCATCTCCATCCCGGCATTTCGGCATCCCCCATGCAAGACGGGGCTTCGGTGTTGCTCCGCCTGCCCTCCGGGGTGGGCTGGCAGTTCCATGCCGATGGCGGAAATGTTTCCGTGGAAAGTTCGGTTTATGTTGGGGACGGCGAAACCAGACGGTGCAATCAAATTGTTGTCACCGGGGGCGTTACCGCAACGGGGCCCAGACCCGGCGCTGTTATTCGTTGGGTTCTTAACCGGGTCGGCGAACAATGAATGCCTTGCTGACAGAAATTGGAATGGCCTTCACTGTCGCTTTCAGCGTTGGCATCTTCGCATCCAGCTGGATCATCACACGCTGGATAACCGCCTATTTGGTGCGACGCGCCATTTTAGACCACCCCAATGCACGATCAAGCCACGTCACGCCGACCCCCAGAGGCGGCGGGCTGGCCGTGTTAATCATTCTGATCCCACTGATTGCGATCATTAATTGGCACTATGACCCAACGAACAACGCCGTCTGGGCGATGCTGGCCGGGATCGTATTGCTAGCCGTGATTTCATGGATTGATGATCTTGGCCATCTTTCCGTCCTGCTGCGACTGGCCGGGCACGGTGTCGCCGTCGCCGTCGTCTTGACGATGATCCCGGAAAATCATCTGCTCTTACAGGGTCACTTGCCACTTTGGGCCGACCGCATCCTTACAGGCATCGCCTGGGTTTGGTTTATCAATCTGTTTAATTTTATGGATGGCATAGACGGATTGGCCGGCACCGAAACAGTGATGATCGGTTTGGGTGTTTTCATCATCATGCTTGTGATTGGTAGCGATGGCGGAAAGCCTGCCATTGCCATGGCCCTGATTGCGCTGGCATTGGCCGCCGCAACGGGTGGGTTTTTGGTTTTGAACTGGTCCCCTGCCCGCGTTTTTCTGGGTGATGTCGGCTCTGTTCCACTGGGGTTTATTACCGGTTGGATGCTGTTGATGCTGGCCATGTGGGGCTATTGGCTGGCAGCCCTGATTTTGCCTGCCTATTATCTGGCAGATGCCACCCTTACCATTGTCCGACGGGCCATGAACAAGGCCCCCATCTGGAAGGCCCATTCTGAACACTTTTATCAACATGCCGTACAACGTGGGTTTAGCCACGCCCGGGTGACCCTGTTCATTTTGCGGGGCAACATTATGCTGTTTGCTTTGGCCCTGACCTCCGCACAGGTGG
>Ga0233439_10002540_pt1 | contig 20409 bp, 20 predicted proteins | sample SI_123_September_6_FD_182713 | JGI IMG/M metagenome (GOLD analysis project Ga0233439, IMG submission 182713) | Seawater microbial communities from Saanich Inlet, British Columbia, Canada - SI_123_September2016_100_MG | ecosystem: Environmental > Aquatic > Marine > Inlet | place: Canada: British... | reverse complement strand
CGCCCCTGAGCCGACATCAAAAAACCGGGGGATCAAATTCAACAAGGTTGATTTGCCGCCTCCCGATGGCCCTACCAGTGCCACGGTCTTGCCAGCGGGAATATTTAGGCTGATGTTTTGTACCGCCGGTTGGTCAGGTTCGTAAGAAAAGGAAATGTCTTTGAAGGTGATGGCCCCGTCATTGACGGTTAGCTCGGTTGCGTCTTTGCTGTTCACGATCTCGGCCTTGGTGTCCAGCAATTCGTATATGCGTTGCGTTGCCGCCATGCCTTCTTGTAAATTGGCATTCATGGCAGAAAGTCGCTTTACCGGTTCATAGGCAAGCAACAAGGCGGTGATGAAAGACATCAGATCGCCTGCGGTTCTGCCGCCATCAATGACTTGCCAGCCGCCATAGAGAATGACCACCATCACAGCCGTGCCACCCAGGGTTTCCATGATGGGGTGGGAAATGGCGCGGGCAATGCCAGCCTTATAGTTGAGCCTGAAAATGTCGTTGATGGTGTCGCTGACCCGGGTAGTTTCGTACTGTTCCATGCCATAAGCCTTGACGTGGCGCGCTCCGGTGAAGGTTTCATTTAACAGCGTTGTCAGGTTCCCCCATTGAACCTGGGCATCGGTTGAAACCCGGCGCATGCGTCGCCCGATCTTGACGATGGGAACGACGGCGAGTGGGAAAATAAAGAAGGAACAAATTGCCAGAAACCAATCGCGTTCAAACATGACAATGACCAGAAAAATCAGGGTCAGAAAATCTTTACCAAAACCGATGAAGACGTGTGATGCGGCCCCGTTCAGGCGATTGACGTCATTGGTGAAGCGAGAGATTAGCCGCCCCGTGTGGTTTGTCTGAAAGAAAGCGATGTCTGCTTTCATCAAGTGCCCGAACATGCGGATCTGGACATCGGCGATGACCCGTTGACCGACATAGGTCATCAACACCGATTGGCCATATGTGGCCAGCCCTTTGAGGATGAAAATGACCATGATCATGGTGGCAACGATGGGCAGCATGGCCTGATCCCGAGCGACAAAAATATCGTCGATGACCGGCTTCATGATGTAGGCGATGGATGCAGTGGTGGCGCCCACCAGCGCCATACAGACAAGGGCGAACCCAAGCTTGACGGTATAGGCCCGGATATGCTCGCGCCACAACCGTCCCATCAACTGGCGTGTTGAAAGCGCGACCGGCTTGCTGTTTTCGCTGTTTTCGCTGTTTTCTGGCGTTTTAGTCAAGCCTCGGTAATCCTTTTACGGCCTACGTTTATTCGGGTTTCGCTGTGTTCAGGGCAATTTTGTCCTAAAAAAACCATACCATGACCCAGATTCCCGTGACCAGCGCCATTGCACCCCTTCAGGCTCCGGCGACGCACATGCCTTCAATGCGCAGGCTGGGGGCGTCGGTGCCAGTGCGAAACACAAGATCATTGGCGGGCGTCATTGCCAAAAACATGTCTTTAAGGTTTGCCGCAACGGTCAACTCGCTTACCGGGAAAGCAATTTCGCCATTTTCAATCCAGCACCCAGCAGCACCCTGGGAATAATCGCCGGTGACGCCATTAACCCCCATGCCCATTAATTCTGTGACCAAAAAGCCCTGTTCAATATCGGCAATCAAAGCGGCAACATCGGTTTCACCGGCTTCCATGTACAGGTTGGTGGGGGAAGGGGAAGGTGGGGAAGACGTGCCGCGCGCCGCATTGCCGGTGGTGGTGAGCCCCAATTGCCGGGCCGATGCGCAATCCATAATCCAGCTTTCAAGAACGCCATCGTTGACCCATGCCTGTCGCGTGGTGCCAACGCCTTCGCCATCAAATGGTTTGGAACGGTGCCCCCGCTTTCGTCTTGGGTCATCGATAATGTTAATGCCGTCGCTGAATATTTTTTCGTTTAGTTTGTCTTTTAGAAAACTGGTGCCCCGCGCAACCGATGGGCCGGAAATGGCCCCGGCAAAGGCCCGCAACAAACTGCCGGACACACGGTTGTCAAAAATAACAGGAACTTCGGCGGTGGCCATTTTACGGGGGTTCAGCCGGGCCACGGCACGCTCACCGGCCCGTTTTCCAATGGCGGCCCCATCACGCAGGTCGGCACCAAAGCAGGCTTGGTCATAATCATAATCGCGTTGCATGTCGGTGCCTTCACCGGCCAACACAGAAACAGCAACGCTGTGCCCGGTGACGGCGTAAGCACCAGAAAATCCATTGGAAGCCGAGAGCGCGACATTGGTTCGTGACCATCCGGCTTCGGCACCTTCGGAATTGGTCACCCCTTTGATGGCCCGTGCCGCATCTTCGGCACATGCGGCGCGTTGTTGTAAAATTTCAGGGGTTGGCTCTTCTGCATCCAAGGTGTCCAGATCAGGAATATCTTTTGCAAGGGCACCCGGGTCCGCCAGCCCACACCAAGGGTCATCCAGCGCATTTTTGGCCATGGCAACGGCTTGTGCGGCCAATTGGTCCAGTGCATCTGGGCTGAGGTCCGTTGAAGCCGCCATGGCTTGGCGCTCGCCAACCAGCACGCGAAGGCCAAGATCGCTGGATTCAGCACGGGTGATGCCTTCGGTGCGGCCTAGACGATGGGTGTGTTCCAAGGCGATTGAATCAAACAAGACAGCATCCGCTGCGTCTGCGCCAAGTTTTTTGGCGCGGTCGATCAGATCATTAAGCAGGTTGGTGCGGTTTTTATCCATGGAGGCTTTATAGGGAATCCCTGGCCGTTCATAAAGAAAGAAAGCATGCAGGTTTTAAGAAGGGGGTAAGGGGTGTCGTGTGCCTGAACCTCGCTTCGTGCTATCAAGGCGGGATGATGACATCGGTTAAGGCTGCAAATAATCTTTCTAATCCATCCCGGGGGCCCGCATTACGTCGGGTTCTGGGGCTGTGGTTGCTGGTGCTTTATGGGCTCGGCGGCATAATCGGTGCGGGCATTTATGTTCTGGTGGGGGCTGTTGCGGACGTGGCTGGATTTGCGACTCCGGTTTCATTCGTTCTGGCAGGGGTTTTGGCGGGATTGACGGGACTTTCTTATGCGGAACTATCTGTGCGCTATCCCGAAGCCGCCGGTGCTGCCGTCTATGTCAGAGAAGCCTTCGGGTCCGATGCCCTGTCGCGGTTGATCGGGTTTTGTGTGGTGGCTGTGGGTGTTTTTTTGGCGGCCAGTCTTTCCCGGGGTGCTGTGGGCTATCTCAATCGGTTTATCGAGGTGGCGGAGCTACCCGCTGCCCTGGCGCTAGTGGCGGGGTTCACCGTGATTGCCTGTATCGGGGTTGGGTCTTCGGTCAAGACAGCGGCCATCATGACGTTGGTGGAAATTCTGGGGCTTGTCATTGTGGTCATCGCCGGGGTGCCCATGTTGATCCATTTGCCCGATATCGTCCCAGCCATGATGCCGACGTCTTCTGCTGTGGCATCAGGCATTGCCCTTGGGACTTTTCTAGCTTTCTTTGCTTTTCTAGGGTTTGAAGACATCGTCAACATGGCGGAAGAAACCTCTGATGCAAGGCGGGTTTTGCCCCGGGCAATTTTGCTGACCATTCTGATCACCACCGTGATTTACGGCATCATTGCTTTGGTGGCCGTGACGGCGGTGCCCATGGAAAAGCTTGCGGGTTCACGCGCGCCGCTGGAGCTGATTGTCGAGGGGGTGTCATGGGTGCCATCTGGCACGCTTTCTGTCATCGCCCTGATCGCAGTGCCCAATGGTATTTTGATCACCTTGGTGATGCTGGCGCGTATTCTTTATGGCATGGCAAGACGGGGATGGGTGCCGTCCGTGTTTGGCCATGTTAATGCCCGCACGCGCACGCCGCTTTTTGCGACCCTGGTATCGGGTGCAGCGGTTGCAGGCGTTGCAGGCGTCATCAATTTTGTTGGTCTTGTGACCCTGACCAGCGCGGTTAATCTGTTTGTCTTTACGGTGGTGAATTGTGCGCTTTGGAAATTACATCGAACAACCAAGCGGGTGGAAGTGCCCGGTCCCGGAACGTTTCATGTGCCTTTGTGGGTACCGCCCCTTGGGGCTATTTGTAGCCTTGCGTTATTGGCCACGCAGTTTTTAATCTGATTCCTGATCCGGGTCATCCAAGCCATAATCGGCCCATTTCCGCGTTACTTCTGCAACGATGTCTTCTGCCATATTGAGCGGCTTTCCCCATTCACGGGTAGTTTCCGCGCCTATTTTGTTGGTGGCATCCAGTCCTGCCTTGCCGCCCCGCCCGGCAATGGGGGATGCAAAATCCAGATAATCAATGGGGCTGTCTTTAATCAAGGTGATATCACGGACCGGGTCCATACGGGTGGCAACCGCCCACATGACATCGGCCCAGTTTCGGATATCAATATCGTCATCGACGACAATAATCATCTTGGTGAACATGAATTGAGGCAAGGCCGACCAGATATCATTCATGACCTTTTGGGCCAATCCGGGTTCGGACTTGTTGATAGAGACCACGGCAATTCGGTAAGAGCAGGCCTCTGGCGGCAGATGAAAATCTGTAATGGCAGGGATGCGTCTTTGGATCATGGGGGTAAAGATGGCCCCCAATCCTTGCGCCAAAACCGATGGTTCATCGGGCGGGCGTCCGGTATAGGTGGTCAGATAAATGGGGTCTTTGCGCATGGTGATGGCAGACACGGTAAAGACGGGAAAGGGTTCCACTGAATTGTAATATCCCGTGTGATCGCCATAAGGGCCTTCCTTGGCTGTTTCACTTAAGGACACATGGCCTTCAATGACAATTTCGGCATTCGCTGGCACCATCAGGGGCACGGTGACGCATTTTGCCAATTGGGTTCGGCTTCCCCGCAGCAATCCGGCATAGGCATATTCGGAAATTTTTTCAGGCACCGGTGTGACGGCGGCAATGGTGGTGGCGGGATCGGCGCCGATGACGGCGGCCGCTGGCATGGGACCCAGGCCTGCATCTTGCCAAGCCTTGAAATGGCTGGCCCCACCCCGTTTTGAAAGCCAGCGCATGCATGTTTTGTCACGCCCTAAAACCTGCATGCGATAAATGCCAAGGTTTGCATCCCGGCCATCGCCCTCAGGCGCCTTGGTGACGACCAATGGCCAGGTGATCAGGGGGGCGGGTTCCCCCGGCCAGCACGTTTGGATCGGCAATTTAGAAAGATCAATTTTATCACCCCGGATCACCACGTCCTGGCAGGGGGGGGATGAAATTACTTTTGGTCGGACATTGGTTGCAGATTTAAAGGCCGGCCATAATGCCTTTACCTGATCCAGATTTTCAGGCATGCCCGGTTGGTCCAGAACCGCCAGCATTTTGCCAAGGGCAGGCAGGTCTGCCACTTCGCGGCCCAATGCCCAGGCAATTCGGTCTTCGGTGCCGAACAGGTTGGCCAGCACCCGGCGTGGCCAAGGTGTCTCAAAGGGGGCGTCAGGCCCTGCGATGTTTTCATAGATCACCGCTGGGCCGCCTTGACGGATCAATCGGCTCTGGATTTCAGTCATTTCCAGATTTGGGGAAACCGGCGCTGAAACCCGTGCCAAATCGCCCTTTTTCTCAAGGGCCGTTATGAAATCGCGCAAGCAAGAATAAGCCATATTTGAAACTTTACGTCATTTTAAAGGTTTTTCCCTAGCCTTTGCGGGTAAGGCCCCTAATCGGGGAAAGTGGTCTGTACCTGTTCTATATAATAAATGGAGGGTTAGATTATGACACAGTATTTTGTTGTTGGCGGTGAATACGACAGTACTGAATTTGAAAATTTAAAATCAGATGAAGTTCGTGTCGGGTCTTATGAAACCTTTGAGGTGGCTGAAATGGCCAGCTCGCAGCTGTCTTGGCAGTGGGTGGACCAGTGCAATGCCCGTTTTGTTATTGATCAGGCCAATGCCGAGCCTATGAGCTGCTGCTCCGGTTATTGACGGCGATAAAAAAACCTGATTTTTTTTAGGCCGGTTCTTGTGATTATTTCCAGAAAATTGCCATAATGGGCATGCTGGCATAGACGTGCTGGTTTTATGCCCATTGAGGGAGTTGCCAGTGAAGTCATCATTGCGGACCACCCGACAATTATTTTTTGTTTCTCTGGTTGTTGTTGCCACGATGGCGCTTAGCGCCTGCGTACCTGAATCAAAATATCCCTTGCCAGAAGAAACCCGTGTTGCGGTGGATCAACGGTTGGTCGGGGTCTGGCACGGCGGGTCTTTGGGCACGGGATACACAGCCCGGATCAGCAAAAAGAACGATGCCATTTTGGACCTGTTGTTTACGGAGACGAATAAAGTCTCGGGCGCAGGTGCGCCAGCAAAAAGGGATACCCGGTTTGAGCTGCATTTTTTCAATGTTACAGGCCAGCGTATTATTGGCGTTCGTGGCCCGGGCTTTGATCAAAAAGCAGGCCCGGTATGGCGTTTTGCGCGGTATCGGTTTGGGGATAAAGACGGGGTTGCCTTTTACTTTATGAGTGACAGTGCCATTTACAACTATGTTAATTCGTCCTTTTACAGGGGGGTGATCCGGAATCACGATCCTGCATTTCACGAAATTTTGCTTATGGAAACGCCGCCCCGCCTTGCGGCCATTATTCGAAAGCGCACTGTGGGGGCGTTGTTTTCGGTGACCTTTGGGCCTTTTCGGCGGCAATGATGGGGGCTTCGCCAGACGGGCTTCGCCTTGCTTGGGCCAAGTCCTATCCTTTTGGACACCCCAAAGCGTCCTATCTTTTTTCCAAGGGAACCGAAACGCAATGGACCCCGTGCCCCGAAGACGTTGCCGGGTTGATCCCGGTTATTGCGTCTGGATCAAATGCGGCACCAGATCAGCTTGCGCGAAAATATACCAACCACCCCGATACGGTGATCCCGGTTACCCGGGCAGACGTGCATGATTTTGATTCTGTCTATAACGCCCATGTCACCGCTTATGGATCAATCCCGGCAACCCTGTTCCCATCTCCTGGAACACGGCTTTCAACCTTTATCACCTGGCTAGACAAAGACTGCCTTCAAATCATGCACAAGACCGAACAGCCCGGGATCAATTATCACTATGCAAAACTATCAGGCATCCAAATGGATGTTGATGGCATCGGTCAATTGGATGTGGCGTTTGCTTATATTTCGGTGGTGGGGTGTTTGCTTCATGATGGCGGGCCGATCTCTCTGGCAGAGGTTCCGGCTTCGGGCCGGGTTTTTTCCGCCCGGACGCAGGAAGAAATGCATGGGCTGGTGCGCGATGTTTTGGCACCAAAAGAAATGCTGGACCCGTTTATTATGGCATCCATTGAGGATGCAGCCCTGGGCCGTGCCCGATCCGATGCCCTTGCCCAGGGCGCGCGCCGCTTTGAACATTCAGGCATGGAAATTATAGAAACGGCCTAAAACACCTGTCCGGCAATCAAGGCTGCCAATACCAGCCAGCCAAACAATCGGTTCGATTTAAATTTACGCAGGCAATCACCGGGGCTTTCGGTGTGGATATCCAGCACTTGCCATAAAAGCTGGATCAGGGCCAATGCCCCGATCACATAAAATGCCCAGTGTAAATTGGCCGCATGCCCAGCCGTCGCCAACAGGGCAAGGCTCATGCCATAAAAACCCACCAACCAGCGTTTTGTGTTTGCATCCAGACGCAGTGCCAAAGACTTGATGCCTGCAATCAGATCATCGTTCCTGTCTTGGTGGGCATAGATGGTGTCGTATCCGAGCGTCCAGAAAAACCCGGCTGCGTAAAGAAGGTATGCAGGCATTGCCAGTTCATTGGTGATGGCGGCATATCCCAACAACGCCCCCCAGTTGAAGGTCAGCCCCAAAAAGGCCTGAGGCCAATGGGTGATGCGTTTCATGAAAGGGTAGGCAAAGATCAAGGCAAGAGATGCAATGCCAAGGCCGATGGTGAAGCCATTGAAGGTGATCAAAACCCCAAGCCCCAGCAACAATTGAAGGCAAAGGAAAACAACAGCCCCTTTGACCGTGACCGCGCCCGATGGGATGGGTCTGGCCCGGGTGCGGGCAACCTGGGCATCAAAATCACGATCTATAATGTCATTATAAGTGCAACCCGCGCCGCGCATGACCAATGCGCCGATGGCAAACAAAACCGCATAAAGGGCAAATTGCTCAAGCGGCCAGTCAGGGTGTGGTGCAGGGGCTGCAAGGGCTAAAGACCACCAACAGGGAAACAGCAACAACCAGGTGCCAATGGGCCGGTCAAGACGGGCAAGGCGGGCGTAGGGATGAAGCGCCTTTGGAATGGCGCGCAGCAACAGGGTTGTTTCCGGAATATCGCCGGTTGGTTCCGAATCGGGGGCCTCTGATGTCATGTTCTTAATCTCTGGCTCTGGCTCTGGCGGTTCCATGGTTGTAGTCTTAGGCTGACCTACAATAGATCACAAGATGGCCAATGATGGGCAAGAGAAAAGCAAGTGGTAACGGCAAGGATGCGACATCGGTTCGCACCCGGATTTTTGTCGAAGATCTGCTGGAATCTGGCCAAAGCCTTGGGCTGAAACCGACCCAGGCCCATTATTTGCGCCATGTTTTAAGGCTTTCTGCGGGCGACACGATTGCTGTGTTCAATGGCCAGCATGGTGAATGGCGGGCCACGATTGCTGGCTTTGGCAAGGGCTGGGCATCGGTGGATGTGATTGATCAAAGCCAGCCCCAAAGCCCAGAACCCGATCTTTGGTTGCTTTTTGCACCCATCAAATATGCTCGCATTGATTATCTGGCCCAAAAGGCGACGGAGCTGGGGGTATCGGTATTGCAGCCGGTATTGACCGCGCGCACCAGTGTTTCGCGGGTTAATACAGATCGTTTGGCCGCCAATGCAATAGAGGCGGCCCAACAAACAGGCCGATTAAGTGTGCCCGAAATTCGCGCGCCCAAGGGCCTGAAAACGGTCCTTGAAGGCTGGGATGAGACACGGCGTTTGATGTTTTGTGATGAATCGGGTTCCGGTGCACCCATTGCCGAAGCTTTGATTGCGACAGAACCCGGGGCTACAAAAAGCAATCCGTGGGCAATTTTGATTGGCCCAGAAGGCGGGTTTGATGTCACCGAACTTGACGCCCTCAAGAAACTACCCTTTGTTACCCCTGTCAGTCTTGGCCCACGTTTGTTGCGCGCCGATACGGCCGCCGTTGCGGCCCTTGCCTGTTGGCAGGCGGTTCTGGGTGATTGGGTGGGGTCGAGCCCTCGCTGAGTTGGAATGTACAAAGTTTAAGGAAGCGCTTTTTTTATGTCTGGTCCATCAAGCCCACAAGCAGCCCCCGTTACGTCAAAGACCGAATTGATTGAATATTTGGCCAGTGGCGCGAAGCCTCGGGATCAATGGCGCATCGGAACAGAACACGAAAAATTTGCCTTCGCCCAATCTGATCACAGGCCGTTGCCCTATGATGGGCCATGTTCCATTCGTGCCATGCTGGAGGGCCTGACCCGGTTCGGGTGGACCCCGATACTGGAAGGGGACACCCCTATCGCGCTGACCATGGGGGGTGCGTCCATCACCCTGGAGCCGGGCGGGCAATTCGAATTGTCTGGCGACATCATGGAGACCTTGCATCAGACCTGCCGCGAGGTGCATCAGCATCTGGATCAGGTCAAAGAGGTGGCGGCAGAAATTGGTGCTGGATTTTTAGGGGTTGGGTTCCAGCCTAAATGGTCCCGCGAAGACACGCCGTGGATGCCCAAGGGGCGCTATAAAATCATGAAGGCCTATATGCCAACCCAGGGCAATCTGGGCCTTGATATGATGCTTCGGACCTGCACCATTCAGGTCAATCTGGATTTTGAAAGCGAAGCCGATATGGTGGAAAAATTCCGCATCGGCCTTGCGTTGCAGCCAATCGTTACTGCGTTGTTTGCCAATTCGCCGTTCACCGATGGCAAGCCCAATGGGTATCTCAGTTATCGCAGCCATGTCTGGACCGATACCGATGTGGACCGCTGCGGGACCCTGCCGTTTGTGTTCGAAAATGGCTTCGGGTTTGAACGGTACGTTGATTACATGCTCGATGTGCCCATGTATTTTGTCTATCGCGATGGCACCTATATAGATGCATCCGGGCAATCTTTTCGTGATTTCATGGCCGGAAAATTACCGGCATTGCCGGGCGTTTACCCGACCATCAAAGACTGGGAAGACCATATGACCACGGTGTTTCCCGAAGTGCGTCTTAAGAAATTTCTGGAAATGCGCGGCGCCGATGGCGGGCCATGGCGTCGCATTTGTGCCTTGCCGGCGTTCTGGGTTGGCTTGCTTTATGATGCCGAAGCGCAAGCGGCGGCAGCAGCCCTGATTTCAGACTGGCAGCAGGCCGATCATGAATACTTGCGCGCCGAAGTGCCAAAACATGCCCTGTCCACTGAATTCAGGGGCAAGCCCTTGGCGGATCTTGCAGCAGAAGTGGTGGCGCTATCGCACGCAGGTTTGACGCGGCGGGAAAAATTGGATGATACCGGCACCAATGAAAGCTATCATTTGAAAACGTTGGAAGAAATCCTGGAACGGGGTAAAACCCCGGCAGAGGTCAAACTGGCCCTGTACCATGATCGCTGGCAGGAAAATGTGGACCCGGTATTCGAAGAATACGCGTATTGAGCATTCGAAGAATACGCGTATTAATTTTCTACGCCCCGGTCCACCCCATGGCGAAACGGTAATTGTAAATCACCATCAAGATGGCGCCGACGGCCAGCCATAGAAACCCGGCACCCAGCATGGTTTTAAAACCAATGCGCCCGCCGTGGATCAATCCCGATGCCAACAAGGTGACCAGAACAACCCCGTGCACAATGCGCGGGCCAGTGCTGGTGGCCCCGGGCATCATTCCGGCATCTGCGGCCAGCCATAACAAACCGGCGGTCGCGGCCAGTGCAAAAATCAAAATCCAAATCCAGGGGGGGGAATTTCGGAGCATGTATTACGAAGCCGTGCCGCCCACGGTGAGGGCGTCAATTTTCAGGGTGGGTTGGCCAACGCCGACGGGTACGCCTTGGCCATCCTTGCCACAGGTGCCAACGCCCGGGTCCAGTTTCATGTCGTTGCCAACCATGGAAATCCGCGTCAGGGCATCGGCACCATTGCCGATCAGGGTTGCACCCTTGACGGGTGCGCCGATTTTTCCGTTATCTACCAGATAGGCTTCGGATGCAGAAAACACGAACTTGCCCGATGTGATATCAACTTGGCCGCCACCAAAATTAACGGCATAGAGCCCGGATTTGATGCTTTTAATGATTTCTTCCGGGTCACAATCGCCATTTTTCATAAATGTGTTGGTCATGCGCGGCATGGGTTTGTGGGCAAAATCCTGCCGCCGCCCATTGCCCGTGGGATTAACATTCATCAGCCGTGCATTCATGCGGTCTTGCATGTAGCCCACCAAAATGCCGTCCTCGATTAACGTGGTGGCCGATGTCGGCGTACCTTCATCGTCAATGCTAAGCGATCCACGGCGACCTTCAATGGTGCCGTCATCAATGACCGTGACGCCGGGGGATGCAACGCGTTGGCCAAGCAACCCTGCGAATACGGATGTTTTTTTGCGGTTGAAATCCCCTTCAAGCCCATGGCCCACGGCTTCGTGGAGCAAGATGCCGGGCCAGCCCGGCCCCAACACCACTTCCATTTCACCGGCAGGTGCGGGAACGGCATCCAGTTTAATCAAGGCTTGGCGTAGTGCTTCATCGGCGTTTGTCTGCCAGACATCGGGGGCAATGAAATCCCCATAGCCGGTGCGGCCACCGGTGCCAAAACTGCCGGTTTCCTGCTTGTCGCCATCGCCAACCATGACGGAAATATTGACCCGCACCAGAGGCCGGATGTCATGGGCGCTTTCACCGTCGGCACGGATGATTTCTATGGCCCGCCATTCGCCCGACAAAGACGCCATGACTTGTCGCACTCTGGGGTCGCGGGCCCGCAAATAGGCATCAATGTCTGACAGCAATTTAACCTTGGCTTCAAACGCCACTTCGTTCAGGGGATTGTCGTCACTATAGAGCGCGCGGTTGGTGCCCGGTGGCGGGGCAGCAATGGTGCCGTCATAGCCACGGGTAACCGCATGGACGGTATCGGCCGCACGCTTGAGGGCCGCATCGGAAAATTCTGAACCATGGGCGTATCCAGTGGCTTCATCGGCGATGGCACGCAATCCAAAGCCCTGGGACGTGTCGGCATTGGCTGAGCGCAACCGTCCGTCATCAAAGGAAAAGCTTTCTGAAACGGAATATTCAAGAAACAGCTCGCCGTCATCGGCACCGTTAAGGGCTCCCGCTAAGATGGCTTCGGCGCCCGAACGGGTCAGGTCGGTCCGGGAAAAGAACAGGTCTTCAGGATTGGGTTTATCAGTCATGGTCTATCATAGCCCGCCTTGTCGGTTGATCCTATAGGTGCCACGCGGATGGTCGGTGATCAATCCGGTATGCAGTTTTGGCGCAGTTTTACCCGAGAATGAAGGGTAAGGTTACATCAATGCTATTCCAATGCGAAGCATTCTCATAAACCCCCGAAAAATAGAGAAAAAAGGGAAAAAAGGCCTTGGGGTGGGTTGTGAAAATACATGTGCATAGTGTAGGTTGCCCGAGACTTGAAGGAAGTACCCCTTCCGAGAATAAGAGATTTTTCACCTGATTTCAGACAGGATTTCAAGAATGCGGTTAATCCGAAAATTTGCATCCGTCATGTTCGTAGCCACACTGACAGTGTTCGGTGTTGGTGCCCCTGCAATTGCAGCTGGGCCACAGCCATGGCAAATGGGGTTCCAGCCAGCGGCATCGCCGGTGATGGAACAAATCACTGACTTTCACAACTTCTTGCTCGTTCTAATCTTCGTGATTGCGATTTTTGTGCTGGCACTCATGGTGTATGTGATGGTGCGGTTCAATGCCAAAGCCAATCCGACGCCGTCGCGCACAACGCATCACACGCTATTAGAAGTTGTTTGGACCGTGGTTCCGATCATCATTTTAGTGTTGATCTCAATCCCGTCGCTCAAGCTTCTCTATTATATGGACAGAACGGACAAACCGGAGATGACGCTCAAGGTCACCGGCAGTCAGTGGTTCTGGACCTATGAATATCCTGATCAAGGTAAGTTTATCTTCGATAGCCAGATGATTCCTGATGCGGAAATCAAGCCCGGACAATTGCGCCTGTTAGAAGTGGATAATCGGATTGTTTTGCCGGTGAACACGAATATCAGGGTGTTGGTTACGGCCAATTCCGTCCTCCACGCATGGGCGGTGCCCGCGTTGGGGGTCAAGATCGATGCGGTTCCGGGTCGTATGAACGAAACCTGGGTGCGGATTACCAAACCCGGTGTCTATTACGGCCAGTGTTCGGAATTGTGCGGCATCAATCACGGCTTTATGCCCATTGCCATTAACGCCGTATCCAAGGCGGATTTTGCCAAATGGACAGCCACTGCCAAGGTCAAATTCAAGGCCGAGGCAGAGCCCGCAACCAAGACCACCAGTATAAAACTTGCCCGGTCCGCGCCCGTCGCGGCCGGCAGCAATTAAGCGATACGTGAGAGGCCGGCAATGACCGCAGAGACGATGACCCACGACGATCACAAACCTCACGGGATTACCCGGTGGTTGTTTTCTACCAATCACAAAGACATCGGTACCATGTACCTGATCTTCGCCATTGTGGCGGGGCTACTGGGTGGTGCCATGTCGATCCTGTTTCGGATGGAACTGGCCGTGCCGGGCGCCCAAATTCTGGGTGGCGACAACCAGTTCTTTAACGTTCTGATTACTGGCCACGGCCTTATCATGGTGTTCTTCATGGTGATGCCAGCCTTGATCGGTGGCTTCGGTAACTGGTTTGTGCCCTTGATGATCGGCGCGCCGGATATGGCGTTTCCGCGCATGAACAATATCAGCTTCTGGCTGTTGATCCCCTCAGCACTGCTTCTCATCGGTTCTACGATGGTTGATGGCGGTGCCGGTACCGGTTGGACGGTTTATGCGCCGCTCTCAACCGCTGGCTCACCGGGGGCTGCTGTGGATATGGCTATTCTCAGTCTTCATTTGGCGGGTGCATCGTCCATTCTGGGCGCCATTAATTTTATCACCACCATCTTCAATATGCGCGCACCAGGCATGACCCTGCACAAGATGCCATTGTTCGTATGGTCGGTGTTGGTGACAGCCTTTTTGTTGCTGTTGTCGCTGCCAGTTCTGGCCGGTGCCATTACCATGCTGCTGACGGATCGTAACTTCGGGACCACCTTCTTTGCGCCTGAAGGCGGCGGTGACCCATTGTTGTATCAGCATCTGTTCTGGTTCTTTGGCCATCCGGAAGTCTACATCCTGATCTTGCCGGGTTTTGGCATTGTCTCTCAGGTGATTTCCACGTTCTCCAAAAAGCCTGTCTTTGGCTATCTGGGCATGGCGTATGCCATGGTTGCGATTGGCTTCGTTGGCTTCATCGTTTGGGCCCATCACATGTATACGGTGGGTATGGATGTTGACACCCGTGCCTATTTTGTCGCGGCGACCATGGTCATTGCGGTGCCCACGGGGGTTAAAATCTTTAGCTGGATTGCCACCATGTGGGGCGGCTCTATTGAGTTCAAGACACCCATGATCTTCGCACTGGGGATGATCTTCCTGTTTACAGTGGGTGGGGTTACCGGTGTGGTTCTGGCCAATGCCGGTGTGGATATTGCCCTGCATGACACGTATTACGTGGTTGGGCATTTCCATTACACCATGTCCATGGGGGCAATGTTCTCCATCTTTGCGGGCTTCTATTACTGGCTGCCAAAGATGAGCGGACGCCCTTATTCGGAAACCCTGGGCAAGCTGCATTTCTGGCTGTTGTTCATTGGTGTGAACTTGACATTCTTCCCGATGCACTTCTTGGGGTTGGCGGGTATGCCACGACGCATTCCTGACTATCCAGATGCCTTCGCCGGGTGGAATATGGTTGTTTCTATTGGTGCCTATATCTCGGGCTTTGCCACGCTGGTGTTCTTGCTCCTGCTGTACAAGATGTTCAAATCCAAGGAAACAGTTGCAGACAGCCCTTGGGGCGAAGGTGCAACGACCCTTGAATGGACGGTTCCCTCACCGGCACCGTTCCACACCCACGAAACCCTGCCCCGGCTTTAGGCCAGCGCAGGAATAAAGGAAACACGGTGTCTCAGACGGCCCTGCCACCTGAACTGTATACCGCCGACAATGGTGTTGTGGGGGAGGCCCCCATGATGCCTGCGGTTGGGGACTACGTGGCTTTGTTAAAGCCCCGGGTTATGTCTCTGGTGGTGTTTACAGGGCTTGCCGGTTTGGTTTTGGCACCGGGCAACCTGCATCCGGTATTGGCGTTGATCGCATTGCTTTGCATTGCCGTCGGTGCCGGTGCCAGCGGTGCCATCAATATGTGGTTCGACCGCGATATTGATGCGGGCATGACCCGGACCCGGGAACGCCCAATCCCTGCAGGACGGATGGCCCCGGGCGAAGCCCTTGGTTTCGGCATCACCCTTGCTGTTGGGTCCGTGGCCATTATGGGCATTGGGGTTAACTGGGTGGCGGCGGCTTTGTTGGCGCTGACCATCGGGTTTTATGTGTTTGTCTACACCATGTGGCTGAAGCGCAGCACACCCCAGAACATCGTTATTGGTGGTGCATCCGGTGCCTTTCCCCCAATGATCGGCTGGGCCGCCGTGACGGGAGATGTTACGTGGATGCCGGTCATTATGTTTTCGATCATCTTCTTGTGGACGCCCCCGCATTTTTGGGCTCTGGCGCTTTACAAGGCAGATGAATACGCAAAAGTTGGCGTCCCCATGTTGCCTGTTGTCGCAGGACCGCGCGCAACGAAACGCCAAATGGTTTTCTATTCGCTGCTTTTGGTTCCGGTGACCATCCTGCCCTGGTCGTTGGGATATTCCGGAATGCTTTATGGCATTTCAGCGTCTGTCTTGGGCCTTGTCTTTATCGTAGGCGCCTTTCGGGTGATGTTTGCATCGAAAGATTACAGCGACGCTGCTGCGAAGGCGTTGTTTGCATATTCAATTTTGTACCTGTTCTTGCTGTTTGCCGTCCTGATGGCCGATGGCATGTTGATGAATGGGGGTTTGTAATGGCGGATCAAAACACACCCAACAAAAACCTTCGCGCGCGCAATCTTGCCCTTATGGGTGTGTTGGCCGGGATGGTTGTCTTGTTCTACGTGTTGACCATCGTTCGTATGGGCGGGGCGGGGTCTAACTAATGGGGCTTCGGAACAACAATCGTATCGTCGCTACAATTGCTGTTGGCGTGGTGGCATCTATGGTGGGGCTTTCCTTTGCAGCAGTGCCCCTGTATCGGTTGTTTTGTCAGGTTACCGGTTATGGCGGCACGACCCAGATTGCGAAAACCAACAAGCCCGTTTTGAATAAATCTGCACGCAGCGTTGACGTCACCTTGGTGAGCAATGTCAACGCGCGGCTGCCATGGTCTTTCACACCATTGCAAAACAAGGTGCATCTAAAGCTCGGCGAAGAAACCCTGGCGTATTACCGGGCAAAGAATCTGAGCAATGTTCCCGTTACCGGGGTTGCGACCTTTAATGTGACACCGCACAAGGCGGGGCCATATTTTATCAAGGTCGCGTGTTTCTGTTTTACGGAACAGACCTTGCAGCCCGGCCAAACTGTTGACATGCCGGTTGCGTTTTACGTCGATCCAGAAATTGTGAATGATCGCAAGCTGGATGACGTCAGTGATATTGCGCTTTCGTATACATTTTTTCGTGCGCCCAATAAGGATGCCAAAAAAGTTTCCGGCATTCCTGGCGGGATACGGAATACTTATTAAATCAACTTGAACCTGTTTTAGTGACGTGAGGAATTAGGGGTAAAAAATATGGCCGATACACACGCAAACCATCCCTACCATATGGTCCAGCCAAGCCCATGGCCGATTTTAGGTGCGGGCTCCGCATTTATAATAGCGGTGGGTGCCATCATGTATATGCATGAAGGTGGTCCATGGGTCTTTTTCGCAGGGCTGGCAGCCCTTCTGTTCGTTGCCTTCCGCTGGTGGGTAGACGTGGTGCACGAAGGCGAAGTCGAAGGCCACCATAGTGCGGTGGTGCGGATTGGGCTTCGCTACGGGATGGCACTGTTCATTGCTTCCGAAGTGATGTTCTTTTCGGCCTTTTTCTGGGCCTTCTTCACCGCCAGCCTGTATCCAACGGCTGCGATCGGGGGCGTCTGGCCACCGAAGGGTGTTGAAGTGTTTAACCCCTGGGATTTGCCCTTCCTGAACACGCTTATCTTGCTGACATCTGGTGTGACCCTGACCTGGGCCCATCATGCCCTGATCAAGGACAATCGCCGTCATTTGATTATGGGGCTGGTCTTGACCATTGCCCTTGGCATGTTGTTTACGGCTATTCAGGCCTATGAATATTCGCATGCAGCCTTTGGCTTTGAAGATGGGATTTATTCCACAACCTTCTACATGGCCACCGGGTTCCATGGCTTCCATGTCATCGTCGGGACCATCTTCTTGATGGTTTGTTTGGTCCGGTCCATTAAGGGACATTTCAAACCTGAACACCATGTTGGGTTCGAAGCCGCCGCTTGGTATTGGCATTTTGTTGATGTGGTTTGGCTGTTCTTGTTCTTCTGCATTTACTGGTGGGGCGGCGCTGCCTAAAGACACTCTGATGGAGGGACACCGTGGCTGACTTGAAACCTGCGGTGTCCACTTCTCCCTTCTTGGCTGGGTTTTTTTGCCGTTGCCCAAATTGTGGTAAGGGCCCGTTGTTTGACGGTTATCTGACAGTGACAGAGGCTTGTTCCACATGTGGGGAAAACTTGTCTGCCCATGAACAGGGCGACGGGCCAGCCGTTTTCGTCATTATGATTCTAGGCTTTTTGGTCGTGGGGCTTGCGGTTTTCGTCGAGTTTCGCTTTCATCCACCAATCTGGGTCCATTGGATCATATGGCCACCTTTTATTTTGGTGGCTGCAATGGGTATGCTTCGCCCCTTAAAGGGGCTTATGGTTGGGACACATTTTCATCATCGCAGAGAGGAACGCGAACGTGACTGAAGGCTCTTCCATAACATCTGCGGTGTGGCGTTGGCCTAGCATAACCGCATGGATCTGTTTCGCGATTGCCCTTGGCATTTTATTGATGTTTGGCAGTTGGCAGATGGATCGGCTGGTGTGGAAGCGCGATCTGCTGGATCGTGTGACAACCCGCATGGCGGCGACCCCTATGGCGCTTGGCGCACGCATTAAGGATGTGAAGGGCACCGATTACCGACGGGTCAAGGTTACGGGAAAATTTCGCCACGATAAGGAGATTTATCTGGCAGCGCGCCTATGGCGCGGCAAGGTCGGCGTTCATGTTATTACGCCGTTAATTCGCGATGGATTGCCCCCGGTTCTGGTTAATCGGGGTTGGGTGCCACAGGCAAACAAAGACCCAAAAACCCGCGCATCAGGACAGGTTTCAGGCACGGTTAGCGTCACGGGTATTGCCCGGGGAGACGCCATAAAACGGATGTTCACCCCCGATAACACCCCCGCCACTGGTTTCTGGATGACATACGATACCCATGCCATGGGCAGCCATATGGGCATTGGGGTGCCGCTTCCCATGGTGGTTGAAGTCAGTGGTGATAAGACTGCCCCTAAATCCACGCTGCCCCGGGCCGGGGTGACGCGGATTAATTTTCGCAATGACCATCTGCAATACGCCATCACCTGGTTTGCATTGGCCATGGTCTTGATTGTCATTTTCGGCATCTATCACCGTGAAAAGAAAGCCCCCGTTCCGTAATGGCCGCCAAATCGCCCTACGCAGAACTGGAAGCGCGGTTTGAGCGGGTTTCAAAACTGTCTGACGGGGCGGGCATGTTGCAATGGGATATGGCCACCATGATGCCCGAAGGTGGGGCCAATGCGCGGGCCGGGCAATTGTCGACCCTCAAAGTATTGATCCACGAAACCCTGACCAGCCCGGACATTGCTGATTTTCTTGACGCAGCAGAGGCGGATCGCGCGCTGGACCCATGGCAGCAGGCAAATTTGCGGGAAATGCGCACGCGCTGGATCAGGGCATCAGCCATAGATGCGCGTTTGGTGGAAAGCCTTTCGGGTGCTGGTTCTCGCTGTGAAATGCTGTGGCGCGAAGCCAAGGATACATCTAATTACGCCCTTGTTCTGCCCGCCCTGACAGAGGTCCATGGTCTGGTCGTGGAAATGGCCGATGTTTTGGGATCGGCCCTTGGCCTTGATCCCTATGATGCATTGCTGGACGAATTTGAACCCGGTGGCCGGGCCGCATTGATTGAGCCGATATTCGATGATTTGGCTGAATTCTTGCCAGGCTTCATCGATGATGTTTTGGCCCGCCAACATGCTAGCCCGCCACCCTTGGCCCTGACCGGCCCGTTCCCCATTGAACCGCAACGCGCCCTTTGCAGGCATTTGATGGGAGCCATGGGGTTTGATTTCAGCCATGGCCGGTTGGATGAAAGCCATCATCCGTTCTGTGGTGGTGTGCCCGAAGACATCCGCATCACCACGCGTTATTCAGAAGATGATTTTATGCCCGCCATCATGGGCGTGCTCCATGAAACCGGTCACGCCCTGTATGACCAGGGCCTGCCCGCCAAATGGCGTCACCAACCGGTGGGGAGTGCGCGCGGCATGGTGCTCCATGAAAGCCAATCGTTGATCATGGAAATGCAGGCATGCCGGGGGGCAGACTTTATCGCCTTTGCAGCACCGTTGATGGCCGAAGCATTTGGGGGCACGGGGCCAGCTTGGGAACCTGAAAATATTCATCGCCATTATGTGCGGGTAGAACGCGGCATGATCCGGGTTGATGCAGATGAGGCGACCTATCCCGCCCATGTGATCTTGCGGTTTCGGATGGAACGGGCACTTTTGTCTGGCGATCTTGCGCTGAAAGACCTGCCCGATGCCTGGAACGAAGAAATGGGCAAATTATTGGGGGTGACCCCTAAAAATGATGGCGAAGGCTGTTTGCAAGACATCCACTGGTATGACGGGGCCTGGGGCTATTTCCCAACCTATACCTTGGGGGCCATGGCGGCGGCGCAGTTGTTTGCAGCCGCCAACCGCGCCCACCCAGAAATCGCTAAAGCTTTATCAAAAGGTGATTTTTCGCTCCTGCTTGACTGGCTGCGCAAAAATGTCCATGAACGGGCATCGTTTGAGACCACCGATGACGTGTTAACCCGTGCCACCGGCGCGCCTTTGGGGGCGCAAGCCTTCAAAACCCATTTGGCTTCCCGCTATCTTGCCTGAAAGCATAGGCGCGGGTAGTCTCTAGACCGATTTATCCCCAATGTACGGGGCGGAGAAAAAGCTTTGCGTTATATTTCTACCAGGGGATCTGCCCCCGATCTTGATTTCACCGATGCCATGTTAGAAATATAACGCAAAG
>Ga0233439_10002538_pt1 | contig 20410 bp, 31 predicted proteins | sample SI_123_September_6_FD_182713 | JGI IMG/M metagenome (GOLD analysis project Ga0233439, IMG submission 182713) | Seawater microbial communities from Saanich Inlet, British Columbia, Canada - SI_123_September2016_100_MG | ecosystem: Environmental > Aquatic > Marine > Inlet | place: Canada: British... | reverse complement strand
AAAAACGGGCACAACGCTCGTACCTGCGAAGACAAGAAGCAACACCTAAAGGATTGTAATGCGATGCGAGGACTCGCTCATCGGGTGGTCGCAGTCTGCCTTGAAAAGGCCGGCATCGTTCCCGGCGCTCTGATGCAGTTCCGTGATTGGGATTGTGAGACGAATGAGTATTGCCAGAAGTTCGCCCTTGTGACGAGTCTGGACTGGAGCAAGGTGGCTCCGATCAACTATAGTTGCACTGACGGATTGCCCCGCACCCTCTCAACTTGGTTCTCCGCCTCGTTCATTCAGGCTCGGATGCCGGCCGGCGACACAAAGCTTTTCAAGATTCCTCGGAATATCCCTCAGCAGGCTAACTATGACTACTACGAAGAGCCAAGTATCAATCATAGTCTTGCGGCCGGCAACTTAGGCGGCAGCGTGAACAAGAACAGCGGTTGGCTCGGCGATAATGTCACCCTCATCAGCCCCGAGGTCTCAAGCATTTACCGCTATGATTCAAAGGGTTTTGCTGATGAAGATCTTAACCCCATCGTTGAGAAACTACTCGCCGATGTGGGAACAGAGTGGTCAAACTACTAAGATGAATACAACCAAAAATAAAACTTGACCGCTCCTGCATCCATGGTATGATGTGTAGGTAGGGAGACCAGACATGACCCAGGAACTAGTTCAAAGAGCATTAGCCTTTGCAACGCTGGCACACCATGGTCAGAAGCGTAAGTACTCTGGACAGCCTTACATTGTTCACCCGATTGAAGTAGCTGAGATAGTCCGGACTGTAGAGCATGACGATGAAATGCTAGCAGCGGCTTTACTACACGACGTAGTTGAAGATACTGATGTGACGATTGAGGCTATCAAGTCTGAGTTCGGCGAAGGTGTCGCCGACCTTGTTGATGATCTGACCGATGTGAGTGAGCCCAGAGATGGTAACCGGAAGGTTCGTAAAGCAATGGACAGGGAACATAGCGCTCGGACTTCCGCTCGTGCTCAGACGATCAAGCTGGCGGATCTGATTAGTAACTCGTCCGATATCACAGCAAACGATCCAAGTTTTGCGAAGGTGTACCTTGCCGAGAAAGCTCTCTTGTTAGAAGTACTTATCAAAGGTGACCCCGCTCTCTTGAAGAAGGCAGCAAGTTACCTAGGGGACCAAGGACAGTGAAGAAGATCATCCACGTTAATCAGCATGTCATCAAGCGCAACACAAAGCACGGAACCGACGAGCCCTGCTTGACGGTAAAAACATATAAAGAAAACAATTATGCCCACGAGGCTATAATCAAAACAAAAGATGGTGTAGAATTAGGAAGAGTCATTTATAGTCCGCACAAGCCACTAAGCTGTGGAGCGAGAGTGTGGATTGAGATGGACACTGATACTACAGATATTGAGTTAATCGTGAGAAGGAATGAAGAATGACTATTGAGCTAAAACACGCTGACTGCCTGGAATATCTTCGCACACTCCCTGATGAATCAGTGGATCTTGTTGTTGTTGATCCTCCTTACTTTGAGATCATCAAGGATGTCTGGGACAACCAGTGGGAATCTGAACAAGAATACCTCAACTGGTGCAAGGAGTGGACAGAAGAGTGCTTTCGCGTTATGAAGCCTGAAAGCTGCTTCTATGTGTGGGGTACGACCAAACAAGACACATTCCTGCGATACAAGCTTGGTGTCCTGAACAATGTTCCGGGCGCTCACTACCAGAACTGGATCATCTGGTCATATGACTGGGGCGGCAGGACAAAGAAGAAGTTCCCGAGAAAGCACGAAGACCTTCTGATGTATTCGAAGGGGAAAGACTTTACGTTTAATGCAGATGATGTTAGAATACCCTACAAGATGAAGAAGAACGTAAGAGCAACTGCTCAGAACAATCCACTGGGGAAGCTTCCAACTGATGTATGGACAAAGAACAATCATACGACAAGCAAAGAGTACGCTGGCTGGCACTCAACTCAAAAGCCAATCACCCTAACTGAGAGGATCATCAAAGCCCATACCAAGCCCGGCGACGTCGTACTTGATTGCTTTAGCGGATCAGGGTCAACAATGATTGCCTGCAGCAACACAAACAGAAGCTTTAAGGGCTGTGAATATGATAAAGATTATGTGGATAAGTCACTAAAAAGATTCAAATCATTGACGACCCCAGCCACGAAAACGAGAGGAAAACAAAAAAGAAGCCTAAATACCATAGGTGATAAAGCACCGAGCAATAACATCATGTCAACGAAAGGACATACACCATGACAGAGAATAGTCACGTGATCAGCAAGTTCAACGAACTGAAAGATCTAATGGAGAGCTTAGAGGAAGACGTGCAGAAGAACGCCGACGGAAACAAGGCCGCCGGAACTCGCGCACGCAAAGGTCTCCGCACACTCAAAACCACGGCGGCTGAACTAGTTCGCCTCACCCTACCAGGAAAGACAAGCACATGAATAGCACTGTTTCAACCGGCACAACCGTGTCCGTACATTATCGAGGAACTCTAGAAGACGGCGAAGAGTTTGATAGCTCTTATAGCCGATCCGAACCACTTACCTTTACTGCTGGCTCTGGCCAGATGATTGCCGGCTTTGATGAAGCTGTGATCGGGATGACGGTAGGGGAGTCTAAAACCTTCACTGTGTCCCCAGAGGACGGTTACGGCGAGCATTTTCCAGACCGTACAACCGAAATGCCACGCAGCGCATTTCCTGCCGACTTTGATCTATCTGACGGAGCGCAAGTGCCGCTGATGGGTCCTGGCGATCGCCCATTGATTGGCAGCGTTCTGGTATCTACGCCAGCAGCAGTCACGGTAGACCTGAATCACCCGCTAGCCGGCAAAACTCTCAAGTTTGAGATTGAAGTTGTGACTTCGGAAGATTAGCGTGTACACTACTCTAGCAAAGATACTATTTTTCTTCGCTAGGCTATTCCTCAGCAGAGGGATGCCCATTGGTCAACTGTTTCAGAACAAGGGCATTCTTCTGCTGTACGTGGCGGCTAAAAGGACAGCGAGAAGATGATCTCGCTCCTTTTAGCGTCGGGGATACTGTTCGCGAACCCGACTTTCGCACCAAGATTGACACCACGTCAGGTTCGCCAACAGGCCAACCAAATCATCTCCTATCTCAGGAAAACTGACCCAAGAGTTTTGAGGGAAGTCACGAACAGAACCTGCCGGAACCATCGCCCTGCTCGTAAAAATGCAAAGCAGAGAGTGAAAGAGGATCTAGATACCTTTAACCGTTGGCACCTGAATCTTCTCTTGGATCAAGCCGGCATCCCACGTAAACGAGATTAGTACAATTGATATTTACGAATTTGATGTTATAGTTGTTGGCGCTGGGATTATTGGCTTAGCGACAGCAGCAGAAGCTTCAAGGCATTACGAAAAGGTACTTCTCGTGGAGAAAGAACGGTCATTTGGGAACCACACCTCCAGCAGGAATAGCGAAGTGATTCACTCTGGGATATATTATAAACCTGGCTCGCTCAAGGCTAAACTCTGTGTTGAAGGTCGCGACCTGCTCTACAAATACTGTGAAGATAATAGTGTAGAACACAGAAGATGCGAAAAGCTCATTGTGGCACGCCGTGGACAAGAAGCCGAGCTATACAAGTTATATGCTAATGGGGTCGTTAACGGTCTCTCCGGACTTACCTTATTGAGCGCAGCAGAAATAAAAGAGAGAGAACCAGACATCAAAAGCTCAATTATACGAGCGATCCGAGTACCCTCAACCGGAATAGTAGACTCACACCAACTCATGGCATCGCTGGAGAAAGACGCTGCAGATCTCGGCGCAGTTATTGTGTATGACACTGAAGTAGACGACGTAGAATACCTAGAAGGTATATTTACCCTGCATTTCTCAGGGGAAGACTACACCGCCTCCGCACCTGTTGTCATTAACTGCGCTGGACTGTGGGCACATAGGCTGTCAGAACTTGCCGGTGTTACCGGCTATGAAGCTGCACCGTGCAAGGGAGAATACTTCAGGACAACACGATATAAAAACATGAAGAGTCTAATATATCCTCTCCCAGAAGAAGACTCACTGGGGATACACACTTGTCTATCTTTGTCGGGCGATGTATCCTTCGGACCGAATGCATACTTCGTAAGCGATTTAGATTATAATATCAATGAAAGCAATAAAGATCAGTTCTTGAAGGAAATCTCTGACTATCTTGACGTTGGAGAGGGTGACTTGAGCCCCGATTATGCCGGCATCCGTCCGAAAATCAAAGGATCCAAGGACTTTATTATTAAGAACGAAAAGGACAAAGGAAGGACTAACTTCATAAATCTATTAGGAATAGAGTCTCCGGGCTTAACATCCTGCTTGTCCGTTGCTAAACTAGCCGTAGAACTAATAGAGGGAGGAGCCGAGTCATGATCCACAACCATAAGAAACACCCAGGTGAAACGCTTTACCGCTGTCCTTCGGCAGGGGAACAAAACAATGGACTTGTGGGGCACTGCGAGTTTGAAGGATATTTTGAATCCACCAGGGAATATGCCTATCGTTGCCCAATCTGTAATGATCTGCTAGAAGCTGTTCCCGACGGACCAACTGTATCCGAACTTCTTCAAAAAGGACAGAGAGACGAGGACAAAAGATGAAAAGATTTAATGTCATTGATATTATAATACTGATGGTGATCACTGCTGCGGTGGTTATAATCTTGAATGGCTGTGCAACCACACCGCTAGCACTCAAGCCGGCAGAGACTTGCGAAGAGCGACTAAGCTCCCGTGATCAAGAGATGATCAAGTTTGCCCGCTACTGCAAGGTTGCCGTGTTTGCCGGCAGGAATAGCGGCGGCGACAAAAAACTAAAGAACATCTCAGACAAAGTCGTGAAGATATGTAAGTTCGTATATGATGTGGACACAGAGCAGGACCTAGCATTGCTTATGAACCCTCCAGCCGGCGGGAACTATCATACTGTGCGTTATTATATTCAGAAAGAAGACAATATTCACGAAGGTCCTCCGATAGGTTGGAGAACACCTCTGCCTTGTGACCCAATGGAACCAACTTGCGAGGAGTTCTAAGCACCGTGCTTATATTGATAAAAGAGTGGGCCGAAATGTTGCTTGTTTCGGCAGGTCTCGCCTTGTCTGCTTATGCTTGTGCTGTCATATAATGCCGCCGCCAGCTTCAGCCTACTACGACAGCAACGGCAACTATGTTAAAAGGTGCAAGAGATGCAGAGAGGTGCTTCCGGCTGAGTTGTTCAAGCTTCTCGGACAGGGTGTTCCAACGGTCAAGAGACCTGATGGACTTCGGGCAGACTGCTCGCCGTGTGAAGTCTCCATCAACAAGAGGCAGAATGCCAAACGTGCCAAGAAAAGAAAGCAGCAATCGTTCAAGCTAACCGAGACTCAAGTTGAGTGGATCAAGAGCCAGAAGAACTTACTTAGCACCCGAGCAACTGCAAAAGCTTTCGGCGAGAAATATCATGACATAAAGATACACTACTCCACCGTATCTAGAATCTTTACTGGCAAGCTCCACACAAACCAAGGCAAAGAAGGCACAGATTCAATATACGATATGCTGGAGAGCGCCGGAGAGTTTGACGGCACCATTGAAGAGTTCCTAGAGTCCTTAGACCCCCAAAAATAGCCCTAAAACGGGGTGTTGCAAAGTTTGTTGCGACCTGCGCTGAAATATACCCAAAAATCACCTTCGAAGTGCTTTGAAGGCACAACATAATAATATTTGAAGAGTAAGCCAAACCAAAGGGAAAGATTAGGGTAGGTAAGGCAGACTGTAAGAGATAGGTGTGGGAGGTAGAGTCTCAGTATAGCAAGTTTATTATAAACTAACGTTAATGTAGGTAGATCATAGCTTTAGGTGTCTGATAGCGGGTGGCAACGATAGCTTTGCCGGAAGATGGTGGCTATTGTCAAGGATTGGAAGAGGTTGCCTAATATGCTAAAATGAGTTTATAAACAATCGTATGCATTTGACAGCCATTGACAGGGTTTAACAGGATTTAGCAGGGTTTAACAGCCATTGCCGGCTTGATACATATATCAGAAGAGCTTGTAAAGCTTTCTTTTTGCAATATAGCCAACGTTTATAATAGTATACCATGATATCACGGCCCCGTTAAGCCCTATCACACTGGGGAAGAACTGTAATAACCCACTGATAACGCAGGCAAATAAAAAAGAGTAAATAAACCTAGAAAGGTGCGTTTAAAGCTTGACGCATAACGTATCCATGGTATTATGTATATGAGGAGAGGGCAAGACGTCCTCTAGAGGAAACAAAAGATGAGTGTGGATTTCAAAACCTTCGTAAGCCTTGCCCCTGCCGTCAGCGCAGCCAAGCTTCCTGTTCTACTTCGCGGCCGTCACGGCATTGGCAAGAGCCAAGTTGTGTATCAGTTGGCAGCTTCTGCCGGCATGCCGGTTGTTGAGCGTCGTGCCAGCCAGATGACTGAGGGGGATCTTGTTGGTCTTCCCAGCATCGCTGGCAATCGCACCACCTTCAACCCGCCGGACTGGTTCAAGATTGCCTGCGAAGAGCCGGTTGTGCTTTTCCTTGACGAGGTTGATCGGGCTACCCTTGAGGTTCGCCAGGGCATCTTTGAACTGACTGACAGCCGGAAGCTGAACGGTCATCACCTCCACGAGGACACCATCGTCTTTGCTGCCATCAACGGCGGGGAGTACGGTGAGGACTACCAAGTGAACGAGATGGATCCTGCCGAGCTTGACCGCTGGTCAGTCTGGGACCTTGAGCCTACCATTGAAGATTGGTTAGCTTGGGGAAAAGATAATGTTGATGGTCTCGTCTGGGACTTCATCAATCAGAATCGCAGTCACCTTGAGCATCAAGGAAATATTGAGCCTAACAAGCGTTATCCTAGCCGTCGCTCCTGGCATCGCCTGAACGATGTGCTGGTGACTGCTAACATGATGGAGGAACCCAGCACCGGGATGTTCCATCTGGCTCAATCCTTTGTCGGCTTTGAAGCTGCGGTTGCCTTTAGCGACTACGCCAAGAACTACGACCGGGTTGTAACGGTTGAGCAGTTGCTCAACGGTGAACGGGTGGAAGCCCTGGCTGCTTTCTCTCTCAACGAGCATTGCGCTATGATTGAGAAGATTGATTCCGAAGGATCCTTCAAGGCTGAACTCAGCGCTGAGAAGCTTCTAAACCTTTCTAACTACTTCGTTACCTTGCCCAGCGAGGCAGCGATGAAGCTCTGGCAGGTTCTCAGCCTTGCCGGTTGCCAGGAGAATGTTGTGAAACTCTATCAAGGCGGCGGCAGCAAAGTCGGCACCTTCCTAGGAGAGATCTTGGGCTCCTAACCCTCTCTCACCTCAGGGGGTCTTTGAGATCGGCAAGTACCTGGCGCAAGCTGGGTATTTGTTTTTTAAGGCAGCAAAGAAAAAAGTTGACACACACTGTATCCGTGGTATTATATGAATGAGGGAGAGACACACATGTTTTATAAAGTGGTGATGTACAAAGGTTATGATGGCGAGATGAAGATGGGGGCTATGCCCTACGGATCACTGAGCAATGTTTCAGAAGCCAGCATAGTTGACGCTGACAAGTCTAGCAAGCCTGCCAAAGAGAGCAAGTAATGAGTTATGATCTTCAAATGAGAGTCTACAAGCTGCTCGAGGACGAGCCTTTCTTTGCTGCGCTTAGCCGTACCATTGAGAAGCGTGCTAGCACGGCTATCCCAACTGCGGGTGTACGGGTCAATCCCGACACCGCTCAGTTTGAGATGCTTTATAACCCTGACTTCTTTGATAGCCTGCCGGAGAAGCAGATCCTTGGAGTACTCAAGCATGAGATGTATCATCTGATCTTTGAGCACGTGACGAGCCGGAAGCCGGAAGGTGTTCCCCACAGGAAATGGAATATCGCTGCTGACCTGGCAATCAACAGCCATCTCCAGGGTGAACTGCCTGACAACTGCTGCATGCCTGGTGTCGGACCCTTTGAAGATCTGCCGCTCTATCAGAGCGCTGAGTGGTATCTTGCAAGCCTTCCGGAAGACGAGGAGCAATCCAGTGGCTCGGGTGAGGGTGACAGCGACGGTGACGGCGAGGGTGGTGCTGGTGACAGCGACGGTGACGGTGATGGCAACTTTGATGACCACTCCGGATGGGATGACGCTGATAACAGTGCTGAACAGCAAGCTGCCAACCAGATGGCGAAGGAACGTCTCAAACAGAATATGAAGAAGGCAGCCGAGTCTGCTAGCAAGTCTCCTAAAGGCTGGGGTACCATCTCTGCGGACATGAAGCAAGAGATCATAAGCCGTATGGAAACCAAGGTAAACTGGCGTAACGTACTTCGCTACTTCATCAAGACCTCCCAGCGTGCCAGCCGACGTTCCAGCGTCAAGCGGATCAACAAGCGCTATGCTTACATCCATCCCGGCAAGAAGATCCAACGGCAGGCAAAGATTGCCATTGCCCTTGATCAGTCTGGCAGCGTAAGCGATGAGATGCTGGTCACGTTCTTCAGCGAACTAGACAAGCTTGCCAAGCTGGCATCCTTCACCGTCATCCCCTTTGATACCAGGGTTGACAAGAGCCTTGTCTACGAATGGAAGAAGGGCAAGAGCCATAGTGCCGAGCGAGTGATGTGCGGCGGGACCTGCTTTGACGCTCCCACCAAATACGTCAACGATCGTGGTGACTTTGACGGCGTCATTATTCTGACGGACATGGAAGCTCCTAAGCCCAAGGCATGCAAAGCGCAGCGGATGTGGATGACTGATGAGCGTGGTGCTAGCCGTCCCTACTTCCAGACCAATGAACGAGTCATTGCCATTGACGCCTAACCCTTGCAATAATGCGGGGTTCCCCCACAACCTGTCCATATTTTGCGAACACAAACAAATAACTTGACAACAACCAAAACAAATGGTAACATATGCTATAGCATTTTGCGGGCAGAAAGAAAAAGAATGAACAGTATAACAGAGAGAATGGTAAGCTATGAACAGGGAGACCTAGATACACAGCAGACCATCCAGCTATTCCAAGAGCTATATGATAGTGGGCTAGCATGGAACCTACAAGGTCACTACGGTAGGACAGCATACAACCTTATCAGTGAAGGGTTGATCAGCCCATGACAGCAGAACAAACATGTAAAGCATTGAAAACACTTGACAGCTTTTAACGGCTATGGTGTGGTGGGGGTGTGGTCGGACCCATGGATACCCTAATCTATGTCCCCGCCCTTGACTACCACCCAGGGCTGTGCTAAGTACACGCATAATACGCAGCTAAATTTCAGAAATATTTCCAGCCAATTAAACGACAGATAAAGAAGGTAACAAATATGATGATCAAAGTTGGTTCTATTGTATACCGTATGAGATCTAAGGGATTGATCAACTCAACCATTGCAGACAGAACAGACAAAACAGACCTAGGATTAGTAATAGATGAGTTTAAAGAAAAAGCTAGCATCCCTCAATACCGTGTACTCTTTCCTAAGGAAACACCTAAATGGTTTTATCAGCACCAACTCTGCCCGCCGTTATCCGGACCTACCGACAGTGACCCCGACACCCGTTAAAGAAACAACCAAGAAGAAGGAGACAAACATGTTTAATTTCAAAACCAGTGATGAAGCGCTTGACAGAGAGAACAACAGCCTCATTATGGCTAGCAAACTATTGGAGTCCATTAGCAACGATCCAGAAGGAATCACCAGCGATGATCTGGTTCTAGCAATGGAGAAGGAGAACATCACAGTAGACAACCCGGACTTCGTGCAGATTATGCAGGCAGCCGTATCAATTGAAGTGATGATGGTTTATGACGCACGTGATATGGATACCGGCATTGCCTTCCCGGACCCGCCTACGATCCACTAAGATCAATATCGTGCCGGCAACAAATAAGGAAGGCGGAAAACAAAACATATGAAAATCGGAGACCTCGTAAAATTTTCATACGGACCAGAGCGCAGCGACGACCCAACAACAGGGGGCATAGGCATGTTTTATAAAGAAGAAGATGAAACCCATAGAATCCTATTTGCCGGCATGCTATATAGTATACCACATCAACAGGTCAAACTGCTTGTGATGTCGCGAAACCCTCCTCTAAATGAAACGAAAGAAAACTAAATCATGAGCAGTCAACACTATATCTCGGGCAAAAAGAGAACACCCTTTCAGCGCCTCCTGTATCTTTGGGAAGTCTTACCGCACCGTTCCCCTATTGCGCCCGGTCTCGCGGCTCGGTGGCAGCATGAAAACTTTTAATGTAGGTGACCTGCTAAGGTTCAAGCCTGCCAGCCATGCCGGCAATTCTGAACTGGTTCTTGTTCTTGACAAAATATCCGGTAGTTCAAGACACTTTTACGGCCATACCTGCTCTACGGGAGATCGGCATCTTTGGAGCTATGATCAGTTTTACTTAGTAGCTGCCAGCAATGCCAGCGCCAGTGATTCCCGGAATGCTAGCGAGGCAAAAAACTTCGGGCGAAAGGAATGATTCCTGTATTGGACTTACACGGGGTTCGGCACCATGAGGTGCAAAATGTTGTGGCAAGGTTTATTGAAGATTGGATTGGCAACGGTTTGTTTCTTGATGTGATAACGGGGAATAGTATGCAAATGTTTATTGAGGCGTCTAGTGTGATTGAACAGTATGGTCTAGAATATTATACAGGCTTACCTGACCACCCAGGAAGAATTAGGATTGTGATGTATGATGATTTTCATTGAGGTTATGTTTTGTATATTTGTTTTTTTTACGCTAAGTATTGGTTTGACATTTTTCTTAGCAAGTGCATTTTTTGGATATCCGAAAGGGGATAGTTATGATGAGGAAAGTTGAAGTGGGTGAGATGGTTATGAGAACAGATAAGAGCCGTGATCTGGTCGGCTTAGTAACAGAAATTTCGGGCGAGACTGCAAAGGTCTTTTGGGATATGGGTGACAGCGCTGATCCCGTCCTTGGTGTTGTCGCTTTAGACAAAATCGTTGTTATAGAATATTAGGAGATATCAACATGTTATATAAGTCTTTGTTTTTCCTTACATTATCAAGCTTTTTTAATCAAGCTTATGAGCTTAGAAATATTGAGTGTGTAAAATGGTTGCCGGGTACCAATGAAGTATTGCCGGCAGGAGTTGAATTGGCTCCCGAATTTGAACTGATGAACCGTGTTCGGTGTTATTGTGAAATTGTGAAGCAGAAAGAGGCTGAATGCATCTCACGGCAAATCCCAAAGAATATTTGTTTAGCCCGAACGAAGCGCTGGGTTGAGCAAAACCTGAAGTTGCCTTCTGTGAACATTAGTATCAATGGAAACCTTAGCCCGATTCCGCGGCGGGAGTATATGATCAGTGTCGAACCGTAGAGGATTTGCCCTTATTGTGGTTATGTTCATGCTAGCGTTAGTCAATATAATTGTTATAACGTTATGGTCTGCCTCCAATACCGAAATGATGATAGCGGGAAATGCTCGGCGCTCCATGCAGACAAAAATCTCGGCGACGAGCGGCATGAATCACTACATGGCGCTCGGGATGGGTTACGAAGCACTTAGAGAGCAGGTTGGACTACGGGAGGAACTTTTAGTTATCCCCGAGACACAGCTTGGGGACAGAACATTTTACGACGTAAAAGTCATTCTATGTTGCGATGAGAGTATCCGGCAGTATATTGTGATAAGTACCGGATACTATAAGAAGGGCGGCAAAGTATTGGCGATCCATCCAGCCCGAGCGATTTTTCAAAGCGTAGAATAGAACAAGAAACTAGTTATTTATGTTCACGGAGGTTATAACCAAATGATAACAAAGACAAAATATTGGAAAGTTGTGCAGGAAGAGTTGAGAAATTTTTATAGACAAGATAAGGTAATTGAATCTATTATAATGGAACGTATAAAAGACGAACCACAGATAAGCAAGTTGATTATGCCTATTGAGCCCACAAACGGGCCTAAAAAAAGACTATAGAATAAACCATCGCCTATTTACAACAGATTAACCAACGTGCGGTGCAGGGAAACTAAATGAAAATCACCATCAAACAATTACGCCGGATAGTAACCGAAGTAGTAGCAGAGACGATGGCTGGTGGTAAAATTCAACAGGTGTATCGCAATTCTTTTAAGAGTATGGTCAAGCTAGCTTCTAAAGGGGGAGAGAAAAATAGCCCTCCTTATACTAAGGCTCCGACTGTGGGTAAGTCTGGCACCCCCGGTAATCCATGATGAATAAACTAGAAAAACGTGAGATTATAAAAGAGACTAAATGAAAATCACTAAAGCTCAACTCCGACAGATGATCAATGAGGAACTCACCAGACTTGTTGAGGGTGCGGAATATTCGCTAAAGATTGGCGATGCAGTCTATACAGTTTCAGTTGAGGGATTACACGATGTTTGTATCTCCGCAGATGGATACGATCAACTAGGCTTTCCTCTTATGATTGATGACTGTGGCTCTTTATCGCCCGATGGTAAGTTACAAGGCTTTTCATTTCCCGATAATGTGCTGACGGCTCTAGAAAACGAGATAAAATCTAGCGGTCGCGAGATGCGAACGTGAAGGGGAACTAAATGAAAATCACTAAAGCTAAACTACGACAGATTATTAGAGAAGAACTTCAGAAAGAAGGGTTTCTTGATATCCTGAAATCGCGAGACCATGATCAGAAAGGTTCGGGTGGATCCTATAGAGTTGAAATAGGAAATACTCAAGACACCTCTGGGTCGTGGAGGCAAGAGGATGTTGAGGCACACAGCGATGAGGAAGCAATTGAGAAAGCAAAGCGCCTTCTTGGTCGTAAAGAAACTATTCGTTCCATAACTAATCCCGAAGGAAATAAAGTGGTATGAAAATCACAAAACAACAGCTACGACAGATTATCAAAGAAGAACTCAAAAAAGCTCATTCGTCCACGAAGATTATAAAAGAGGGAGCATGGCTCCCTAACGATCTTAAGGGACAGTCTGCTTTGGTTGATGAGGTGTTTAAGAAGCTTGCCCACCCGAGCCTGGCTTTTGCCTTCGCCGTGGCTATTATTGAAAAATCGGGTGCCACGGTTGCTGCGACTGAAGTTAACACGGTACTGCAGCGGGCACATTGATATTATATTTATAAATAGAAAAGGAGACTAAAATGAAAATCACAAACTCACAGCTACGACAGATTATTAAGGAAGAGATACAAGAGATGACAATGCCATTTGAATCGCGATTTAAAGTAGGAGCAAGAGTCAGTTGGAATACACTCAAGAAGGTTATAAAAACATCTTCTACTGGCCGTCAGAAAATTGACTATGACAGAGTGCTCAACACCGGAGTTATAGTCAAGCGTCTTGAAAGTCCCGGAAGTACACTACCAAATGTAATGGTCAAAGATGAAGAAGGCACAAGTCATGAAGTTGAGGTTGCTGACCTTACCTTGATCTAATCCTTATTAGCCGGCAATACTGCATAAAGATATTCAACTAAACTAGTTATAATAGAATGGGAGTTGAATATTCGTGAGTATCTTTCGTGAACATAAAACGATTGCTGACCGGGCTGCGAGCGACCGCAGCCGGCATCGCCATAAGATAGAAAAGGCGATCAAGGAATCTATAAAAGACGTCGTTGCCGAAGAAAGTATAATCGGGCAGAGCGGAAAAAAGAAGATCCGGATTCCTGTAAAAGGAATAAAAGAACACCGATTTGTATATGGCAATAATGAAGAAAATAAGCGAGTAGGTTCAGCCCAGGGCAAAGAAGTCAGCCCCGGACAAAGAATCGGACACCGTCGCAAAGTTAAGTCAGAAGGAGAAGGTGACGGCAAGGCAGGTAATAAGCCCGGCGAAGAGATGTATGAAATAGAAATGTCCCTGGAGGAGTTAGCAGGGTATCTCTTTAGCGATCTTGAACTTCCTGAGCTTGAAAAGAAGAGCTTCAAATTTACAACTCAAGAAAAGATGAAAAGAAAGGGCAAGCGTCCCTATGGTATCCGCCCAAGGCTGTCCAAGAAGGAAACCATAAAACAAAAGATTAAAAGAAAAAAGGCAGCGATCAAGGCGGGAAGTTTTGACCCTGAAAGCGGGGAGAGATTCACCTTCCACGAAAGCGATCTAAGGTACAAGCATATCGCTCCAGTAAAGAAAGAAAATACTGCTGCGGTTGTATTTTTCGTTATGGATGTCTCTGGGTCCATGACAAAGTCTAAGAAGTTTCTTGCTCGGAGTTTTTTCTTTCTCTTATACCAATTTTTAAACCACAAGTATTCATCAATTGACGTTGTCTTTATTTCCCATACAGCAGATGCCAAAGAGGTAAATGAGGATCAGTTCTTTACTCAGGTTCCTAATGGTGGTACCCTTGTTTCAACTGGACTCAAAAAGGTTGAGGAAATCATAGAAAAAAGATATCATCCAAACAACTGGAATATTTATACATTCTATTGTGGAGATGGAGACAACTGGTCAATTGATAATGAGGAAGCGATCGAAGCGTTCAAGAGACTCAAAGAAATAAACCAGGCGATGTGTTATACTGAGATTGGTACTGAAAGCCGATATTCTGATTTACAGATATTCGCCGGCAAAGCAGATAAGCGCCTGTGGGATTTGGTAAAACTTGCCGAGGGCGATAACTTTAAAAGAATAAAACTTGCGGAGAGCAAAGATGTTTGGCCGGCATTCAAAAAACTATTTGGAGGGAGATAATCATGTCTGATTGGTCCATGGAAGATCTCCAGGAATGGGATACAAAAATATGCAAACTAGGAAAAAAGCTCGGATTAGATTGGTATCCGATAGAATATGAGATATGCGATTATAAAGAAATGATCGGACATATGGCTTATACTGGTTTGCCAACACATTATCGGCATTGGTCATATGGGAAATCATTTGATAGGATCCAAACAGAATATAATCTAGGAATGTCTGGACTGCCATATGAAATGATTATTAACTCTAATCCAAGCATTTCATATCTGATGACCGAGAATCCTATGCCGACTCATTTACTTACTATGGCTCACTGTGTAGGCCATAGTGATTTTTTCAAAAACAATAGAATGTTTAGTGAAACTCGTGCAGATACGGTAATCAGTAGGTTTAAGGCAGCCTCAAAACGGGTCAAAAAATATATAGAAGATCCAAATATTGGGGTTGATAAAGTGGAAAAAGTTTTAGACGCATGTCATACTATCCGCTATCAAGTACCAAGATCACCGGGTATCAAAAGAAGAGACCATAAAGAACTTAAAAAATATTATGAAAATCTTATAAGGAACGACCAGACCGGATGGTGGACGAATTTTGATTTATCTAAAGTGCCACTTGAGCCGGATACTAATCTTCTAGCTTTTATAGCAGAGCATAATAGGTTTTTGTCAGAGTGGGAGAGAGATCTTATAAATATTGTAGAACAAGAATCTCTTTATTTTATTCCTCAGGCGTGCACCAAAATTATGAATGAGGGTTGGGCGTGCATGATCCATGAGAAAATTATCAAAATGCTAAAAATCCCAGATGATTATCACCTTTCGTTTATTCGCCTGCACAACCAAGTTGTTCGTCCACACCTTGGGCGGATAAACCCATATCACTTAGGGTATAAGATATTCAAACATATTGAGGAAAAAGAGGGATTTGAGGAATGTCTAAGAGTGAGAGAAACACACAATGACGAAACATTTATCAAGTCTTATTTGAATGAAGAGTTGTGTGTTGAGTTGAATTTGTTTAGTTTTTCATTCAACCAAAGGTTAGGATATAATAGTATAACTGAAACCTCAGGCAAAGATACCTGGAGAACAATAAGAGACGACCTAATTAAGAATATAGGGCTTAACGCCGTGCCTGTTATTCTTGTTCAGAATCTTGAGCCGGACGGGACTTTGGTTCTTAGGCACGAGCACGATGGAAGAGACTTAGAGTTATCGGAGGCAAGAAAAGTGTTTGAATATATTAACGATTTGTGGCAGGGTGAGGTAAGATTTACCACTGTTATAGAAGAAGAAAGCTGGGAGTTTTAAAAATGGTAAAGGTAGACAAAGCAGATAAGTTTCTAAAACTTGTTGGGAAACACAAAGACAAGAAGAAGACTGAAAAGTTTTCTGGCACTCTGTCTGATTATCTAGAAGTACTAGAGACAGATTCTAGTGTAACTAAGCTAGCTCACAAACGCTTATACGACTCTATCGCCGGCAAGGGCATCACTAGAATGTCCAATAGCTCCTCAAGGTGCAACAAGCTCTTTGCTGGTGAGGAGCTAAGAACATATGATTATTTTCAAGATTCTTTCTTTGGAATGGAGAGATCGCTCGCCAAGATAATGAGGTTTTTGCGCTCTGCATCGCTTAGAGGGGAAGAGAGCCGCCAGGTGCTGTTGCTCCTGGGCCCAGTTGGTGCAGGCAAGTCGGCCCTTATGGAAAAGATCAAAGTCGCCCTTGAGGACACTGAGCCGATGTATCATATTAGTGGCTGTCCCATTAGAGAAGAGGCACTCCATTTGATTCCCAGGTCACTCAGAGAGGAATTTCAAGAGATATACAACATAAAGATTGAGGGCGATCTGTGTCCTGTTTGTCGTTTCAATCTGAAAGAAGATTTTGATAATGATTATACCAGGATGCCTATTACACAATCTTCTTTTTCTGTTCGCGGAAGACGGGGCGTTGGCGTAGTGCCTCCAATGGATGCAAATAGTCAAGATGTGACTATTCTAGTCGGAAGTGAAGATATTTCAAAGCTTGATATGTATTCTGAAGATGATCCACGAGTATTATCTTTGAATGGTGCCTTCAACGTCGGCAATCGCGGTATCGTTGAGTTTGTAGAGGTGTTCAAGAACGAGATTGAATTCTTGCACACTATGATCACAGCGACACAGGAAAAATCAGTTCCCTCTCCGGGTAAAGGTCCAATGATTTATTTTGACGGAGTGATATTGGCTCACTGTAATGAGGGAGAGTGGAACAAGTTCAAATCAGAGAATACCAATGAAGCTATTCTGGATCGCATTGTTCGTGTAAACGTCCCGTATTGTTTAGAAGTATCAGAGGAGAGCAAGATATATAACAAGATGCTCAACCTTTCTGATTTTGATGGACACATCGCGCCTCATACATTAGAGGTAGCTGCCATGTTCGCTGTGCTTAGTCGCTTGCACCCCTCTAATAAAGTAGATCCACTAACAAAAATGAAAATTTATGATGGAGAAGAAGTCATAGAAAGCGGACATGTTAAGAAAATAGATATTGGCGATCTTCGTGATGAAGCTCGCGAAGAAGGAATGTCTGGTATTTCTACAAGATTCATTATGAAGGCAATTGACTCGGCACTTTCAGATAGTGACAAGAATATGGTGACGCCCATCTCTATCCGTGAAGCTTTGATCAAGCAGGTCAAGGACCAGATAGTAGTAGAGGACGACAGGGAACGCTATCTTGATTTCCTTGGCAAAACTTTACATGATGAATACCTTAATATTCTTGAGAAAGAAATTACAAAAGCCTTTGTCTCAGCTTATGATGAGCAGGCAGAATCTCTTTTCAATAATTATCTAGACCACGCCGAAGCCTATGTAAATCTTGGAACGGTCAAAGATTTTGTAACAAATGAAGAGGTCACACCAGATGAAAACTTCATGGTGTCCATTGAAGAACAAATAGGTATAACCGGGAGCGCCCGTGAAAACTTTAGAGTAGATATCACATCCTTTATGTTCTCAAAATTAAGACGATCTGAAAAGGTAGATTGGCAATCCTATGCGCCGCTCAAAGAAGCGATAGAAAGCAAGCTAACCTCCTCTGTCCGTCAAATATCCAGGATTGTAACTAAGTCCAAGTCCAGGGACAAAAAGCAACAAGGAAAATATAATGAGATGGTCGGTACCCTTATTGAAGATTACGGGTATAACGAAGATTCTGCTGCCGAAGTGATTAAGTTTGCTGCTAACAACCTATGGAGAGATAGCTAGAAGCTTGATGGATATTACTTATACCGAGAAGTTAGGAAGACTCTCTAAACTAGTCGGAAATACGCCGACCTTAAGTATAGAATGTATAGTAGAGGGCAAGAGGCGACACATTTTTGTGAAATATGAGTCGGTTAACTACTCTGGAAGCATAAAAGATCGTATTGTTTTAGAAATATTGAAGTTTGCGCACCTTACTGGCGAGATCAATGATAAGACAACCCTAGTAGAAGCAACAAGTGGAAATACGGGCATTTCTTTGGCAGCTATGGGTGCATACCTAGGCATCCCTGTCCAAATATACATGCCAAACTGGCTTTCGGAAGAAAGAAAACGAATTTTACAACTTTATGGAGCGGAACTTGTTGAAATTGGCGTAGAAGAGGGTGGATTCCAGCGTTGTATAGAGCTTGCGGAAGAAAAAAGCCAAAAAAAGGGCTTTTTTTGCACGAAACAGTTTGATAACCAAATAAATGTTCAAGCACACCTAAAATCTACTGCCCCAGAGCTTGATATGGCGCTTCGTGCTTCCGGAAATGGTAATTTGGACATTTTTGTAGCCGGAGCCGGCACCGGCGGCACCGTTATGGGGTTTCACCACTATTTTTCACAAAAAAATGATGATTTTGTAGCACATGCCCTCTTTCCAGACAAAAATGAGGACGGCGCTCACAGAATAGAGGGTATTGGAGACAGTTTTGTCCCTAAAATATTAGATTTAGCTCAATTAGGGGAAACAATAAGGGTTTCTGACGCTGATGCGATCAATGTTTCAAGGCAACTTAACCGATTAGGGCTATCTGTCGGGATATCTTCTGGGGCTAATCTCTTTGCAGCAGCGTTTAAAGCAGCCGAATTTAGACATTCTACGAAGGTCGCGACCGTTTTTGCTGATAATAATAGCAAATATCTAACAACAGATCTGTGTTCTAATACTCCCGAGCCCTTATCCAGTCCAATAAAAGTGGTAAATTACGAATTAATTGCTTGACTTGCCCCGTATCTGTGGTATTGTGTGTATGTAGAAAGAAACAGTAAACCATAAGGGTTTCAATATCTACCGAAAGAAGTTAATAATAGAAAACAATGAGTTTATTAGAAGATGATAAAGATTTGATACAGAAACCCTTGAAGGAACTTGAGCCCAAGGTCGCGACCAATACAGATGATGGGTCATATCCTAAAAATGCACTAAAGTTGGGAACGTTTGTAAGGTCCCTGAGCCATGATAGGCTAGGAGTGGTAACTGATGCATTTTATGGAGAGTCTGACGAGGTCGGTGAAAAGATTATAGTTTATACTATTATCTTATTTCCGAATACTGGATCAATAGCGAATATATATAAAAAGCCTGAAAACTTTTTTATGTCAAATGAATATGAATACGATGTTATTGGCTATCTAATGATGCGACCAGTAAATCTACCAAAGTTAATGACAGGAATAACCGGAGAAATGTTTTTATGAAACTGAAGCCAGCAGCTATGCTATTTGATATGGATGGAACCCTTACTGATGCTAGACGTCCAATCACAGAAGATGTGGTAGATATTCTAAGAAGTATACCCTCTGGAATCAAAAAATATCTAGTAACAGGGTCAGACATGAAAAAGGTTGAAGAGCAAATTCCTCAACATATCTTATCAGAGTTGTTTAATAAGATATATGCTTGTAATGGTACTGTAGTTTACAACTGTGATTTAGATATGGATGATGAACATGGTTCGCTTGAGCCAGAGCTAGTCCATAGGGTAACCCTCAGGGATCATTATTCTGACGCCGATATCAACCATATTATCAATGTTTTACTAAGAACAGCAGCCGAGACACACACGAAGATTAAAACGGGAACGTTTGTTGAGTGGAGAGACAGCCAGATTAACTTCTCGGTAGTTGGAAGAAACTGCAGTATTGATCAACGAGAAAATTATATGAAATGGGATAAGAAGAGCAGTGAAAGGAATAGAATTGTTCAAGAGCTTCGTGAAGAGTTCAAGGGGTGGGGGCTTTCATTTCGCCTTGGGGGTCAAATTTCAATTGATGTGACTCGCGAAGGTTGGGATAAAAGTTATGCTTTCACAAACATGATAGAATCCCCAGATCAGTGTGTTTTCTTCGGTGACAAGATTTGTGAAGATGGTAATGATTTAGACATTGCAATGAAATGTGGTTCTTACCACCATATTGATAGTCCTGCTGATTTGATTCTTACCTTACAGAGGCTTTTGTGAGGATCCTCTATGATAATCTTAATTTTTGCTAGCCTTCTGGCGTTATTTATTCCTGGCGGAACCATTCTCTTTATATTATGGTTCCGCTCTAAAAGTGCAGAGAAGCAGCGAGAACTATTGAAAAAATTAAACAAGAAGAGAAAGCTGATCGTACCGGCATACAAGTTAGGCAGGGATCAATTGATATATATGCGTAGCAAACTTAGCAACCCTTCCCGG
>Ga0233439_10002535_pt1 | contig 20417 bp, 20 predicted proteins | sample SI_123_September_6_FD_182713 | JGI IMG/M metagenome (GOLD analysis project Ga0233439, IMG submission 182713) | Seawater microbial communities from Saanich Inlet, British Columbia, Canada - SI_123_September2016_100_MG | ecosystem: Environmental > Aquatic > Marine > Inlet | place: Canada: British... | reverse complement strand
TACAATACTTATAATGGTTAATATAATTACGGTTCTGGTGATAGAGTTTAATTTTTGTTCGTATGTCATATTTTCAGTAGGAAAGAATTCCATTAAATACTTGGGTGTAAAAAGGACATTAGGGTCTTCTCCCCAAAAAGGAATATACTTTTGTTTTTTATTTTTGTTAGTAGTAATTTCTTTTTCTAGTAAATTGTCTGACATTCTTATATTTAATCGTATATATAATTTAAAATATATTTCCGCTATCAAGATGATATATTACAAATTACTAAATATATCATCAATCCAATATCTTCTTAACACATTTTTCATCAATCTGGAAAGTAGCTTCTTTAGCATTATTAGGTATTATTTTAATAACACATTTCGATTTCTCTCCATATAACGGTTCAGTGCAACCTTTTTCCTTTCGTTTTCTGGTTTTTACATCTGGTTTCAACTCTTTAAAAGAAATACTACATCTAGCTCGAAAATGTTCGTAACGTTCTCGAACCATTTCATATGTTAATCCGGATTCTTTTCCTAACATTGTGTTTATAAGTTCGTGTAAATCGTACATATACTTTGAAAAGGTTTCACGTGATTTCATATGTTTCATTCGGAGTGGTAAATGTTTAAAATTTTGAATTAAGTTCTTTCTGCATTTACCGCAAGGTAATACATATTTTAAATTTAATATATAATTACGATAATTATGTTTATCATTCTTGGTTGGATTTACAGGATAATTGAAGCTTATTGTATGCAAAGTATGCCATAATGCTGGACCCCATACACTGGTTAACATACCGTCTCCGCTGTTATAATCATTTAGTGAATATATCTTCTTATGTTTAATAGTTTTATTTTTACCCATATTAAGTTATAAAATATAGACAAAATATTATTTACTAAATTTAAGGTGATTATTCGTTATTATTTTACAAACTAAAAAGTATGGTTATATTATATAATGCCTGGATTGATTGAAGTGGTAAAGAAAATCGTTAGCCCTTACTATAAATATATAGTAGGAATAATTGCTCTTATTATTTTTGGATACGCAGCTATGTATGGTTATAACAATTATTTCGTAAAGAAAAATGAAAACAAATTTGCCGATGTTCCAAATGCTCCTCGTAGAAATAAAGAGGTTAGTATTATGTTATTCCACGTAGACTGGTGTCCCCATTGTAAAAAAGCTATGCCTGAATGGGAAAACTTCAAAAAACAATATAATAATAAAGAAGTAAATGGATATATAGTAAAATGTTCTGATATTGATTGCACTAGTGAAAGCAGTGACGTTCAAAATATGATGAATAAATATAACATAGAATCTTATCCTACTGTAAAGATGGTAAAAGATAAGAACACCATTGAATTCGATTCTAAAATTTCCGCTACTACACTAGAGCATTTCGTAAATTCTATGTTAATGGAGTAATTTGTCTTCTTTACTCATTAGATTTATTTCAGTTGATGTGAATATATTTGAAATCACATCAATACCTTTATCTATTAATTTGATTCTTTCATTCATTTCACTTGTAGTGGATATAATATCATATATGGATATTTCGTGAGACTTTATTTTAAAATCATTGGGAATTACATTTTTTTGTTTTGGTAAAAATACAGATATAACTTTTTTAATCAAAACAATAATATAATCAAAAAGTGTAGATTTTTCATTCATTACGTTATCAATATTGGTATTTAAATCACTAGAAATACCTATAACTTCATTAATATTGGCACCATTTTCAATACATTTATCTAATGGATAATTTAATAATAACCCGCCATCACAATAACATTTTGAATCTTTTAAAAGAGGGGAAAATATAATGGGTATGGAACAAGAACTATATACAGCATCTATTATAGTCCAATTTGGGTGGCTTTTATATGATATATCCACTAATTGAAAATGGGTTATTTCCGCTGTAAATATATGAATTTCAATATTAGTCATTTCATAAAACTCCTTCATGGTAATATGGATTGGTATATCTTTACCTAAAAACAAAGGGGTTAATAATTCTTGTATTGTTTTTTTATCAAATATTCCTCGTTTTTGAAGAGAATCCAATATGGAATATAAATCAAATTTAAAAACATTCTGCCAAGGTCTTTTTATAAGGTAGTCATCGAGTGTATTCCAATCGTAATTCAATGCTAATATAACTGCAAATATGGAACCAATTGAAGTTCCATAAATAGTTTCTATATTTTCTAATTTCCACATATTTCTATTATAACATTCTTTTAACATACCATAAAAAGAAAATCCGGTTACTCCACCACCAGAACATACAATATGCTTTATAACATTTCTACAATTCATTATTTCTTATTATACGTAATAAATATCTATATAATTTCTGAATAGTTGTATATTTATAAAAATGTCTATATTTATTCATACAGATGAAGATGATAATCTAAAGAAAATGGATATTGATGAACTATTTGAAAAGAAACAGCAACGTGATATAAAAGAACGAAACCTGTATAATAAACTATTAAATAGAGTTCATACACGTATTAAATTTACATCGAGACAAAAAAAAGGTGATACACACATTTTTTTCCAAGTTCCAGAATATATATTTGGAGAACCTGTATATAAACAAGGAGATTGTATTGGATATTTAGTAGCACAATTAGAGGAGAATGGATTTCACGTTAGATATATTCATCCTGGAACACTATTTATAAGTTGGAAAAATTGGATACCATCATACGTAAGAACGGAAGTTAGAAAAAAAACAGGGATGGTTATAGACGAAAAAGGTAATATTGTCAAAAAAGAAGAGGAGGAAGATGATGATGATATAAATAGCAAATTATTTAATACTGGTCCAAATAATTTACAAAAACCTCAACGTGAGTATAATGATACTAGTGAGTATAAGCCAACTGGTGCTTTAGTATACAAACCAGAAATGCTTGAAAAATTAGAGAAAAAGGTCAAGTTCTCATAAAAAACGAACCTTCTTGGTTTTTTTAAATGTCTTTTTACCACCTCTTCTGGTTTTCTTATGATAACCACTACCCATCATTGGGTTCTGTGTATTTTGTTCCTTTTCGAATTCTTTCTTATCGTGTCTAATTTTAGCTTCTTTAATTATAGTATCAAATAAAGTATCAAATTTTGCTAAAAATGGTTCCGAATAAGTTTTATCTTCTAATAGCTTTGTTTGTAAAACATTAATAAAGTCAGTAGTAAATGTTTCGCTATCTATTTTTTCTTTTAGTTGATCTATAATTTTACTGGTAATATCCGATATAATAGTAGGTATTTTTTTATTTAATTCATCACAAGTATGATGTGCTATTTTTTCACCCAATGTAACCGCTTCTTCCTTTGCTACTTTTGCATTATTTTCTGCTGCTGCGGAAGTTATACCTTCTTTTATACTTCCTAATTGTTCTTGTGCTATTCCTTTTATTGCTTCCATTATATTATAATACACCTATATAAAATTGAAAATAAATAAATAAAATAACGAATAAATAAATTGCGTATAATTTTACATTAATTAATATCATTACAAACTAATGTCTGATACAGTTTGTATTGCGTTAAAAGAACAAAATGATATTAATTTAGCGAAAAATACAAACAAACAAAAAACCCAAAAGAAAAAACTAAATCGTTCTAATTACGATAAATCTAAATTATGGGATATTTATGATAATGATAAAAATGATGTATATGATTCGCAAACTGAAGTAAAAAAGGAACGGATTGAATGTGTGTATGCTAAAGACGCCGAAGTTTGTAATATCTGTAATTCACCCTTAATGATTATGGAAAATGGATTTCCAACTTGCACTGGTCCTGGCTGTGGTGTTATATACAAAGATGCATTGGATTATTCGCCTGAATGGAGATTTTACGGTTCTGAAGATAAAAACGCAAAAGACCCTACACGTTGCGGTAATCCAATAAACCCATTATTAGTAGAATCTTCATTTGGGTGTAAGGTAATATGCAATAGTAAATCATCATATGAAATGAAAAAAATACGTAAGTGGACTGAATGGCAATCTATGCCTCATCGTGAAAAATCATTGTATGAAGAATTTCAGTTTATCACCATTATGGCTCAGAATGCGGGTATCCCCCGTATATTTATAGATCACGCTATGATAAATTATAAAGATATTTCGGAACAAAAAATGTTTCGTGGAATGAATCGTGATGGAATCAAAGCAGCATCAATTTATATATCTTGTCGTTTGAATGGTTGTCCTCGAACAGCACACGAAATTGCCGAAATATTTAAATTAGATAAAACTAGTGCTACAAATGGGTGTTCTATGGCAGTGAATATTTTACATAATATAGAAAGAAGTATTGAACCATCAAAACAAACAGAACTATGTGCTACATTACCTAGTTCATTTATAGAAAGATATTGCAGTAAATTAAATATTAACAGCGAATTGACAATGGTCTGTAAATTTGTTGCTTTGAAAATAGAAAAAAATGATATCATTACTGACAATATTCCCCACGCTATTTCCGCTGGTATTATTTATTTGATTTCTCAAAGTTGTAATTTGAATATATCAAAAAACGATATTAAGATAGTTTCTGGTGTAAGTGAAGTAACTATCAATAAATGTTTTAAAAAATTAGATGTTATTAGTGATACGTTAATACCACAAGCAATATTAAAGAAATATACCTAATTTATAAATTATACAATAAAGTATGTTTTTTATGTATTTACTATATAGGAATAATGTTTGATATTTTAAATAATTTTGACCCCGAATTTACAAACCCTTTTATCATATTATCAGTATTAATGTCAGCAAACTATTTAGGTGAAATATTTCCTTGTAGAGTACAGACAGTTTTTTCAAATAACATGATTGTAAAACATATCTTAGGATTTTTATCATTAATGTTTTTTGTTGTCTTAACTCGTCCAAATCTATATACATCTACCAACTTTGTTTATATTTCTGTTTTGTTTTATGGATTTTTTATGTTTTTATCCAAATTGAATTATGTAGTTTGGTTTTTGGTATTTGGTATGTTTGCGATTATTTACGTCCTTCAAATATATTTAAGTCAAATTGAATCTGAAAATCAAATTAACCGTAATAAGATAGGTGATAATACAGTTAGTCCCGAAGATGATGATAAAATACCCACACAAAATATTACTGAAAAAATAGAGACGATTAAAGACACACAAAAATATCTATTTTTTACTTCCATACCAATTACTATTATAGGTTTTATTCATTATTTGGGTGAAAAGAAGATAGAATATGGAGTAACTGGGTTTAATTACAAGAAATTTTTATTTGGAAAACCCAACTGTAAAGAATCTAGTCCCGAATATAAAGGAATTATAGAAACACTACAATATGCGTTTAAATAAATAATATATAACAATTATATTTTAGGATTGTAATATATAAATACACTACATAATGAATAGTTACATTGAGAAATTATTATACAGTAAGGAATCTAAATTAACACAAGAACAACATCGATTACGTGATTTAGTAATAAATTCTGATGATGAAGATGAACCACCAGTTGCAACTATAAAACAAGAACCTTCAGTTACTACCACAACACAGAAAACATCTAATATGTCAATGGAAGACTTTATTTATAATATGGCTAGTCACGATGACGTTATTAATTCAGAAGATGAAGACGAACCGGCACCTGAACCAGAGCCCAAACCGGCACCAGAACCTGAACCCGAACCCGAACCAGAACCAGAACCAGAACCAGAACCTGAACCCGAACCAGCACCAGAATCAGAACCCGAACCATCGTTACCGCAAAATAAATCAAATATGTCTATGGAAGACTTTATTTATAATATGGCAAACCATGATGATGTTATTAATTCCGATGATGAAGAAGAAGAAAAACTAGAGAAAGCCGTTATAAAAACAGAAGAAACTATAAAAGTTGAACCAGTAACTATTTCTGAAGTTAAAATTGACGAACGAAAAGAACGTGTAGAAAAAGCAAGAATCAGATTTAAATTAAATGCTCCCAAATTAATCTTTATTGTTCCTTATCGTGATAGAAGTCAACAACGTTCTTTTTTTGCCGCACATATGTTAAAAATATTAGAAGATTTCCCCGATTCTTATTATAAAATATATTACATACAACAAAACGATACACGAGAATTTAATAGAGGTGCTATGAAAAACATTGGGTTTTCTATTGTTAAAAATCAATATCCCACTCTTTATAAAAATATGACACTCGTTTTTAATGATGTAGATGTAATGCCATATAACAAAACAACTATCAATTATGAAACTACTGAAGGAGTAATCAAACATTTTTATGGTTTTAAATACGCACTTGGTGGAATATTTTCCATAAAGGCGAGTGATTTTGAAAAAACAAAAGGATTTCCAAATGTATGGGAATGGGGATATGAAGATATCATATTTCAAACTAGAGCTCTAGCCCAAAAATTAAATATAGATTATTCGCAATTTTTTAATTTTAAAGACGGGCATATTCTCAAGTTAAATGATAACACAAGTTTGGAAAATAGAATCCCTTCAAAATATAATATACCTAGAGTTGATGGGTTCAATACTATTTATCAATTAAATTATACAATCAACGAAGAAGATAATATTGTAAATGTAAATAATTTTTCTTTAGAAAATAAGCCAAATGTTACAAATACATCTTACACTTTACGCACTACAACCAGAAGAACAGGTATGATGTTCTAATAATTTACGTTATATATTAACTTTATGGCTAATCCAATTTCATAATCAGTTTCCCAAATTCCAGAAATTTTTATTGTTATCACATTAATTATGTCTTTACAATCGAATATATTTACTTTCAGGTTACCAGAATACAATTTCTTTGATAAAATATTAACAGGTTTTTTATTGATATTATGAATTTTATTGTAGTAATCTAATAATCTCAATTCAACATTCGAAATGTATTGTAAATAATCTATATTTTCAGTATCATATGGTTGATAATTAATATTTATCGATTTATTATCATCTTTTATTTTCATATTATGGATTTTAAATTCCAAATACAATCCACTCATTATAAAGTATTCATTTGAATATGAAAACTTTGAAAACGTGCCATTCACCACTGTATTGGTCTTCTTTTTTAATAAATTAATATTTTCTAGATTGAATTCTCCTTTATATAATACAATATTCATCGTTAAACATATAGTCATTATATATTTAACTTGTTTAGTAATTATATCTTCTATTTTACCAGTTTTTTCTATTATAATATAATATATTATTATATACTAATGTCAACTATAGCAATGAATTCTATTCCTATAATTCCTTGGAAAGGATACACTTTTAATCAAATAGTAAGTCATATTAAAAAAAATGGTACTAATATGGATTATTCGTTAGGTAATAACATATTATCTTCTCTACCATTAAAGATGTATCGTCGTGAAATCGCAAGTGGCGATTGTAATACCACTCGTAACACAACAACTATAAATGAGTTAAATAGACCTGGAGGTTCAATCGTCAATCCATCTGGTATCAGTTGTAGTGGTTTAGTTAACATCGTGGATTTTAATTTAACAACAAATAAGAGTCAAAATATAGGTTATTGTGCTTCAGAATGTGTTGTTGGAACACCAGAAACAAACGCCAGACGTAGATTAAGAAGCAGTGGTATGATAAAAAAGGAATTTGATTTATCAAACGGTAAACAAAAATATTATACCGACACAAGACAATATTTAAATAGTAGAAATAAAACATACGCCCAAAATAATTATCATTATGTTCGTAAAGGCGATTCTACAGCCACTCCTGGTGATAGTTTATCAATAGATAATATTTATACAACAAACAATACTACCGATTGTAAAAGATATAACGTATCAACAAATACAACATTTAGCTATCGTTGGGTTGCAGGTAATCCTACTTATGCTAATACTGGAAGTCAACCAGTTGACGGTGATGGTAATATAATTGATGAAGCAGCAGGACAATATGGTAATTTCACAGTTACTTTAGAAAAAGGGTTTTATGCTGTAAGTGATATAAATAACGCTCTCCACGCCCAAATGATTATAAACGAGCATTATTTTGTTGATTCACGAAATGAATCAAAGAGATTTTTTATAAATTTTGTTTTTAATTCAAATACTAACTTGGTAGAATTACAAATCGAACCTATTTCGCAAGAAATTATTGACAATGAAGGCTTAACACAACCTACAATTGAAACCGAAACAGGAACACGACCACCTGTTTGGAATGTACCTACCACAGAGCAAATTCCACAGATTGAGGTATTAGATAATGAATATAAAAATATTATTGGATTTGCTGTTGGATTTTATCCACCCGCTAATACTACTGAAACTTATGTAGTATCGTCTACTACTGAACCTTATATCCAACCAAGATATAATCGTGTATATTATAAACCTAATAATTATCAATACGCTCAACAAGGTGCTGTTTCTTCCAGTTCTCGTGTTGCGAGATTAAAGTATAATACAATCACTAATAATGCTTCTACTTACCGCAATGCTTATGGATTACATGTAGCGAATGCTTTATCTTATGGTGTCCCTAGTAATGGATATACTATTAAAGATAAAATTGGTTATCCACTACCAAAAACACCTGTAGTTACATCAACTGGCGAATTAAAGCAATGTTTGAATGTTTCTATTTCTGGATAAATTTTACAATAACATAAATGTAAAATTTATACACCTTTGAATATTTATAAATCTTTATTACAAGGAACGGAATGTTTATTACACCAATAAATACATTTTGATACGTTTATTTTTAACAATTTATCTATTTTTTCCTGCTTAAATTTATTTTCTATTAATGAAATTGTATAATGTATATTTTCGATTTGTTGTTGCCCGAAAACAGCATTATATTCTTCCATTTTTATTACAAAATTATAATTTAATGGGATGTTAAAAAAACGTAGGACCTTTTTTTCACCTTTATTATCTACCATTTTATTAAAAGTCTCATATAATATTTCATAATAACTGTTGCTATTTGCATAAATAAAATTCTTGCATACTACGTATTTTTCAGAGTTAGCATACCTACTTGTATATGGTTTTATAATATAGACATTTTCATAAAAAGAAGACAATATATACAACAAATCTATTGTGTGGTTCATAAAACAATCAAATATTTTTAAAACAAAGCTACCTCCTTTTTTCTGCATGATTAACGCATAAAATATTTGTGCCATTAACAAATCTGCTATATGTATTTCTTGACTGTTAAAATCTTCAGAAAAATCAAATCCACCATCACCTGTTATAAAATCCATAGAAGAACCGTATTTTTCTTTACAATATACAAAATTTTCTAATGTCAAAATATTTCCAGTTTTATCTTTACCGGTTTCTATTTTCACATTTGGGTTTTTTTTAAGAAATGCATCAGTTTTCTTCCAAGCGGGTATATTTGGGTCATTTTTATCATCCAATATTGTCATACCTATATAACTATCATAACTACAATTACGTTTATTAGCGATTGCTTCTATAAAACCACCGGGACCTTCTGCCAAATGAAATGTTTTAATCGGTTTGGAATCAAATTTCAAATTAAATGTATTAATAATTTCTAACATTTTAAAATATGATCTTGAAAGTGGTATATATTTGGATACACATTTCTTCCTATTGGGAATAAGAGTATGTATGTATTCATATGGATTTGTATATTTTTTATGAATATCCCATTCTTGCTCTATCATATCTATTCTTTTTTTTATTTCATATAGGTAGGTTGCTAATGAATTTGAAATAAATATATCTGGATTATTTTCAGATACTATATAATCTATATGATTTTGAATTAACAAATTTGTACGTGGTAATTGATAATATGACATGTATATATTATAACAATTCAAGCTAATTATTATAATATCTATATTTCTATATTGTTTCTATATTTCAAAGTTAAGTTTCAATCTATGCTTTACAAAATAATTTTACTTTTTTTGGTTTTTCTTGTCGTTTTCTTCTTTTCTGCTTTCTTTTCGGTGTCTGCTTCTTTTTCACTCTCTTTTTTCTCTTCTGTTTCTTGTTCTTCCATTATATTATCTACAATTGTTCTGGTGTCTTTTTCTTTGTTTAAAATAATATCCGACATCTTTTTAACATCTAAACTACGAACCTTTTTAAATACAAAATAACGATTCATAAATGATATTTGTTTTTCTTCAGGTGACATGTATGATGCACTTCCATAATCTGTTTTACGTTGAGGATTTTGTTGTATTTCTTGTTCCATTGCGCTATATAACTCTGAAAACATACCCGAACCACTAGGCAATCCCATTGCGGTAGCCTCTTCATCTGTAATTAATGTAAAACCATAATCGTCCATTATACGTGTAAAGTAGTCAAAATTAACCAAATATTCCCGGAACACTTTATTAATACTCTCTTGATATACGTTAATAGCATACCCTAAACTCATTTCTTCATCTGGAAATCCAGTTTGGTCGTACATCTTCGTGACTTCATATATTTTTCTATCATTTTTAGTAATTGTAATACCTTCTTCTTTGTTTTTATTGGAAAGCATATTAAATACATATTTTCCATCATAGCAAGTTCCTATGAAATAACCATTAATCTTAGTGCATTCTGCTATATTACGAATAAAGTTATGAAAAGTTGTTTTGTTTTCAAAGAAATAGTGAATAGCAAATTGACAAGAGCTTACATTAAATCCCGATTCAGCCACTCCATATTGATTATATACACCCTTTCCTAATAATGATATATCCTTTGGTCCATTTCCAAATACTGCTTTTATTATTTGTTTATCTTTATCAGTATCTACAGCATCACCATTGCGAACATTTAAGCTGCTATTCCCGGTAACAAACAATACTTTGGGTAGTTTTGAATATTTTTTATTTGCTCTTATAAATCTAGCACAAGCACCGTCGATTTGATTATGAATGTTATCCTTTGAAATATCTATACCGAATACAAATTTCAACTTTGAACGTATCCATTTTGGCATATCTCCGGCTTTACCTACAGCATAATCAATTAACGTAGCATCACGCTCAGAAACACTCATTATCAAATTCTTTTTAACAACCAAATTATGAAAATCACGAAGTCCTTTTGTATTTGTTTCGTCATTTGAACGGTTGTAATATACATCATCACTCGGTTCATATTCGGGCAAATTTTCACCAGTAGAAATCATATATTCTGTAATTGGGTGATGAATAGAATGCCAATTGTTATTCGCTACGTGATAAGCGTTACCATAATTCTTCAAACCTGCACGTAATTCGGCAGTTTTATCATATCTTACACGCAATGGAACCCAACGCCAACCTTCTTCATTTTCCATTACATATTTAAATTCTACTATCATATCGTCTTCAAAATATTCATTTTCTTCTGTCATCATAAACATTTCATTTTCATTACCTTTCAATATTATATTACATAAATGAGCGTTTTCATCATAGGGGTCAGTTGGTTGAAAGGGAACCGGCTTATAAGTTTCTTCATTGTCAATATCATCAGCAGATGGCAATTTATCATTTAAAATATCTTGACAAGGATTTAAATATCCGTGCTTTTTTTCATCAAAACCACATCTTAATATAAGTGTTTTATATTGAGTTACTTCTTGGTTACCTTCCAAGTTACGTCCTTCATTAAATACATGATGAACCTCATCGCGTCCAGTTTTATCTTTTTTTATTGAAACGAGGAAATCTATAGTGTTGAATTCTGCTGGTTTCCATTTGAATGACCTATCCCAAGTAGATTTATATAATGGTCCTGCTTGTCCTGTTCTATTATCTCCACCAATTGGTAAATCCATAGGTGTAAAAATCAAACCATCGGTATTATATTTAAATAATCCATCATTTATATCTGACAATTTCTTGGAACACGCCGCAAATATATTTCCATAATCCATTGTTGTGTTGAAACTTTTACATTTTACAATAAAATCAGATGAGCGTTTATTTTCCTTTGGTTGGACTTCATCATTATTAGATGTTTCTAATATGGATATTGGTTTTATCAATTCAATGAGTTGGTTTAATAGTTCTAAACGAAACTTATTTTCCACTTTTTTATCATTTTCTATAGTTTCTTGGATTTCTTCTTCATTTAAGTATTGTATAAATGGATATTCTCTTACCGACTTACCATTTACAAAATATATATCAAACCCAGCAAACAAATTTAAATATTTATTGTGTTTATCTTCACGAATATGTTCTCCGTCTAGCAAACTATTAAATATGGTTTTTTCATTTGTCTTAGAACCCGTAAAAATGACATTCATATTGGTATCAATTAGATATATTTTTCCATTGTTTGAAATATACAATAACTTACGTTCTCCATCTGCTTTTTCTGTGACACTATAATGATTTCGCACATTGATAATAGTGCTATCTTCTTTTGGTTCAATAATATTCTCTATTTGTAATGTAAATGAACCAGGACCTATGAAATCCTTTGGATAAACTCGTTTCATTTGGTAATCTTTACCGCGAATTAAGCTCATATATGATTCTAATATCTGATTTTGTTCCGTATAAGAAATTGGATATTTACTTTCTTGTAATCCACTTAATATTATACGAATACATTTACGTAAATCAACCATTAAAGAAGATACATTATCGTAGTTTGTTCCGGTTCCTACTAACTTATTATCAATTTCTAACTCGATTTCATAAGTTTCTTGATTTGTAAATACTTCCGCTTCTTGTATAGTATATTGAGGAACTGGAATATTATTCATACGTTTTGAACCTTTTACAATACTAATATCCGCAACTATTGGATATTCATCATGATAAAGTCTTACACGATTCATTGAACGGAAAATCTTTTTAGAATCAGTCCACTTTGATACGATATTCTTTGAAACTCCAGATTGTATATTAAAGTCCTGTTCTGTTTGATACGATACTCGGAAATTAAAATCCTCCATATCTAATTTACGTATGAACTTTCCGTCTTTATCCATTGCTGAATTCTTTCGTGTAAACTTTATCTTATTAAATAGTGTAGATGGCATATCAATCACTTTTTGAATATTATTTGTACGACAATATTCTTGTATCAGGTCTGTTCCTACTATTTCAGCACGGATATTTGACATTTTAAGCTGACCGGTACGATTATCAATATATTCATTTTGTATGCGTAGTATTTGCTTTCCACGGGTATTTTCAGGTTTAAATCCACAGGAATATAGTCTTTTTACTACATTATCATAATTGATTTTATTGATAGGTTTTGATATTCTTGGATTTGTGCCGAAACGTATTTCCAATTCACTTTCTTTGTTATTCAATGGAAGTATAGGATTGCTTTCTAAATACTGACCTACAATACGTTCAAAATCTTCCTTCTTTTGTTTCAATGTCCGTGTTGTTTTTGGTTCGGTATTTCCCATATTCGAAGTTACCCTGTTTTGATTTTCGGTCATAATATAATATATATAAATTCATATATTATTTTATATCTATTTCAATTTTGTATATCTAATCCCAACGAATTTTATTATAAATCATTTCGTATAATTCCTGTTTTTTGTATTTTCTATCATCTTCTAATAAACCCAATTGTTTCGCAAATTCCGTTAGTTCAATTATTTTATAATTTGAAATCGTCTTTAATGGTCTCAAATAACTGTCTAAACATATCATCTTTTCTATGCTTTCTTGTTTATCCTTTGTTATTTCTTCTATATCAACACTATACACGTTGTTTTCATTACGATATATCGCATATATTGGTAATTCTACATCTGTATTCGAAATAAACTTCAAATATACATTTTTGTTATTGTCGATCATATAGATATTTATATTGTAAAAAACACAGAGTGACATCATTACCTGATAACTAATTCCTTTGGTTAAACCTAACAAATCTGACATTAATTCTTGTATAGCCACATTTGTAAATTTCATATTTGTATTTTTCATTACACTTTTATCCTTGGTTATATGGTCGATTACTAATTTCTGAACTTCTAATTGTCGAACAAGATGATTTCTTGTAATTTGTTGAAAATCGTTATATCCATTCGCTATAATATATAAACACCAGAATAATGTATCTTTTTGATTGGGTATTATTAATTCTATCATTGGTTTTGGATTAGGTTTTTCTACTATACTTAATGACGGCGGAGGAACTGTATTTATAGATTTTGACTTATCTGGCGTTTTTGTATTATTTGTATACATATATGGATTTAAGTCTGTAATAATTTGTGACAATTCAATTGGTGGATTGTCATAAAAAAATAGGTTATTGCAAAAATTAGACATAGTTATATATAATACATATGCTGTCTTTATTCTTTTTTCAAAATTAATTTATTGAGCTATAGGCAATAGTGTTCTCAATTTCATCTTGGTCGATAATATTTTTAAACTCCTCCTTTTGATATTCTACTGTCTGAATTGCTTCTGTTTGTTCTTTTATATATTCTAGGTATTTGTCTAATTCTTCAATTACTTCACTTGGTAGAAACGACATATTTATGAAGATTCCATTTTTGTTCTCATTCAACTTACATAAATTCTTTGAAAATATCTTTAATATTTCCACTTGATGAAATTTATTTAATGATTCTATGTCATTTTTCAATTGTTCTAGATGTTTTACGTCTATAGATTTCTCCATTACAATGTATAAAAAAATGACTTTATATAATTTCCATAAGTTTTTTCTTATACAAAATAGAAGAAATCTTCTATATTCGCATTGTTATTTTTCTTCTTTTTTACATGGTTCTTTACCAAAGGGCATTTTGAGTATGTATAAGTATAAGAACCACTATCCTCTGTATATGTTTGATTTGTTAGTTCAGACGAACACGATACTTTTACTATTCCATCTACACAGTTTTGGGTAACCGCATCTTCACCAAATAACCACCAATCATTTAACGTTTTTTGTTTGAACTCTTCCCTTGACATACCTATTTTATCAGCTTGTATTTGTTGTAATGTATCTGATATACCATTTACAAATTTTACATAACTATCTATATGTTCCTTTTCACCGGTTACACCATAACTCATCTGATGCTGCATCAAAAATCCATATTTTGTAATATATCGTTTATTACAAGACTGTAAAATAATGAAACCCATACTGATTGCCCGTGCGGCTATACAATTTAACTCATATTTCTCTATTTCTTCAACTATTTGATTACCAGCATCAACGGAACCACCATTCGTATCGATAAATACATATAGATCATTTTTTTCCTGTTTTTGGTTAATTTCATACACAAACTGTGTGGCTAAATCATCAGTAATTGGTCCTTTCACAGTTATCAAATTACTAGTATTTAGATGAATCATATCTAAAGTATTTACTAGCATACATAAGTTCAACAATAACGTAAATAACATTTTTGATAATATATTTACAAAAATACTATTTATAGGGTATTCAAACTAATTACTTATTCTATCATTTTCTTATCAATCACTGTTTCCTTCAGGATATTATTGATGATTTTGTTCTCAAATTTCATATCTTCTTCTTTTCCGTATCCACCTAATGATGCTTTTGTATATTCAAAAAACTTATCACATTCAGGTGTATCCAATATATCCGAATTTGGATTTTGAGCTCTCCAAGGATGGACTTGTTCCTTGTTTTTATTTGCTACTATACGAACTGCCTTTCTTAAATGTGTCTTGTTTTCATCTTCTTTCGCCCATTTATCTGAATCTTTTACGTAAACAACCTCTCGTTTTAAATCAGTACAATGAATAGGTCTTGTATGTGGTTCCATATCTCGTATGCGTTCCACCATTATATTTGATATTCCTTTTACAAACCCTAGTTCTCCTGTGTTAATAAAATCATTTACATTCAATTCTATTGATTGAATAAAATCATTCAAGTTAATAGCATCCTTACAAGTCTCATTCAAAAATACATTCAAGTTAAAACGATTATTAGTTATATTCGTGTTGTTATTATTTGTAGTATTGTTAGTAGTATTACCAGAATTCTTTGCTAAATCTATAACCATTTCGTGTAGTTCTTTATTTTGTTTTAATAATTCTACTATTAATCCGGAATCTATAGTTTCAGTATTCACAGTATTGTTTAATTCTACTACATCTTCATTCTTGTAATTACATTTCTGTTTATGATACCATAAACTATTACGTGCTTTATATACCTTACCACAATCACATTCAAATAAGTTGGAACCTTTTAGAACCTTTTCTGTTCGAATCGTTCTATGTTGATGTTTTGCAGTATTTAAATGTCTATCATATTGACTTTGTCTTACCGTATTATAATCACATAATTTACATTCATATTTTATTGAACTTTTTGGAACCATTTATGTTCTAAATATTCTATATAATATAGAACACAAAAAGTTCTCTAAATCATTTTCAGCGTAAAATACTTAAAAAAGTATGCAGTCAGATTTTTCAATAAAAAATGAAAATACCTGCAATATGATATGAACCTCCATTTTTGAAAAGTGTTTTTACAAAACTATTTTGACGAAATCAATTTTGGACATTTTTAAAATGTCCAATTTTCAAAACCTCGCCGGACTTTTATTTTTACTTCTTCAGCGTAAAATTATTTAAATTGTTGATATTGTAAATATCGTATTTTTCCTTCAAAGTATTTTTTGTCTTTTTCTATTTCTTCCAAACGTTTTTTATTAGCAATCCTTGCTAACCATTCTCTACCCTTTTTTAGTAAATTCATAGCTTTCTCGGTTGTATTTTCATATTTTAACTTCTTGGGTAAATCTTTTTGATATTCCTGATATTCTTTTATGTCTTCTTGGTGGTGTTTAATCATATTTTCGTGGTATTTTGGGTCAACACCACTTAAATCCAATGGCATTACACCTTTATAGCCGGGGATAATAGTTGGTTTCATTTTTAATATACTTAAGTGTAAATACAATAATAAATAATCAATTTTATTAGCATAAATAATATAGAAATAAAAAATATTCAAAAGAAAATAAAGGATGGGAAAAAGAAAGGCATTTTAAGCGATAATGAAATATTAGATCTTGAATTAAACTAATTGTTTGATAAATATAATTATATATATATATATCAAATGTCAAATCCCAAAAAGGTAGGTGAAGGATCTTATGGTTGCGTCCATAATCCGCCGTTGAAATGTAGAAATAAACCATATAATCCAGACCCAACCAAAGTTTCAAAAATATTAACAAAGAAGAACGCAAATGATGAATTAAAAGAATTTAAGTTAATTCAAAAAGCAGATAAAAATGAAGAATTTCATTTAGGTAACCCCGAATCTTGTTTTCCAGATAATAATAAAGAAAATAAAACAGCAGTTGACGAATGCAACAGGTTTAGTAGTATGTGGATAAACACTCAGTATAAACTGTTATTACAACAAAACGGCGGTGATAATTTATCTCAAATAGAAAATAAACTCAAAAAATTAAAGGTGAATAGCACTAACAGACGTAGATTAGAAAATTTTTGGTTAGATATGGCTCGTATAATATATGGTTCTAAAGTGTTAATGGATAATGGTATAGTTCATCATGATTTAAAACAACAAAACATAGTATATAACGAAAAAACAGGACGTGTAAATTTTATCGATTTTGGATTAATGACAACTATAAAAGAAATGCTTAAAGGTGCAAATACCTCTTATTATCCTTTTGGCGCACATTGGTCTTTTCCTCCGGATATATTATTTTATAATAAGATTGAATATAAAAGACTAACAGCAAGAGAAGGACGAGATAGAAATACTTATATAAAAAATACATTTCAAGATTATAATGAACCATTTGAAATAATTAAAAATGATTTAATGGATAAAAACGAAAATGAAATGGATTTTTCTATAAGAATCGTAAGAGATTTTTATAACACATATAGTAATTTAAAAAATAGCGATGATGATTATAAAAAATTTATAAAAAAATCTTTTGAAACTTTTGATAACTATGCAATAGGTTTTAGTTTATTTTCAATATTGAAAACAACAAAAGACTTAATTGATAGAAAATTATATAACGATTTAAGATTGTTATTTTTAAGTATGATGACTTTTAATGTATTTGAACGTCCAGCTCCAAGTGAAGTTGTAAATAAATACGAATTTATTTTAAAAAGTAACGGATTATTGGAAAAATACAATATGAGATTTGAAAATCACTTTTTGGTAGAAGGAACCGAAAAACAAGAACAAGAAAAGAAAATGGAACAATTACCCAAGAATGAGAAAGAGTTCATAGAAGAATTAATAGTTTTATGTCCGGCAGGAAAAGAACGTAATCCAAAAACAAGACGTTGTATTAATAAATGCAGAGAAGGTTACTCAAGAGATAAGGAATTCAAATGCAAGAAAAACAAAACTCAAAAAAAGAAAAAGGAAAAGGAAATAGTAAATATAGTAAGTAAAGAAAGTGACCCAGTTGAAATTGTGTATAAACCACTGAATAACAAAACACAAAAGAAAAAGGAATGTGCTGAAAATAAAGAATTAAACCCAAACACAAATCGTTGTGTAAATAAGTGCAAACAGGGATATGCAAGAGATGCTAATTTTAAATGTAAAAAATTACATAAACAAACAAAAAAAGGTGGATTCCCACGTATCATACCGAGATCTATAAGCAAAAAAAATGTGTAAAGCTTACCGAAGACGTTTTCATCCTCAACCTAATCCTTGGGATAAACCGTCAAACCAACCGAATTCATCTATGCCCGAACAAGCAGATCTTTCCATTGACCTTTCTACGCCTCAACGAGATGATGTTTATGTTTCCAGTGATAATCAAAATGGAGGTAAAAAACATTATACAAAAAGATAAAAATAATTTTTAGTTTGATAAATACCGAATGTACTTATCAAATGTGTGTAATTATGTATTCATAATATTCACAAAAAAGTCAGTTGTTAAAATGGGTATATTTTGTTTTTCATCGTCAGTTAAACAATCATAACAATAATATTTATAGAAATCTTCTTTTATTTTAGCTTGTGTTACATCAGAACTCATACTCATTTTACCATCACTTATCATAGTTTGTTGCCAATGTTTTTCATTTATCAATGCTTCTAGTGAAGGACATCCAAACGCAAAACAACATTGTTTAATATTGTTTATATCAAACTCTTCACAATTTTTATAATGTTCTTTACCAAATATTTCTTCACATTTATGATGACAGTTACCATCTGATTCATTATATAGAATCCATCTACATAATTTATGTTGTTTATCTATTATTGTGTCGTTTCTGGATTTATGTTGGTAATAATAAGAACAAGATATGAATTTCATTTGATTATCGATAGTAAATGTATCTTTTGGTATGTATTCTAATGTATGAAATTTATTCAAATTGTTTTGTAGAGTATATTCTGCGTTGGTAGTATATAATAAATCGTCATTATCTACATTTATATAATAATTATGTTTAAAAATTGGATGCCCTATATTTTCCAACCCTTTATGTAGTCCTTCTAATAAAAAATCTCTTGTTCTATCCCAGGCAAAATTAGTTGGATAGTTTAACTGTGTATCATAAATATATACATAAATATTTTTATCATTATAAAGTATTCCATCCTTTACAGTTGGAAATTCGCCCAAATTGATATTATATAAAAATTGTAAGTTAATATGTAAACTCTGGTTTATTATATTGATATTTTTACTTTTATCCTCATCCGTATTACCCACTATAAATAAAAAATTGGTAGGGTTCCATACGTGTTTATAAAATTTATAGAATAATTCTAATAATGTAAAATTATTTTTATATGTGGTGGTGATTAGTAAATTTTTATTTTGATCCATATATACTATAAAAAACAGCAGGTCTTTAAATATATTTATTGAGGTAATAATATAGAATCGTTTGATAAATACAGTTATTATATGTATATTTTACAAATAGAATGAGTTATGTTTGTAAAATATTACATTTGAACTCATATGGAAAATTTATGTTGAAAATATTATGGAATTTTTTAAGTAAAAATATTCAGCGAAAAATTAAGCTACAGGCTCAAATTTAATATGTTCTTCGTTATTCTCAGCGGCTTTCTCAGCGGCAGCCTTCTCAGCAGCGGCTTTCTCAGCGGCAGCCTTCTCAGCGGCAGCCTTCTCAGCAGCGGCTTTCTCAGCGGCAGCTTTCTCGGCGGCAGCCTTCTCAGCAGCGGCTTTCTCAGCGGCAGCTTTCTCGGCGACAGCCTTCTCAGCAGCGGCTTTCTCCGCAGCGGCTTTCTCGGCAGCGGCTTTCTCAGCAGCGGCTTTCTCAGCAGCGGCTTTCTCAGCAGCGGCTTTCTCAGCGGCAGCCTTCTCCGCGGCGG
>Ga0233439_10002530_pt1 | contig 20444 bp, 17 predicted proteins | sample SI_123_September_6_FD_182713 | JGI IMG/M metagenome (GOLD analysis project Ga0233439, IMG submission 182713) | Seawater microbial communities from Saanich Inlet, British Columbia, Canada - SI_123_September2016_100_MG | ecosystem: Environmental > Aquatic > Marine > Inlet | place: Canada: British... | reverse complement strand
TTGCGAGTCTTCTGACTCAAGTTGAAGTTGATGCCGACGATCCTGCCTTTCGCAATCCGACTAAATTTGTCGGACCGTTCTTTTCGGAAGAGGAAGCCAAGAATATCAGCAAAGAGCTCAACTGGGCGATGCGTGAGGATTCGGGGCGCGGTTGGCGTCATGTTGTTCCGTCGCCGAAGCCAAAGCACGTCTGTGATATCTCGCTGGTCGATGCACTGGTCAAGCGCGGCACGATCGTGATTGCCGGCGGCGGTGGCGGGATGCCGGTAATCCGTGATGCGAAGGGCGTGCGTACGGGCGTGCCTGCTGTCATCGACAAGGATTTGACGTCAGCACATATCGCCAACGTACTTGATATCGATGAGTTGCTGATACTCACGGCAGTGCCGCGTGTTGCCGTCAACTTCGGCAAACCAGACCAGAAGGAACTTACAGAGGTGACGCTCGACGAAATAAAGGCCTATCACCGAGAGGGACATTTTCCCCCAGGAAGCATGGGGCCGAAGGTCGATGCGGCGATTCGCTTCCTAGAGGGGGGCGGCAAGCGCGCGATCATCAGTCATCTCGATCATGCCATGCCGGCGCTTCGCGGCGAAACTGGAACGCATATCGTACAGAGCGCATGACCAGATTCATGTCGTAAGTCGTGCATGTGGTCAACCTCGGGAGCGAGAAAAGCAGTTCAACCGCATTTGGATATCAATGATCGCGCTGACGATCTCGCCATGTCGACAATAGAGGGAGCGGAACACCAATGACCAGCAGGTTTGTGGAAACGGGCAGGAGCGGTTTCTCGCGCAGAGAACTGCTTGTGACATCAGCCTTTGCTGCCGTGGCGGCTGCGATACCAGGTCCGGTTCGGGCGCTATCCAACACCGGTGCTCTCGCACAATCCACAAAAGGCATGGTCACGAGTCCCCACGATCTCGCGACCCAGGCTGGCCTGGAGGTGTTGCGCAAAGGTGGGAACGCCATTGAGGCGGCCATCGCTATCGGCGCCACACTGTGTGTGACCTATCCGCATTTTACTGGTCTTGGCGGCGACGCCTTCATGATCATGAGTGATCGCAAGGGCAACATTCGGACCTTGTCCGGAATCGGGCAAGCCGCTGCAAATCCTCCGAACTATAGCGGCAGCGTCCCCGTACGAGGTCCCGGGTCTACGCTGACCGCTGCCGCCACAGTCGATACCTGGGATCAAGCTTTCGATTTCAGCCGCAAGTCCTGGGGCGGGAAGCTGAGTTGGGCTTCGCTGTTCGAGCGCCCGATCGAATACGCGAGTAAGGGATTTCCCGTCACGCCTTCGCAGCGGTTCTGGCAGGACTTTCGAGCAAAGGATCTGAAGGATTGGCCAGATGTTCAACGCATCTTCATGCCTGCAGGACGGATGCCGGAAACTGGCGAAACGCTTGTGCAGCCCGAACTTGCCAGGTCGCTGGAAATGCTGGCGGCGAACGGTGGGCGTGATTTCTACGAAGGAAAACTTGCCGAACGCATTGCTACGGGGCTGAAGAAAATTGGTTCGCCGCTCACAGCGGATGATCTGGCGCGTTGTCGCGCCCGTGACGAAGCGCCGCTGCGTGTCGGCTATCGCGGCGGGGAGCTTATTGGCCTGCGGCCGCCCACGCAGGGCATTACCACCCTTGAGATCATGGGTATCCTCGATCGCTTCGAACTTGCAAAGTATCCGGAGGGGAGCGCGGACTATTATCACTTGCTGGTCGAAGCCGTGAAATATGCGTTCATTGACCGCAATCGTTATATCGCCGATCCCGAGTTCACCGACGTTCCGGTCAATCAGCTGCTCTCAAACGCTGGTCTTGACGCGCACGCCAAGGCCATCAGGATGGAGAAGGCGTTGCCTTGGCCGCACGTCTTCAAGAAGGGCGACACGGTTTACATCGCCGCGACCGATCAGAACGGCAATTGCGTCAGCATGCTTCAGACTGTCTATTTCGACTGGGGTAGCGGGATGATCGCGGGCGACACTGGGATTCTGTGGCACAACCGCGGGGCCTCGTTCAATCTCGATCCTGCGAGTCCCAACTGTCTCAAGCCGGGCAAGCGTCCGTTCCATACGCTTAATCCGGGAATGTATCTCAAGCAGGGACGACCCCACCTTCTTTATGGAACGCAGGGTGCGGACGGGCAGCCGCAGACGCTTGCGGCGGTACTCACAAGACTTATCGACTACGACATGGATCCGCTCACGGCGCTTTCACGGCCGCGCTTTCTGCTCGGGAAGACGTTCTCCGATTCACGCGACAGCCTGAAGCTTGAGAAAGACGCCGGTGAAGAGGTGTTCAAGCAACTCGCGGAACGTGGCCACGAAATGAGTCCGATTCCAGCTCAAAGCCCCCTTGCCGGGCATCCGGGCGCGATCCGAATCAACGCCGATGGAAGCATTACCGGTGCGCACGATCCGCGGAGTGACGGGCGAGCGCTCGGTGTGTAGTTGGTTGCCGTACCAACGTCGTATCTGGCCATAACTGCCGGATGCGTCGGAAACTCTCGGCGATCATCGAAGTTGCTTCGGTAGTTCGGCGGGCCACCGAAGAGCCAATGCGGTTGCGGTCGCTCTCAAACGAAAGCGGGCGGCTTCCTGGCTCTTCCTCTGGCCGGCCGATCCAGATGTTGCTTCCCGTCAGTTGGTCCAGAGTGTCGCGTCCGAACTTCTCGTCGACAATGATGCCAAAATTTCAAATTCCCTGCTGAGCGTAACGGCCGCGTCAGCGATCAAGACTTTGAATGCCGCGATCAGACTGGTTCCGGTCCGCGCGGCAAGCTCTTCGAACTGATGTCGATGATCAAACGCGAGCGCAAACACCGGGCGGTTGGGATGCCGACCGGTAGTAACGCGATGCAGATGGGCGAGGCGAGTGTCCTTGTGAACCTTCCATCTCGGTGGCACGTTCGAGGAAGTCGTTAAGCTCGGTCCTCGATGGCATGGCGGGAGCTCAGGCAGGACATTGTCGGTCCCGCGTTATTCTTCGCCGCACCGGCATCAGGATTCGTGACTGGCCAGACCTTGTCCGTTGACGGTGGCATTACCGCCGGCCGGTGAGAGCGCCGATAGGCGGTAGCGCGGGCTCCGTCCCTTCCGTTCTTGCGTTGCACAAAAGCGATGTATTCGAAATTGATCCGCTTTCGTACGGTGCTGTGATTTGAACAGGCAGCGTGGGTGATGGACTTGGTTTTCGTTGGTGTTGGCGAGCGGTATTTGGATCGGGCTCAGATCGATATGCATCAGGTATTGTAAGGAACTTGCGCAATGAAGACTGCAACGGCTCTCATTCAAGAACCTTGAGATTTTGGCATGAACGATGATCGCAACAAGATAACGGCCGGCGGCGCGATTCTTGCGCGTCTCAAGGCTGTCGGTGTCGACTATATTTTCGCGAATTCCGGAACCGACTTTCCGCCGATCATCGAAGGGCTTGCGGAGGCAGCGGCGAAAGACATTCCCCTGCCGAAGGCAATCGTGATTCCCCATGAGAGCGCCGCCATGGGAATGGCACATGGTTACTTTCTCGCGACGGGGCGCGCCCAAGCCGTCATGGCGCATACAAATGTCGGACTCGCCAATTGCGCGATGGGTGCAATCAACGCCGCGACCGAGCGCGTTCCGGTCATCCTGTTTTCCGGGCGCACACCGGTGACCGAGCAGGGACGGTTGGGTTCACGAACGGTTCCGATTGGATGGGGCCAGGAAATGCGCGACCAGACGGCATTGGTGCGCGAGGCTACCAAATGGGATTACGAACTGAGGTTTCCGGAGCAAGCTCTTGATGTCGTCGATCGGGCCTACGCGATCGCATGCTCGACACCCAAGGGCCCAGTTTATCTCAGTTTGCCGCGAGAGGTACTGTGTGAATTTTGCCCCGCAGAAAATATCGAAGCGCCAAGCCGGATTCGTCCGGCAATAGCCGCGCCTGCCGCGGAAGCGCTGACGGAGGCCGCGCGGATACTGGCCGCGGCGGAGCGTCCGGTCATTATTGCGCAAAGGGGGGCAGGTTCGCCGGAAGGCTTTGCGGCGCTTGCCGAACTGACGCTCGCCTGGGGTATCCCGGTCGTTCAGTATTGGGCAATCCAGCTTGCGATGGCGTCAAATCATCCGATGGCGGCGGGCAGCGATCCATCCCGCTGGCTGAAGAATGCGGATGCTGTAGTGATCATCGATTCATTGGCACCGTGGTCGCCCGCGCTTCACGGAATTCCCGAGAATTGCAGGGTGATCCAGATCGGCCAAGATCCACTTTACGCCCGGTTCCCCGTTCGCAATTTTTATGCGGATGTCTCGCTCGTCGGTGAAACCGATAATTGCATTATCAATCTCGCAGCATCGATGAAAGCGAAACTAGCTGAGACACAACAGAAGCGAGATGCGCGACGAGCGCGTGTGACCACAATTACGGAAGCGAACCGCGCAGAAATCGACAAGCGTGCGGCTGGCGGCGGTGGTGACTCGATGACAAAGGAATGGGTCAGCCACTGTCTTTCGAAAGCCATTAAAGGCAAGCGTGCCACCGTTCTATCCGAACTTGGCTGTCCCCTTGATCCATTGTCGTTGCAAGATCATGGTACCTGGTATCAGGAGCCACATTCGGGCGGTCTTGGATGGTCGTTTCCGTGCGGACTGGGAATGCAGCTTGCAGAGCCTGACCGGCTTATCGTCGCGACGATGGGTGACGGCTCTTACATGTTTAGCAATCCGGTGGCGTGTCATCAGATTGCGGAAGCGCTGGAATTGCCTCTCCTGCTTCTTGTGCTGAACAACTCTGAGTGGGGCGCGGTTCGCCGTTCAGTGCTCGACGTGTATCCGCAGGGTTACGCGTCCCGCTCTAACGATATGCCTCTCGTGTCGCTTCGGCCAACGCCGGACTTTACGAAAGTCGCGCAGGCCAGTCGCGCATTTGCAATCCGCGTTGAAAAGGGTAGCGAGTTGCCGGCCGCGTTGAATGCCGCGATTGAGCACATCAACCGCGAACGGACCCACGCGTTGATTGATATTCGGATCTCTTCCTAAATAGAACACGCGCTCAGGATTTTTCGATGGTCGCGGATCTAGCGTCCTGCACCCTTCCTTCTTCGCGGCAGGGCTTTGGCGGCAGGTGCGGATTCTCGCGGCGCATCAGGATGGATTGTTGCTGCGATATGCTCCGCCAGCTTGACTGCGTGATCGCCGCCGGCCGCGAGGCGGGAAAGAAGTTGCGATAGCACTCTGAACTCGTCACGTGTCAGTGTCCCAAAAAGTGCGTCGTTGATTGGACGCTGAAAGGCGGCGAGTCGTGTCAATCGGCTCACGCCTTCGCGCGTGACGGTCAGTTGTACACGGCGGCCGTCACTTGGATGGGTACTCTTCTCGATCAGTCCGCTGGACACGAGTTTGTTCACCTCGATGGTGACAAAAGCACCGCTCAGATACAGGCGAGTGGCAATCTGGTTGATCCCCATGGGCTCATCCAGCGTCGAGTGCGCAATCGCGATCAGGATCAAATACTGCGTCGGTGACAGGTCGGCGTAGCTCGCGAATTTTGCCCGAGCAGCCTCCAGGCTGCGGCCGAACGCGAAGTAGTCATACAGAAGACCTCGGAATGTCTGGTCGCCATCCCCTTCGAGGAGTTCAGGTTTCGACGCCGTCAACAGCACGTCAAGCACTGCAAGCCTCTCATTCTCTTTGATTTCCATGAGCTTACCACAGCAGGGGAAACAAGCCACATGTCGGCTGTCCCGGACCAATTGACAGAGAATAATAGCTTTGTCATAAAGCTAAATAACAAAGATAAAAAGGGTTGAGATTGCTATCGGGGTGAGTGCTTCATGGAAGATCGTGCTTTCAGGCGAACTCTGGGGGAGTTCGCAACCGGTGTGGCGGTTGTGACCGCGCGCGGGAAGGGCGACGAGCTCGTCGGCATGACCATGAGCTCGTTCAATTCGGTTTCTGTCGATCCTCCGCTCGTTCTTTTCAGCGTCGATCGCAAAGCTCTGAGTCTGCCTGCAATGCAGGAGGCCAAGGGTTTTGCCGTCAACGTATTGGCTCGCGAGCAGGAGAATATCTCAAACAAGTTCGCGCGCGCCCTGGCCAACAAGTGGGACCAGGTAAAGACCAGTGTCGGTCATGCCGAAGCGCCTTTGATCTCTGGTGCACTCGCTCACTTCGAATGTGAGCCCTACGCAAACTACGACGGCGGCGATCATGTCATTTTCGTCGTGCGCGTTATTCGCCATGCGGTCCACTCTGAGGCGCCTGCGCCGCTGATCTTCTTTCGCGGCCGTTACCGCGATCTCATCGACGAAACCGAGCGCGAGCCGACCTGGCCGCTGCCCATCCACTACTAAGTCTAACCGGAGGATTCATGATGCGCTCAGCAAAGGACTATCTGTCGAGCCTGAAAGACGGCCGCGCCATATACATCAATGGCGAGTCGGTAAGTGATGTGACGGCTCATCATGCCTTCCGCAATGTCGCAACGTCGATGGCGGGTCTGTTCGATTTTGCCAGTGCGCCTGTCAATCAGGAGTTGATGACGTTCGACAATAATGGTGAGCGTGCCAATCGCATTTGGCAGCTGCCAACGTCCTACGCGGAGCTGGTGGAGCGGCGCAAGGCGCTCGAGGCTTGGGCGTCGCTGCATGCCGGCTTCATGGGCCGCGCGCCTGATCACGTCGCATCCTGTATTTCCGGTCTCTATATGGGGATCGACGTCTTCAAGGCGTATGATCCTGCCCGCGCGGGGGCTCTTGATTCCTACTATCGCTATGCGCGCGATAGGGATCTCTATCTCACCTACGTCATTATCAATCCGCAGGCGGACCGCTCGAAGGGTGCCGCTGAGCAGGCCGATCCCTTCCTGACGGCAGGTGTTGTCGATCGCGACGCGGAGGGAATTACGATCCGCGGAGCCAAGATGCTCGCCACGGGCGGCGTCATCGCTGATGAGGTCTTCGTCACGACGATCCAGCCGATGCGCCCGGGTGAGGAGAGATATGCGATGTCCTTCGCCATCCCGATGAATACGAAGGGCCTCAAGATGCTTTCGCGCAAGTCCTATGAGGACGCCGCCGGCGCTATCTTCGACAATCCGCTGTCAAGCCGGTTCGACGAAAACGATTCAGTTCTCTATTTCGACGACGTGAAGGTGCCTTGGGATCGTGTCTTCATCGAAGGCAACGTCGAAATGTGCCAGAAGCAGTTCCACGCGACGCCTTGCCACGTCTATCAGAATTATCAGGCGATGGTTCGATTGAGCGTCAAGCTCAAGTTCCTGGCTGGTCTGGCCCATCGCACTGCCGAGATGAACGGCGTCACGCAATTCCCGCAGGTCCGCGAGATGTTGGGGCAGCTCGCTGCCGAAACCGGAATGGTCGATGCGCTCGTTGCTGCGATGGAAGCCAAGGGGTCCCACATCGGTCCCTATTTCATTCCGCATCGCCATACGCTCTATACGGCTCAAGTCCTGACGCAACAGCTCTACTCCCACATGCTCAATACGCTGCGCGAGCTGGCCGGTGGCGGAATGATCATGCTGCCGTCATCGGTCGCTGATTTTGCAAATCCGGAAATTGCAGGCCTCATCGAGAAGACGCAGCAGTCTCCGAAGGCGAACTCTCACGACAGGGTGAAATTCTACAAGCTTGCCTGGGATGCAGTCGGATCCGAATTCGGTTCGCGCCATCAGCAGTACGAGATGTTTTACGCGGGCGCGACCTTCGTCACCAAGGGTCACTCGTATCGCACCTATGACTGGGCGGGATCGGACGCACTCGTTCAGCGCATGCTCGATTCTTATGATCTGGCTGGCGGTTCAGTTTCCCCCAGCAAGGCTGCCTGATTATTGAACGAGGAGATAGAGACATGCCGGTCAACAAGAAGCACGATGAATTCTACACGCTCGATATGAACAGCGGCTGGGAAGTTCCGACGGGTTATCCGGCAGGCATCCAGCAGAAAATCCTCTCCGGCGGGCTGGATGAGGAGAACAGGCGAGGGACGCGCACACGGCTACTGCGCTTTGAGCCTGGCGTATACACAACGACGCCGTTCTCCCACGAGTACTGGGAAGAAGTTTATCTCGTCTCCGGCGACTTGATCGTCGGCAACGATGAAAAGGGCGAGGGCGGCAAGAGCTTCCCGCCTAATACTTATGCATGCCGCCCGCCGCATGCACTGCATGGACCGTTCAAGTCAGTCAACGGCTGCCTGCTTATGGAGATCCACTACTTCGATCCCGTGTGATGCCTGCGCATCATTGTCGCATTGGATAGCAAACAAACTTGCATAAGAGAGGAACGTCATGAAGTTTAAAACCAGTATGTCTGTGATCGCGCTCGCCGTTGGACTCGCATCCGCCGGTCCTGTCGCCGCGCAGGAAAAGCCAAGCTCTCTCGGAGTTGGCATTTTCACATTCACGTCCGGACCAGCCGCAGCGTATGGCATGCCGGGCAAGAACGCCGCTGACCTGATGATCGAGCAGATCAATGCCAAGGGTGGCATCGGTGGTGTTCAAGTGAATCCGATCTATGTTGACGAGGCGCAGGGAACTCAGGGCATCATCGCGGAGTATCGGCGTCTGGCCGGCGATCCAAAGAACCAGGTGATGATGGCAGCCCTGTCCAGCGCAAACTGCCTGGCACTGGCACCGCTCGCGGAGCAGCTTGAGGTTCCGACTGTCGGCTGGAATTGCGATACGCATCAGCTGCTGATGGATGGCAAGAGCAAGTACGTGTTCCGCCCCAACGGCAACACCGTTCCGGAATTCATCGCCTATGCGATCTACCTTCTTGCGCAGAAGCCGGATGTGAAGACCGTCGCGATCATCAATCCCGACTATGCTTTCGGCCACGACGCCGCGAAAATCTTCAAGGCTGCGCTTCAGGCGCTGAAGCCGGACATTCAGATCGTGGCTGAGCTTTTCCCGAAGCTTGGTTCGCCGAACTATCAAACCGAGATTTCGCGCCTCGCTACGGCCCGCCCGGATGTGATCTTCTCCAACCTCTGGGGAGCAGATCTGGAGAACTTCGTGCGACAGGCCTCGCCGCGCGGTCTGTTCACATCGAGCCAGGTGGTTCTGGCTCTTGGCGAAACGGTTCTTCAGCGCGTTGCGTTGCCGGACGGCGTCATTGTTGGCGTTCTGGGCGACGGCTGGTGGATGTCGCCGGATGCCAAGGCGAATGCTGAAACGAAGAAGTTTGCCGAGGCTTACAAGGCGCGTTTCGGCGAGTATCCGGTTTTTCCGTCGATCAAGATGGCCAATACGCTGCTCTATGTGCAGGCTGCCTATAAGACAGCCATGCAGAAGAATGGCGGCAAGTGGCCGACCCGCCCGGAAATCGCGGAAGCGATGAAGGGAAGCTCTGTTGCGACGCTCACCGGAACGATGAAAACACGCTCCGACAATGATGGTGTCGTCGATCAGATCGTCGGCGTTACAGCGAAGTCGCCGGACTATCCGTTCCCTGTGATCGGCGGCATGGTTCGCTACAAGGGTGACGCCTTGATGCCGAAGGAAGGACAGGACCCCATCGCCTGGATCTCGACTCTGACGCCGGAGTTCGCGAAATCCTTACCCAAGCCCGGAAGCTACAAATAGGCCGGCCGCTCCTTCGCCAAGGCCAGTCTAAGCAGGTGTGCTAATGTCGAATACCGTCATCCCGTTGTTACTGGACAGTCTTGCCAGCGCCGCGTTGATCTTCTTCGCGGCAGTTGGCCTGACGCTGGTGTTCAGCGTGTTGCGCGTCCTGAATGTGGCGCATGGGAGCCTCTACTCGATTGGCGCCTATGTAGCGGCCTCGATCTGCCTGTTCATCGTGAGCAGGCAGCTCAGTCCGTATCTGTCATTCGTGGCGTTGCTGTTTAGCGCGGTTTTCGTTGCGGCACTGTTTGGGCCGCTTATCGAACGCACCTTGATCCGATGGACATATGGAAAGTCCGAGGCTGTTCAAATCCTGATCACCTTCGGACTCTTCCTGATCCTCGAGGATGTGCAGCGCATGGTTTTTGGAGTGCAGTCCTTGTACGAGGATGCTCCCATGCGCCTTCTCGGCACGTCGCTAATCGGCGGCGTCGTCTATCTGAACTACCAGATTGTTCTGATCGGAATGGCGATCCTCGTCATCATCGGTTTGCGGTTGTTGATCAGGCACACCCGGCTCGGGCGGTTGATCACGGCGGTGGTGGCTGATCGCGAAATGGCGCAGTCGATCGGCATCGATACCAACCGGATATTCATTCTTGCGTTTTCGCTCGGAGTGTTCCTGGCGGCGCTCGGAGGAGCGCTGGCGGTGCCGACATCCGGCGTCGCTCCGGGATTGGGTGCCGACACGATGGTTCTTGCATTTGCCGTTGCCGCCATCGGTGGCCTCGGTCAGATCGAAGGGGCTGCAATCGCATCGCTGATCGTGGGATTCGTTCGCGTGCTGGCGATCTATTACGTCCCGGCGCTGGATGCTGTGGCTCCCTATGCGGCGATGCTGATCGTTCTGTTGATACGTCCTTACGGACTGTTCGGCTCGGTCACGGCCCGGAGGATATGATGCGAATAAGTCTTGCTGTCGCGGCGGTTCTTGCCCTGGCTGTCGCGCCGATACTCGCTCCGTGGCTTGAGTTCGTCTTGACCCTGGCGATTGCGAAGGGATTTGCGGCGCTTGGTGTGGCGATCCTGCTTCGCGCCGGATTGATCTCGATCGGTCACGCCATGTTCTTTGCCGCAAGCGCCTATGGCGTCGCCTTCCTGGCGCGCGCTGGCATCAATGACTTTGCTGCTCTTGTCGCGCTGTCGGTGTTGGCAGCCGGGCTGGCCGGTGCCGTGGTCGGCGCATTTCTCGTTCGCTATCGCGCGATTTTCTTCGCGATGCTGAATCTTGCCGTTTCGATGGTCTTCTATGCCCTGTTCGCCAAACTCTATGGAGTCACCGGCGGGACCGACGGAATGGCAGTCCCCGTTCCAAGTGTTTTCGGGATTGTGCTCAGCGAACCGGCTTTCAAGAATACGCTGTTCTACGGCAGCCTGACGCTGATGGTTCTGGTCGGTCTTGGCGTTCATCGCTATCTTGATAGCCCGCTCGGTCACGCTTTGTCGGCTGTCCACACCAACGAAGTGCGGCTTGAATATCTCGGGATTCCAGTATGGGCAGTCCTCCTGATCGCCTATGTTGTTTCAGCCGCCCTGGCGGGCCTCGGCGGCGCGATCACCGGCTTTGCCATTGGGCGCGTTGTTCCTGATTTTGCGTTCTGGACAGCGTCCGGGCAACTCGTGCTGGTTGCTGTTCTCGGCGGGATCGGCGGCGTACCCGGCGCATTTATCGGCGCGTTGTTTTTGGAGCTTCTTCACAGCGCGGCCGTCACCGTGACGGATGCGTGGAATCTGATCGTCGGTGCAGCACTCATCATCGTGATTATGTTCCTGCCGAAAGGACTCTACGGTCTTCTCGCACGCCGCGCGGCGGTGGCGAAATGAAGCAAACCATTCTGCAGGCAAGGGACCTCCATGTCAGTTTCGCCGGTGTGAAGGCCGCCGATGGTGTAAGTCTCGATATCCATCAGGGCGAGTTTCTCGCGGTAATTGGCCCGAATGGCTCCGGCAAGACCACGCTTCTCAATCTCTGCACGGGGTATGTCAGACCAAAATCTGGCAGCGTTCATCTCGAGGGTCGGGACATCACGCGTCTCACCCCGCGTGCGATTGCGCGCCTGGGTGTCGCGCGGGCCTTCCAGATTCCACAGCTGTTTTCCGATCAGCGCGTTATCGACAACATGATGTTGGCGCTTGCTGCGAAGGACGGTCTGTGGACGATGGTTCGTCCGCTCGAGACCGCGGCCCGGCGCGAGGAGGCAAGAGCGCTCCTGGACCTGGTCGGACTGGCCGATGACAAAAGCCGTATCAGCAGCACGTTGCCTGAAGGCCATCGAAAACTGCTCGACATCGCGATCGCGCTAGCGCTGAAACCACGCCTTGTGCTGCTTGATGAGCCGACCAGCGGTGTGAGCTCGTTGGAGCGATTTCCGCTCATGGAGGCTCTTATGGGGGCGCTTCGTCAGCGGCAGATGACGGCTCTTTTCGTCGAGCACGACATGGATGTGGTCGCCCGCTATGCCAACCGTGTTCTTGTCTGGAACGCCGGAAAGATCATGGCCGAAGGTCATCCTGATGTTGTCTTCAAGGACGAAAGAGTTCTGCAAAGTGTCGTGGGAGTGGCGTAATGCTGAGCCTCGATAGAGTTCAGGTTTCAATCGAGGGTATTCGCGTGCTGCGTAACGTCAGCTGCGATATCGTGGAGCGGAAGACAACGGTGCTGATCGGCCGCAACGGCGCCGGGAAGACGACCACTCTGCGCGCCATCATGGGGCTTCTCGACCTCGATAGCGGCGCCATCAAGCTGGATGTCGATGATCTTGGCCAGTTTCCGGCCCATTATCGTGCACGAGCCGGGATTGGCTATGCGCCGGAAGACCGGCGACTGGTCGCCGAATTGAGCGTCGAGGACAACATCACTCTCCCCGGGCTGGCATTGAAGCTGAGCAAGAGCGAGATCAAGCGCCGGTTAGACGAAGTCTACACGCTGCTGCCTCAGTTGCATGTGATGCGTGAAAGGCCGGGCGGTGGTGTTTCCGGCGGTCAAGGCAAGATGGTTGCGCTGGGCCGCGCACTCCTGGTCGCGCGCAAGCTGTTGCTCCTCGACGAACCGTTTCAGGGACTGGCGCCGGCGCTGGCGCTGGATTACGCGCGCACCCTCGGCGAATTGCGCAAGCATCGGCCTGAACTTGCGCTGCTCATCACCGAATCCAGTCCCGCGCTGCTCGACAAGATCGCCGACCGAACGCTGCAGATTGAGCGCGGCGAGATAGTTACAAAATCGGCACAAGCCTGAGGAAGACAGATGTTCCTGGAATTCAATCGCATAGCGGACGACAGAAGCGATCGCATCGGAGTAGAGATTAACTCCCTGATCATAGCCGGATGGGCTGGCCGAGACGCCGCCGCGATCGAGCATCACATTGAAGAACTCGCTGCAATTGGCGTTCCGCGTCCCTCGACGACGCCGCTCTATTACCGCGTAGCCGCTCAGACGCTCTCGCAATCGAACGAACTGGTTGTCCTCGGTCCGGACAGCTCGGGCGAGGTGGAGCCGGTGGTTGTGGCTCTCGCCGACGGCCTTTGGATTGGCATCGGCTCTGATCATACCGACCGCAAGGCGGAAGCGTCAGGCATTGCCCTGTCGAAGCAGCTTTGCGGCAAGCCTGTCGGAACGCAACTCTGGTCCTATGCCGATGTCGAAGGGCACTGGGATCAATTGATCCTTCGCTCGTGGGCGATCATCGATGGTGAACGGGTGCTCTATCAGGAGAGTCCGGTTTCAACACTGAGGACACCACGCGATCTTATCCGCAAATACACTGGCACGGACACGCTTCCAGCCGGCACGTTGATGTTTTGCGGTACCCCAGGGGCCATCGGCGGCATCCGGCCGGCGACGCGCTTCGAGATGGAGTTGAGGGATCCGGTTCTCAATCGCTCGCTGACGCATAGTTACGATATCCCGGTTCTGCCGGTCGTGTCCTGATCGTCACATCTGATGCAGGACGGTAGCAATGACAGCCAGGCCTGACGCGCGACAACTCTCTGCTGTGGAACGGCTGGAGGCGGCGCTGGGCCGCATCCAGTCCACGGATGGAGAGGGCAGCAGGGCTTTCACCGCGGTGTTCGCCGATGGCGCCCGGCGCGAAGCCGAGGCTTTTGACCAGCGTACTGCGGCCGGGCTAACACGCGGACCGCTGGATGGCCGTATTGTCTCGGTGAAAGCGTTGTTCGATGTTTCCGGCACGGTGACGAGCGCAGGGTCTGCTGTGTTGCGCGGATTGCCAGCGGCCACCAGCGACGCCGTTGTTCTGAAACATTTGCGTGCGGCAGGCGCTGTCATCATTGGCAAGACTCAAATGACCGAGTTTGCGTTTTCAGCGCTCGGCACCAATCCGCATGACGGCGTGCCAGGAAATCCCCGGGATCGCAAACGTGCTCCGGGCGGTTCGTCTTCCGGAGCCGTTGTATCGGTCATTGATGGCATGGCAGAAATCGCAATCGGTAGCGATACCGGTGGCTCGATCCGGATTCCGGCAGCGCTTTCGGGCGCGGTCGGATTCAAGCCGACGGGTGGACGCATATCGACGGAGGGCGCGTTCTCGCTGTCTTCGAGCCTCGATACGATTGGGCCGATAGCTTTGAGTGTGGCGGATTGTGCCGCCGCCGAGCAGGTTCTGGCGGGACAGGCATCACCGGCGCCTCTGCTGGAGGCTTCCTCCGACAGCTTCCGCCTAATCGTCGCCCGCGGCCGGCTCTTTGACCGATGCGAAGCGGAAGTGCTCGAGGCGTTTGAGGATGCAGTGCAACGGATTCGAGCATCCGGTGTGCAGATCGAAGATGGATCGATAGATCCGGCTCTCGACGATATCGCGAAGATCGACAAGATCGGAACGTTTCCGTCAATCGAAGTCGGCGCGACGTTACGAGGGCTTGGAATCTCCAGTCTGGATGGAATCGACCCAAAAACGCGTGTTCGTATCGAGGCAGGGGCTGGCGTGGCCGCAACCGACTACGTCCGCATGACGAGGCTTAGAAAGCGCGCAATCGAGGCGTTTGAAAATTCGTTCTCGGACAACGATGTTTTCGTTGTTCCAACCACGCCGATCCGCGCACCGCTTCTGACATCAATTGAAGACGATGCGGGGTTTCATGAAGCCAACGGGCTCGTGCTTCGAAATCCGCGCGTTGCTAACATGCTTGATTGTCCATCCGTCTCGCTGCCGCTGCCAGTTGACGGGCTTCCCATCGGTCTCATGCTCATCGGCCGCAGGAATTCGGACCGGCGTCTTCTGGAAATCGCGTCCCGGATCGAAGCAATCCTAAGTGGTGCGGCATAGATGTGGAAGTCCACGTGACAGGCTGGTGAGATACCCGCCCGTCACGTGAATTCGTTTTCAGGGTTTAAAGACGAAGCCCGGACCGATCGCGACGTCCGCCGGAATTGGCGGCAGGTCGGCGAACAGTTCAGGTTTGTCCTTCATCACTTTCAGGATGTGCTTCGGTTCGATGTGCTTGTTGACGTCAAACGTCGACTTCAGGATGCCAAGCCGTGCAAGACGATCCTCCGCGCTCCACAATGCGCGAAAATTGTTCGCAGACAGCCGCCGGTCGGCCTGCTGGATATTGAACTGCATCGCAGCTTCGGCGATTTCCGGCTTCAGACCGGGAATCCAGCGGGTTGCGATTCCCGCGGCCTGCTTCGGATTTTTGCGCATCCACTGGTCGGCTTCCGAGACGGCGGCGAGGAATTTCTCGATGGTCTCGCCATTCTTCTCGACCCATGGACGCAAAGCGACATTAAAGCCGAGATAGGAGATCACATCACCGCCGCGGATCACCTCGACGGAGCCGGGAACATCCTTGCCAGCGACAACGCGGCCTTTTGTGGAGTGCAGGGCTTCGGATGCGAGGCTCATGCGGAGCGCACCATGTGCAACACCTGTGCGGACAGCTTCTTGAGAACGACGACGCGGTTGGCGAGGAACACCGCCTCAGGCACGTCGCGATGTTTAACATCGGATGATTTGCGTCATGCCGCGGTGCGAAATCCGTGATGCTGCGCAGCGATCAGGGAGCGCCCGGTATGTCGGTAGGAGGAGTGAGTGCAGTCTATGGGGATACGTGCGTCAGCATCTCGTGCGATGCGCAATATCGGGACGACAGTCGATCCCCGACGGGCGTCAGCCTGCCGGATCATTCAGATCGTCAATCAACTGGCAATAGAGCGTTTGGCTCGCGCGGGCATGCCCCCCCCCACGCGCAGCCAAGAATGCTGCTGCAATTCGTCCTAGCCGGACTTCGGTTTGCCGTTTTTGCTCTCGGCTGCCCGACGAAGCGCGTCGGCCAGCGCACCGCCGCCTGACGTGCTGGGTTGCGACGTTCTGCGTGGCGGTGGCGAGCTGGAAGTCGGGCGGACATTGCCGCGCGGTTCGCTCTTGATGGCGCGATCTGGCTTTGCGCCGAGTTCGTCGTCGAGCCGCAACGTCAGCGCGATACGTTTGCGCGGCACGTCAACTTCAAGGACCTTGACGCGAACGATATCGCCGGATTTCACCACCTCGCGTGGGTCCTTGATGAAGGTTCTGGACATCGCCGAAATGTGGACCAGGCCGTCCTGATGCACGCCGATATCGACAAAGGCGCCGAATGCCGCGACGTTGGTCACTGCGCCTTCCAGGACCATGCCTGGTTTCAGATCGCTGACTTTCTCGACGCCATCCTTGAACACCGCGGCCTTGAAGGCCGGACGGGGATCGCGGCCGGGCTTTTCCAACTCGCGCAGAATGTCGGTTACTGTCGGCAGACCAAACGTGTCATCGACAAAGGTCTGTGGCTTGATCTGCCGCAGAATCTCGGCATTTCCGATCAGTGCCTTGATGTCGCTTTTGGTCGCGGCAAGAATTCGCCGCACCACCGGATATGATTCCGGATGAACGCCGGATGCGTCGAGGGGATCCTCGCCAGCATTGATGCGCAGAAAGCCCGCACATTGTTCGAATGCTTTTGGGCCGAGCCGCGGCACGTCCTTGAGCGCCTTGCGTGATGTGAACGGGCCGTTTGCATCGCGATGCTGCACGATGCTTTGGGCGAGTCCAGCACCGATACCCGACACCCGCGCCAGCAGGGGGGCTGAAGCCGTGTTGGCATCGACGCCGACAGCGTTCACGCAATCCTCGACTACTGCATCAAGCGAACGGGACAGTTTGGTTTCGCCGAGATCGTGCTGATACTGGCCGACACCAATCGACTTTGGATCGATCTTGACCAGTTCGGCCAGCGGATCCTGCAGCCGCCGCGCGATCGAAACTGCGCCGCGCAGCGTGACATCGAGTCCCGGGAGTTCCTCGGACGCGAAAGCGGATGCCGAGTAAACCGAGGCGCCGGCTTCGGACACCACGATCTTCGACATTTTCAACTCGGGAAGAAGCTTTACCAGCTCGGTTGCCAGTTTATCGGTCTCTCGGGAAGCCGTGCCGTTGCCGATAGCGATCAGTTCGACGCGATGCTCGCGTGCGAGCTTGCCGAGAATCGCAAGCGCTTCATCCCAGCGGCGCTGCGGTTCGTGGGGAAAAATCGCGGTCGTCGCGACGACCTTGCCGGTGGCGTCAACCACCGCAACCTTGACACCGGTTCGATATCCCGGATCGAGACCCATGGTGGCGCGCGCACCGGCAGGCGCGGCCAGCAGCAAATCACGCAAGTTCGAAGCGAACACACGCACCGCTTCTTCCTCCGCCGCTGTCCACAGCCGTAGCCGCAGATCGATATTGAGATGAACCTGAATTTTGGTGCGCCAGGCCCAACGTACCGTCTCAGCCAGCCATCGGTCTCCAGGACGGCCCTGATCCGCAATGGCGAAGCGCTGCTTGATACGCAATTCGTAGGAACTGACCGCAGTTGGCGTTGCAGGAGCCGCCTCGGGGAGCATCTGAAGATCGAGGATTTCTTCCTTCTCGCCGCGAAACATCGCGAGGATTCGGTGCGACGGGAGCTTGTTCAAAGGCTCGCTAAAGTCGAAATAGTCGCTGAATTTGGCGCCGGCTTCCTTTTTGCCGTCCCGCAGTTTGGATGCCAGAAGTCCATTCGACCACATTTGTTCACGCAGTCCGCCGATCAGATCGGCATCTTCAGCAAAGCGCTCAACCAAAATCGAACGCGCGCCGTCGAGCGCTGCTGCCGCGTCTGCGACCTGTTTGTCTGCGTTGACGAAAGGCAACGCGGTGGCTTGCGGATCGTTCTCGGGTTGCGTGAGCAGCAATTCTGCCAGTGGCTCCAGTCCGGCTTCCTTGGCGATTTCCGCTTTGGTGCGACGCTTGGGCTTGAATGGCAGGTAAATGTCTTCGAGGCGTCCCTTGCTGTCCGCTGCGAGAATGGCTGCTTCCAGCGCAGCGTCGAGTTTGCCCTGCTCGCGAATCGAATTGAGGACGGTGACCCGGCGCTCTTCGAGCTCGCGCAGGTAATTCAAGCGTTCTTCCAGCGTGCGGAGCTGCGCGTCGTCGAGTGCGCCAGTGGCTTCCTTGCGGTATCGCGCGATAAACGGAACGGTGGCGCCGCCATCAAGCAGGGTGACTGCGGCCTCGACCTGTTGTTCACGGACACCAAGTTCGTCGGCGATCTGTTGAGAGACTGTTTTGGCCACGCAGTATCTTTCTTGGCAAGAAGATCGCGATCCTGAATCGCGACCGCAGGGAGACGGCTTATGGACTACAGACCGATGATTCATCAATCCCGTCGTGGGGAAAATCGATCTGTGGATGAACTGTGGTCGATTTCTGAAGCGACGAATTCTGACGGTTTGAAGGCTTGCAAAAAATCACAAGATCGTGGTGGTTTCCGGTCCGCGGGGATGACCGGAGTAAACTTTCTTTCCGCATGCTCAGCCGCCATTGGCCTCGCGGTGCAATCAATGCATCCGAGCTTTGCAAACTCCACTTCCCGCGTCAGCGGGGCGATGGAGCGGCGGGAGGCGCCAAGGTGCTTGCGAGGCACCTTTGGCGAACTCTTGCGATCGAGTCCGCCGCATAGCCTTGCGAGGGCTATGCGCGCCTGATGCGACAGGCGCTGCGCCTCCCGGCGCTCCACCGTCGTACTCAGGTTTTCTGCTCTGCGCCGTGGCGGTCATGACGCGTCAGGGCAAAGCAGGTATATAGGAATATAATCATATTCATCAAGAAGTCAAGTGTATTGGGATTTTGCACCATGCAGTCCCGGCGGATGGTCTCGCTGGAGCGCCAGTTTTGCAGACCTGATTTTGGCAACGTCGAATACGGCAGGCATATGCCGGTATTCACAGCGCTGGAGGTCGACCGCCTTCTGATCTATCGTCAACCGGACGGCGAGGCCGCTGGCCAGTCTCACCTTATGCGCGGCAGGCCGATTGACTCGATAAATCTCTGGAACCTTTTCCTCGCCCGCCCATCCAAAGGGCAACAGGAGACAGGTCATGACACCAGCCCAGGGACAACACCAGCCCCATCCCATTGCGTCACCAGACGATTTCGATCTGGTGCAACGCGCCATTGCGCGTGATGGCGATGCCTTTCGCTCGATCATGCAGCGCTACAATCAGCGTCTTTACCGTCTCGCACGCAGCATTCTTCGGAACGATGCCGAGGCGGAGGACGCGGTGCAGGAGGCCTATGTTCGCGCCTTCACGCATCTGGATAGTTTCCGCGGCGACTCCAGCCTTGCGACATGGCTCTCGCGCATCACCATCAATGAAGCCCTTGGGCGGCTACGAACGCAGCGTCCGACCGTGGACTTTGTAACATTCGAAGCGCAGCGCACTCCCGCTGAGATCATTCAATTTCCCCTCACGTCGAAGTCCGACGACCCGGAACGAACCATGGCGCAGCGCCAGCTTTTGCAACTCGTCGAGCAGACAACCGACAATCTTCCCGAAGTCTATCGGGTCGTTTTCATCACCCGGGTGATCGAAGGCTTGAGCGTCGAAGACACTGCGGAAATTCTTGGATTGCGGCCGGAAACGGTCAAGACGCGGCTGCACCGTGCGCGGAAGCTGGTGCGGGAGCAACTGGACAAGCAGATCGGCCCTGTCCTGATGGATGCATTCCCGTTCGCCGGTCGGCGCTGCGAGCGAATGACCGCGGGCGTGATGAAGCGGCTCGGGCTTCCTGGCTGAACTCGGGAGCCTTTGGTCTTCGGGCCATCCAATGATTGTCATTAATTCAATGCGCGGCGCGTGGGCTCCGGCAAGGGAGGAAGTATGTTGAAGGGTCAGAATGTGCATGCGCTGGAGCGAGTCAAGGTTTCGCAGGACGACGCGGACCGCCCGGACCGGGCCGAAGTCGAAGCGGCGGTTCGTACGATCATCCGCTGGGCCGGCGACAATCCGCAGCGCGATGGATTGATCGAGACCCCGAGCCGGGTAACCCGCGCGTTTGAAGAATTCTTCTCCGGCTATGCGCAGGACCCCGTCGGGATTCTTCAGAAAACGTTCGACGAGACCGAGGGCTATGACGAGATGATTGTGCTGCGTGGCATCCCGTTTGAGAGCCACTGCGAGCATCATATGGCGCCGATCATCGGACGGGCATGGGTAGCGTACATTCCCAACGGCCGCGTCGTCGGCATAAGCAAGCTTGCCCGGGTGGTTGACGTGTTCGCGAAGCGCCTGCAGATCCAGGAAAAGATGACGGCGCAGATCGCCAACACCATCGACGAGGTGCTGAAGCCGCAGGGCGTCGGCGTGATCATCAAGGCAACGCATCACTGCATGGCGACCCGCGGTGTCCACAAAGCAGACACCGATCTGGTCACCAGCCGTATGCTGGGCTGCTTCCGCGACAATGCACTGACACGACAGGAATTCCTCGGCGTGGCGGTGTAACGAGACTGGTATCCGCT
>Ga0233439_10002529_pt1 | contig 20446 bp, 11 predicted proteins | sample SI_123_September_6_FD_182713 | JGI IMG/M metagenome (GOLD analysis project Ga0233439, IMG submission 182713) | Seawater microbial communities from Saanich Inlet, British Columbia, Canada - SI_123_September2016_100_MG | ecosystem: Environmental > Aquatic > Marine > Inlet | place: Canada: British... | reverse complement strand
TCTTTGTTTAAATCTATACTTTTTAAAGTTAGTTTATAAAGCTCGTCTATTTTTTCTAGAATTTCTTGTGATAACAAGTCTTTTCCTGCAGGCGTTCTTGCAATATCTTCTAAAGTCAAAAAGTTAACGTATTTATCTGACATAATTTTTGCTGCTCTTTTATCAAAAGGTCCAGAAAAGACTGCAACTTGCGTTGTTCGCTTAGGAACATTATAAGCAATATAGTCTGGCTTTTCTCTATCAGCTTTTATTATTTCTAAACCTAATGTTATTTTTTCTCCAGGTTCTAAGACTTTAACACGATGATATCTACTTTGAAATCTTTTGGAAACATATCCTGACGCTCCTGATCTGGAATCATACTTAGGGTGAAAAACATCGTTGTTTTTCTTGAGAGAATCTTTCAATGCAAAAAAGTATGTATTTCGACCTTCAGGTGTTCCTAAAATACCGACTGTCGTGTTTTGTCCACTTATTTTTTCTGACATTGTAAAAGTTGTTTCTTGCTGCACATCGCCTCTTAAATGAGACAAAAAGCTAAGAACATTGTCAGGTGTTAAGTTATAAAGTCTGTCAGTTCTTTCAAGAAGAATATCTCCACACAAATAAGAAAACATTTCTTTAAATGTTCTTTTTCTACCTTTTTCTCCACCGTTTTTAAGATACCATTGAACAGATCTTGTATAAGTTTTTTTCTTTTTACCTTTTGAACGATGCTCTTTGTCAGTAGCAGTAGAATCTTTGTAAATATTTTCGCCACGTGAGCCAGCTTTTGGACCTGTCCCTAATGGCGTTGAAACGCCGCCAACAGATCCTCCACCCATTGAACTAAACTCGCTTAAAAGTCGCTCTACTACCTTTTGATAAATTTCGTCTCTCATAAAACACCTCTTTAATATACTATATATTTATCAAAAAGGAACTTTAAAAACACCATCGATTTTATCTTTTTCATCTTTCATCACAGCTTCGTGAGCTAACTGTAATATTAACGCCATTCTTGACTTATGTAAATTGTAAAACTTATTGTCTTCTGATGTCATATCCTTTATAAGAGAAATTGCATTCCATTCTTCCCACGTTAACTTAACATTATAAAACTGCAACAAAAACAACGTCATATCATTTATTTGATACTTTGGACAGTCTTCGTTCCAATCATAATACTGACCTAGCTTTTCTTTATGCCATTCTGATGTTGTTTCAACGTATCTGTTTATTGTTAATGTCCCTACTCTTCCTAATATTACCAGCAAAGCGCACTTTATAATGGATGCCTTACTTAGGTCATACTCAAAAGCTTTATTTAAAGTATTCGCTTTCTTAGCTAGCTCTAGCGAATATTCAACATTTCCGCCAATTCCACAAAAAGGTTCTTTTTCTCTTTGCGAAAACGAAGACATTAAAATTCTCTGATCCATAGACGTTATCAGATTGCTCACGTTTTCATCGTTTAGTCTTTCTAATAGTTTACTATACTTTTCCCATAAAGTCGCTACGTCGCGTTCCTTGTACATTGTTGTCCTTATAACTTCCAGGTAATACCTGTTAGGTCTTGGAATCTTTTTGTTAGATTCTTTTTTTCGTTAAGAGTTAATTTTATTTGTGTAAAGTTTTTACCTTCATCAAGTAATACTTTTAATTCTCTAGAACATTCTAACAATTCTTTAAAACATTCTAGTTGAATAGCTGATCCTTTTATATCAACATCAACTTCATTTCCTAATATGTAGTTAGAAGCAATTCTATGCAAGTATTGTTCTTTAAGTTTGTTCATTTTGTACCTCTTTTTATTATAACATTATATATTAAATTTTTCAAGTTTAAGAGGAAAATAACCTAACTTTGAATCATTATAACCACTATCAACTTCATTTCTTACAACATCATAATCTTTTTGGTCTAGATCAATGATAAGTGCATCGTGTAAAATAAAAAGTGGTTTTGCAAAGTTTATTTTTTTAATCAAATTAGTAAAGTATGTTAGTGATATATCTACTGCTGTAGATTGTATGTAGTTGTTTATTAAAACGTTTTCTCTTTTTTCTGAAAGATTCCATAAAGGTCTTCCAAAATAATTTCTTCTAATACCTATCTCATCAATATTAGAAGAAATTTCAAGTATTTTTTTAAAATCAAAGTATTTATTTATTTGATCAAATATTTCTTTGCTTCGCTCTAAAGACAAACCCTCTAAAGATGTATAATTAGCGCCGTATATACTTGAAATAACAGCTTTTTTAATAATAGAACGATCTGCATTAAAGCTTAATAAGTTCAATATTTCTTCATATATATCCTTTTTAGTTTCAACGCCAGAAAGCTTTGCTGTAATTCTTGGCTCCAATGCTGAAAAGTCTATGCTATAGACTTCACCTTCATCAAATCTACTCTTTAATATTGATCTATACCTTGAGGGTAGAGTTAATATTCTTGGTCCTTCTTTCACAACTAAACGACCTGTTACATTGTTACACCTTTCATATATAACTTTTTTACAAAAACTGTTTTTCATTTTAAAACTTTTCAAATTAGAAATAATGCTTTCATTCTTCTCAATTTCTATAAAAGCTTTAAACGCTAAAAGATCTACCCTCGCTGCCTCTAGACTTTCAAATAAAAAATTATGCAATTCATACAAACTCAAATATTTAAAATTATCGTCTCTACTTTCTAAGTATGATTTTTTTTCTTCAAGATGTCTTTTAAATCTTTCTATTAAATGGTCTGGCAATACTTCTTCTATGTCAAATTTATCATCTTTAATGTCATCAAAAAATTTTATAAATCTACTAAAATCTTCATAATAGTCTATGTCATATAACTTGTAATAATCTATATTCATATATACATTATATTTTTCAAAACAATATTTTACAAATTTATTTTTTTACTTTTTTGTTTTGAAAAATATCTTTTAAGGACGCAGGCGCTCCATGCGCTGTGTGCTTACCTTCATTGTCCTTCCCCCAATATCGACTGTTCTTGGTTATCTTTACTTTTTTTATTAATTTTGCTATAGAGAGAACTTCTTGTTTGCCACCGTATTTTATAGATATTTCTTTATTACTGTAGTTACCTGAGCTTAAGTCTTTGTTTTTAGACGCTATATCTACATGGAAAGCTTTTCCCTTATCATAATTAAAATCTGCTCCAATACCAGTTGAACCTAACTCTTTACACGTTTTAAGGAAAAACCATATTATTTGATTAACAGCATCTTTATTTGCGTCATTCTCAGCGTTTTCTGTTAACTGTAATGGTTTATTACCCTTGTATATCATTACGTCGGCTCCATAGCCACTATCATGTCTTATTGTTAAAGAATTGTTTCTAAAAGTTACTAAATACAAAGGAATATCTCCTCCTGAATTTATATAAATTTTATCAAATGCTCCAGGCTTGTTTTTTAAAGTTAACGAAGCTGCATATTTTAACAAATAAAACAACGCTGGCTGTATTTTTATTCTTCTCTGTTGAGTTTCTCCGACTGTTTTTATGTTATTTACTATGGATTTGGCGTATTCAATTTGAACTTTTGTTTCTTTATCTAACACTGCAGAATCAGGTGTAGAATGTTGTATCGCCAGATCACTAATTTTTACATCTAAAAACTTTCCTGCTTGCGGTGTTCCTTGTTTAACTGATCTTATGTCTACAAAAGTTTTAGAGTTATCTAGCGGGAATAGTTTGTCATACTCAGCCTTTGCGCTGATGATGTCTTTATGCGCAGTTTTAAACGATTCTTCGAGCTTTTTATAATTAAACGATTCTGAAACATTAAAACCATCTGCAGAAGTCATTGTCCCTGTGTTTACGTTTGCAGGCGGCACCCACACCTCCATCACCATCAAGTTAAGATTCTTCTTTTGCGCCGGCGGAAGATTCTTCTTTTTAATACCTCTATACTCTTCTGTTGACGCTGTAACTATTGCCGGCACTGACTTGACTTTTGATGGATCACTAATTTCTTCATTCCAACTAATTGGCTCCACCGAGAGGGAATGTAAGTCTTTGCTGTCTAGACTCGATATACTACTTTTCAAACGACTAAAAAACTGATTGACAGCAGGTTCGTAATTAACACTATGTTTTATTTTTATAATGTCGCTTTTAATGTCTTTTGATTTTTCATTTGCTACGCGTTGTCCAAGAATTTTTTTATCAAAATTATGTTTATACAAGGTAAATTCTTTTTTATTATCACCATCAGCGCTAATAAACTTGGCAATCTTTTCTGTAATGTATTCATAGAACGAAGAAAGCTTTACTTCGTATGATGTTGTTTTTGATGACGGCATAGCGTCATTAACGCCATCATGATTTTCAGGTTTTCCAGAATTAAATTGATACCCAGGCATTTTTGGGTCTTTACCAAAGAAGTTCTTGTCAAATATTGTTGCAATAGTAAATAGCGGATTAACTAAGTTAATGTTTCCCGTCCCTTTTTTATTGTAATCTACAAAGCCATCAATTATATCATATTCTGTTACAATTATTAACAATTTTGCTTGAGGCGTCCCGCCATGCAAAACTTTAATAGTTGTGATAGCAGTTTCGTCATATACTCTTTTCAAGATATCTTGATTAAGCGTAGCATTATAGAACATTATTCCTTCTTGACTCAGAAGTTCGTTGTTATTTATAGCTGCTTTTGTTAAGTTAATTTTTACTTCAATATTAGTTTCAAAAGATACATCGAAAGTTTTGAAAATATTGTATGATTTTATATATGAAAGCCTATAATCATTGTCGAGGATTTTTTTTGCCTTTCCAACATTAATTTCTAAAATGTCTCCATTTTTGAGATTTTCGTTTATTTCTTTTATCTTCTTTCTAACTGGCGATTGTTCTACTAATTCATATGTAACTATGTGATCTTTGCCATAACCATGAATTTTACTCTTCGTTGTTTTTGGTTTTTTAACCCTGAGAAAATCTTCTGCATCTGCGAATTTTTTGTTGATGGTTCCAGATTTGTGCTCTACTTGACGCCCAAACTTGAAGCCAACAACTCTGGTTACAACTTTCTCGTATTGATTGTCAGCAAAGTCTTCACTTAAGAAATCTTTAAGCGTCAACATTCTAGTCTTTAGTGTAAAAAAGTTATCATCCTGCAGTTTGTAAACTTTATTTATGTGTTCATGAAGATCAATAAACAATCTGTTTGATCCTTTGAAATTTTCGGTATTAGGTGAGCTCCCTTGATCTTCTTTCTTTATTTTTTCTATCCACACATTTTGAGATTGCAGTATAAAGTTAGGAGATATTTTATTTAAATTAATTTTCTCGGACTTTTCTCCAAACATAATGCCTGGGTTTTTTATGCTAACTTTCAAAGTCTGTGATTTTTGCGAGACTAAAAGTTTTTTCGTCTTATAACTCCCATCTTCTTTAAATTCTTGTCTAGCTTTATTTAAAGTATTAAATACAAATGGTAGTTTATTATCTTTGGGCAGCGCTTCTGCATGTAAATCTAATTGATGATACATATCTGCCTTGAATATACTGTTGAATGCGCTAATTATTGGATTGGGTGAAGTTTTATAATCTTTATATAGTGTTTCTTTATAATGTTCAGACTTGATTGCTTTTTTTGCGTATGTATTATCAAAGAACATTAACATGAGCGGGCTATTTGAAAACTTGCTGTTAATAGGATTTACATACTCAATGACACCTTGTTTTCTATTAGATCTTACCAGCGCAGCATTAGATGGACTGTGTGAAGGTTTATAAAAATCATTTTCTCTATATTTGGCGCCGTAAATAATAATATCTTTAGAATTGTTTTCATTACTTTCATTATTATTTAAATTAATACTAGATTCTTTTTGCACGCTTAAAGAAGGTATTATCGATTCTATCATATCAGCGGCAGACTCATATTGACCGTATACATCACCGTATGAAAGTGTAAGGCTAGTAGAAAATTTACCTGGAGAGAAATTATGTGTGATACCTGTGACTGCGTATTTATTATCTATTGTCGTACCGGTATCAAAGTCTAAGAAAATAAATTGACCGAAGTTTATCCAAGGGCATCCAAAAGTCTCTATAGAAGCTTGCGTTGGCATGACTCTGAGCGGCAAGTTAGTTTTTACTCTGGAGTTTATTTCACTTTGATTATTTCTATCAGCTCTTGTTATATAGACAGTTGCAAGCTTATTATCATTAACAGTAGATACATTTGCTGAAAGCATTGCTGTGTGTTGTGTGCCGAAAGTCATTGACGGGAACAGACTTTTGTAGAAATTTTTGATTCCGCTTTGTTTGTTAATAGATGATACTTTTGCAAGTGGATTGAATTCATAGTTGTTGCCTTTTGTAATGATGTATTTTTCAGCAATTAAAGCTTCAAATTCATTATCCATTTTTTTCTTGTATAACGCTTTTGATCCTAAACTTTGATATTTTGAATTTATTTTCGCTATTGAGCTAACTTTTTTTGTAAAGTCATCTGTATATAGACTTTCCAACACACTTGACACTGTGTCGTATGGAGAATCGTTTTCGTCATATATCGATATTCTCAAAATAGACTTAGAGTTTTCTTTGTGTTTGTTAGAAGAAGATACACAGTCAAAGGAAAATTTAATTGTAGGAACTTTGAAAGTACAATTATTTGTACTTGAAGTTATATTTCCTTTAAAATTCGGATAATATATTTTATGTAATTTACGTTTAAGACTTTTTTCATGAACATCTTGATCTTTGTGTACAGTAACTACTGAATTATTTTCGTTTTTGTAAAGATCAGTAAGACCATAGTTTACGTTGTTTTTATTAATAATAAATCTGTTTATAATTTGTGAAATAATTGACTCTATAGTCACAACTGTTACGCCTTTTGTAGTTTTACCTCTATTGTCTGTTATTTCTTTTTTTATTTCTTTTTTTATAAAAGATTTTAACTCTTCTTTGGGCACAAGAAACGTTGCCAAGTTTTTAAATCTCATGCCAGCAGCGAATTGATTTGAAGAGTAAAATATTGTTTGTACTTCATCAAAATCGGATGGTGTCTTATTTACGACATGTGTTTGAATCAAAGAGCTGACAATTGAGCCCAAAGAGACAAAAGATGCATGTTCACTTATGCTTTCATAAAACCCTTTATCAACTGGGTAGTAAGGATCTACAAAGTCTATACCTCCGACAATTGTTTCTAGTATAGCAGCTTCATTATCTTCTTCTTGAGTATCTTGTTGCAACAACGTTTCAGCAACTTTATGAAGCTCGCTAAATGATATTAAAATCTGATTTAAAAGAGATCTTACGGTTTCTTCATCTTCATCGGAAGAGATAGTCCTTTCTTCATCACTATTAATATCATTTAGTTTACTTCCAAAAATTAGTTTTAAGAATAAATCTTGTTTATCTCTTAACGTGTTATCATCATTAACCTCAACTAAATATCTTTGTTTACCATTATCATCATCAAGCTTTTTTACGCTTAAGTTTGATGTGATATTTTTATGTGTAAGAAAAAAACTATTCATTCTAAAAGCAATTATTTCTTTTGCGACTGAAGAAGTTATTGTTTTAACTGGGTTTAATATGTCTGTTTTTGAAAATCTTGAATGTATACTCACTTCTGACTCTAGACCTAGACTCATTCTGCAGCTTGTGATTGTTGTTAGTATTGATTTCAAAGAAGCTTCTTTAATTCGATTTGAAGACACAAAGCTTATTTCTGTATTTTTTAATAAGCTTGCGCCCTTCATTGAAATAGATAGGTCAATATTTATCATACCAGTTTGATCCATAGAAAAACTGCTATTTGTTATCATGTAAACTTCTTTTGATCTTGAGTTACCAATAAATGCGCCCAAAGGATTTTCTTCAGGGTTTTCTTCATCTAGATGAGACCAACCATATTCTAGAACAATCTCAGCGCCAAAAGCGCCAAACAAATCATGTTTTACAAAAGGCGCAATGTCTGGTAGTCTACTTCTGTCGTGCAAAGTCAAACTTAATTTTCCAGTCTTGAAAGACATAAGACCTTTAGTAGGTGAAACATTAATTGACAAACTTTTTAAAGTCATAAAAGGTTGTGTAGAATCTTTTACAGAAGTGAGTCTTAGAGACTTTCTGCTTTTATTTGAACTATGGCCAATATCTTCGTCTAGATTAGTCATAGTTTGTGGTGACGTAAAGAGTGACATGTTTGTCTTTATAACTTTTTCACCTTTGTTTAAATTTTCTCTTTCTACATTACCGCCTTCAAGATTTTTATAATTTTGTGTTGTTTTACTACTGTCTATTGTTCCATGAATAAACTGGTTAATCGAAGCTGCCTTAATTATTGCATTAGCATCTTGCTTTGAATAGTTAGGAATAATAAATTCAGCATTAAAATAGGGATACGCTCTATCGAATTCTACATTACTTACTGAGTTGAAAAACGTAGACAGTTCAATAGCGTTTCTAGATCCTACTTTGACATCTGGGTTTGTTATCATTATACTAGAGTAAGAAGGATTGTTTTTAGTTGGGTTTTTTATATTTTTGTTAATATTAATATTGTTATAATAACTATCAAATATAGACTTTATTTTTTTTGGTATAACAGGTGAAACTGTTGCCTGTGATATTTTATTTACAATGTTTGCATTTTTTGATATGCACAATGTTTTTATATCTCTGTTTACTTTTGGATTAATACCTATTAATCTATAACCAATATCTGTATAGGCTCCGAAATCTTCTTCTTTGGCATGATTAAATAAAATTCTTCTTACATTGTTTAAATACTTTTTAGACAAATCATTGCTGTAGTCTGAGTGTATTATTGTATATGAAGATTCTAAGAAATCAATTATTTTTCCTTTATCCCCGCCAAACTTATTTATCTCTGACGCAATAAACGATACTATTTCAAAGGTAGTAAACCCTTTTGTAGTCATAGACTGCATTATATCTGAAATTGTTTTTAGAAATCTAGCAACGTTTTTTATTTTAGTCGCTTCAAGTGTTGGTGTTAAAGAAAGCTTTAATATTTCATCTTCAGATGCTGATGGGACGTATCCGTGAAAGCTAGAGTTTGATAGCGCTTTTTGTGCCTTTTTATAGTTTGTTTTAACTATTCTATCATTTACCTTATCAATCTCTGACTTCTTCGGTATTGAATTTTTAGCCATTATAAACTCTCTTTAAGACTTTCTATTTCCGCTAAACTTGTAGGTATTAACAAGTAAGTTCCAGCAGGTATTTGCATCCACCAACCAATACCACTAGCAGCTGCAATTACCCACCAATTTCCTGCATCTCCGTAATATTCATGTGCATAGTGATCTAAACGTTTACCTTCTTCAGATATTCTTACGTCTACATCAATCTCGCCATTTACTACAGCTCTATAAATTAGTCCTGATATGTTTAACTCTTTTCCTCTTATACTTACAAATCTAGATATTGCCATTTTAATTCTCTTTAATTATCTATGTCATCGTAAGGAGTTCTAAACATTTTTCTATTTATACTCCCTACATTGTAAACGGGTGCCCTCATTTCGCCAAGATGATCAAGTCCAGGTGGTATGTCATGCACCGGTGCAAATGAAATTGTTAACTTAACCATCATTGGTGCCCTAGAACCTTTAATCTCAGTCTGCCAAGTTGACTCATTATAGTTAACATCTAAGTTTGTTATAAATCCTGCTAAACCTTCTCCCCTTGATGATTCATACGCTGCTGTAAATGGGTTGTTTATTCGTCCTTGCCTCTTTGCATCTACAACAATTTTTCCCGCAGCGTTTCTATACTCTTTACTTTTTGTGATTTTTATGTTATTACCTTTGACAACGTAGAATTTTTTACTAATAGCTTTGCCAGTATCATCAACTCTTTCTGCAACAAAACAATTAGAATCTACAGACTCAACTACGTTGACTCGATGTTCTGTATGAAAGATATGTAATTCATTATCCATGTCAGTGAAATATTGAAAATCTACAAAACCAGAATCGTTTTTATTACTAATCATTCTTGGCGCAACAAACTTCTTTTTACTTTCACTTGATAAGTTATTATATTCTTCTTTAGATATTGGTTTTTTATCAAAATATTTGTCTTCGTTGTCTCTTCTGGATTCACCTAGCTTACTTCTATCACTTCCTGGATAAAAAACAGGCATTGCATAAGCATTATCTTTTATTTTAAGTGATGCCTCAAAATAATCTTCTGATTTTTTAGTTTTAGGATTTTTGTTTTTTTGTCTTTTAGCCGAGTGTAATCTTGCTAGATTTTCCTTGCTGTAATTAGACGTTATTACATCACCAATTCTTAATCTTATTAAAGGCGATGCTGTTGGCATTTGCGTAAATGGATAAGCGTGCGCTGTATCTTTATTATTTTTTTTTATTTTTATTCCTTTAGACCATTGAGGATAGACCATAGATACTATCTTGTTTATTTGATACCACATTAAGTCATGGTCATCTTGATTATATGAAACAAGACTAAATGTGGCGTTTATTGACCTAGTAGTTTTTACATAATGCTTTACATCATCTATTCTGCCATAACCTGTTGATGATGTGTATTCAGGGCTAAAACTGTCAGATATTGTATCGATAAATGCGTGAAAGGCCAATATTTCATTTGTTCTCAAATCATGAAAATAAAAAGGCATATACTCATTATCTAAATGATTTTCTATTTCTTTTACCAATTTCGGAGATAATCTTTTTTGCTCGTTCTTATCTGAATCATCAAAGTTCTGTTGAATTTTTTGCTTTTGTAAGACTGTTTTCTTAATATAAGAATTTGTTTTTAAAAGTTGTGGTAGAGAAGTCAATGATAATGTATTATTACCTAAATCTCTTGCTACAGTTGGATTCCAAGAATAAGAATTATAGTTGTCTTCTCTTTTGAAAACTATCATGTCTTTACTATCTGATTTAATATTTCTTTCTTCCGATAATCGATTTCTTCCTGTAATCAGACTAGTTTTTTTAGTCTGTATATTGACTTTTCTACGCCATATCATTCTACCGATATGCATTCTTTCAATAATAAATTTAAAGTAGTACTGACTAAATTCTACGAACAACTTGTCGACCCAATTCTCTATTGAATCTTCTTTTGCGCGGTATAGTAATTCTTTATGCCAATAAGATTCTTTTTGAAATTTTCTAATTAAAAGACCTATTCTATTATGCTCCAATTTAGACAAGCTAAACAAATTATCAGCGAGATTGTTTAATAACATAGTCCATAAAACGTTTGGAGATTTATAATCAATATCGAATATGTTTATATTTGCTTTTTTTAATATTTTGTTTTTTATTAACTCATCAAACTTTGGGTCTGTATTAATAAATTCGTTCAATCCTATAAGGAAGTATGCAAGTGGCTCAAATTTAAGCTTATCTTTACTAAATTTAGGATAATTTAAAACGTCATAAAAGTAGCTATAGAAAACATTCTCACCAGGATACGACATAATTAACTCAGCAATAACAACATACAAAACAGACTCTAAAACATAATCTAAAATAAAACTAAATTTTATTAAATCTAATGACCCGTTAAAATCTATAATTCCAATAGAATTAACATCAAACCCAGCAAGCATTTCAAGCTCTTCAGCAAACACTTTTTTATGAATTTTTTCATCACTAAATATAGAATTAAACTGATTGTAATATTGTATGATGTCATCAGACCCAAAAGACTTATTTTCCAGTAAACCATCTTTGTCTTCACTAATCGCTGAAGGTTTGTACTTCTTCAACAAAGGGCCAAGAGGCAACATCAAAGCAGATGATGACTTTACACTGCCACCAGATCTTAACGACTCGAAGTTGTCAAAGCCTAACATCTGATCATTTGAAGCACGATTGGGGCTTATTGATTCTACAATAGAACGTCCGATTTCATCTACAGATTTTCTTGTAACACTTCCATCTGGATTGAGAACATATTTTTTAGATGACATTTTCTATCCTTTAATAACAGGCTTATTATTTAAATATTCATCTAGATCAACATTCTCGCTTTTGTTTTTAATTGATTCTTGATTAACCCTTGCTTCAAGTAGGTTTGTTATGTCGTTCAATCTGTTCTCTGTTTTTATCTGGACAAGCTTTTTGGCATCACTAATATCTATATTAAGCTTTTTAGAATAGATCTCGGCAAATACATCTAGAATATTGTTTTCTTTTAATAAAATAGCAGCTTGATTTTTTATATTATTTTTGTCCATAATTATTCCTTATCGAAGGTTAGAGCTCTGTACACGACTTCCTGCTGCATCAACAACTATTCCATCACCTAACGTTGCTCTTCCATTTTTTACTTGCGTCGCTTTTCTAATTATATCATTATCTAAACAAACTTCAGTCAATGTATTACCATCAACTTGAAGACAAATCTTTAACTCAGATGGACCCTGCATTGATGTTTGTCCTACATTTTGCTGTGCTGAAATGTTTGACACGCTTTGGAATCCACTTGCAGCATTACCTCCATAACTTATTTCACCTGACTTAGCTGCCACCAAATTATCGCCAGGCGCAAGCTGAGTAACTTGAAGCCCGTCAGGTGTTGCTTTTAATGTTGCCAAGCCTCCCGGTCCTAACAGTTTACCTTGCGCATTCTGAACGATGCCATTTGCTTTATCAATGTCTAAAGTAATACCTCGATATTTAGCAACCTGACTTGCAATACTTTTAACAAAATCATCATCATCAAGATCCCATCCTGTTTCTCCTTTGGCACTTTGAATTTGATTCATTATTTTTTGTAATTTATTTACTTTTAAAGTATCAAATTTTTGTTTTTTTGCTTCGCTCTCTAGCATTGAATATATTTTTCCTATTTGATCTACCTCAAAGGCTTCGTAATTTTCTCTATTATGAAGTTTTCCTAGCGACTCTTTGTTAAGGCTTGATAGACTTAAAGATTTGCCTCCTTTTTGTCCTTGCTCGAAATTATATTTATTAGAACCAAAGTTAAAGCTATAAATAAATGATCCAATCGGCGAATTCTTAAACCCTTCTTCAGCAGCGTTGATAACTGCAGACATGGCATCCTTTATAAGTTCTGCAAACTTAACATTAATCCAAGCATATAATCGCATTAAAGGGCCTGTAGAGGATATGACTCTATCAATTAGATGACCAAAGGTACCCAAAATAGCTGTTTGATCATCTTCATTTAATCCCAGTAAATTTGAGAGCATTCCTTTTATACTATTATTATACAACAACCCGTTTGCTTTAGGACTATCTTTATAGTTTACTAAAAAGTCTATTAAACTATCCATAGCATCGAAAGTTATATCAATTAAACCTGGACCAAATGCTGCAAATCCTTTCAATATTTGACCAATGAGTTCACCACTTGACTTGAATAGCTTCCCGACAAAAGTATTCCCTTGATTTAAATTTTTAAAGTCAAAAGCAGATTTAAGACTATTACGTATTTCTACTTGAAGATTGCTAAGACTGTCTCCTTTAAATGCTCTACCAAGGTAATCACCATAAGTTCCAGCAAATTCTTCAAAAGAATCTTTAAACTTGCTAGCATCTAACAACCCTTTATTACCATCAGTTCCGTCACCAACCATTTGTTCTAAAACAGTTTTAAAAGGAGAAAAAGCTTTTTCAAACGAGCCTTTTGCCTTGTCAGAAATCTTTAGACCTGCAACGAAAAAGTCTTCAAATCTTTTTGAAACTGTAAGGAATGTTTTTGACAACCCAGAATTCGCTTTGACAGTTTCCAAAACACCGTCTGCAAACCTTTTAAAGACATTCTCGCCGCCAAGTGTCTTTTTTATTTCTTTTAGAGAACCACTCATCATCTTAAGATTTTTTATTTGCTGTTGTGTAGGATCGTCTTCTTTCATTTTCTTTTGTATATCTTTATATGACATCCCTAAGTTTCTATAATTCATTGTCATTTTTAAAGATTCAGCAGACAATCCTGTGTGAGATGCCATCAAAGACTTTTCGTGTCGATTTAAATCATCAAAAGATCTTCCAGTTGATTGCATTGCTTTACTAAATTGCTCGATAATCTCTTCAGGCTTTTCAGCTCTCAAAAGCTTCAAAGCATCTAGATTCATTCCAAAAGTTTGTGACAACATTGCTGATGTTTGCGCAGCTGATTCAAACGTATCCATCTTATTAAATACAGCAGCTGCTTCTGCCATTGATACACCCATCTGTGTTAACTTTGCAGAAGTTTCCATCAACTCTTTGTTTGACAAATGACCAAAATTTGTTATATCTTTTCTTAAAACAAAAAAGTTTTTAGAAAGTTTCTTTCTATCTACACCAAATTGTTTTGAAGTTGCGTCTGAAGCGATTACAACCTTATCTAACGCTGCATATATGCTTTCTCCATTTTTTACAGCTTCTGCAGTAATATACCCAATATCATCGCTGGCCATACCTAAACTTCTTGTTGCTTTTGTATAATGCAAAAAGTTTTTTTCATTCTTTATTATTGACCTTCCTGCAACATCAGCAAATTGACCCATATCTTGCATTGCTGTCCCAGCTGCTTGTAAAGCATTTGCTAAACCGCTTGGTCCGTCTCCAAACATTTTGACTAAATCACTCGTAGGGTCACTAAATTTGTCTAAAGACATTGCTGAAGATGTTGACATGTCTTTAATTGATTTTCCTAGACCGTCATTGACATCCACAAAGTCTTTAACTCCTTCAACAGCTCCACCAATAACTTCAACAACGTTTCTTCTGAAGGAATGTCCTATTTTAGCAACAGCTCCTACTATTTGCAGGGGTAATCCTACCATTACCTTGGCAAATTTTGCGCCATATGTAATCCCTGTTTTGAAAATTTTTGCTGTCGCGCCTAACATCTTGCCTACTGTTTTACTAAAAATAAATCCGCCTATTTTTTTAACTGCCATTCCAATTGGATTAGAAAGTAAAAAAACGTTAAGACCCGTTTTAATTTTCCCGTAAAAGCTTTTAACACCGCCTAATATACCTTTCCCTATACCTGAAATGCTTTTGCCAAGTTTTCCTATACCGCCGAATGCTCCTTTTAAGCCCTTACCCATAAGACTACCTACTGATCCTAGCTTTTTCCCAAATGCTCCTCCGCTGAACATGCCTTTAAACTTCTTAGTAAGATTTCCAAAAGAGGACTTTATAGAAGTTAATGCTGATGTGAATTTATTTAATCCGTTTATAAGTTTTGGTCCGAACTTAGGCCATATATTAGCCAGTTCTTTTTGCATCCCTATAAGCTTTTCTGTTTGTTTGGAAGATTTTTCATCTGCTGCGTCTTTTGATTTTTGACTTTCTTGATCTTCAGAACTTTTTTCTTTCATCGCAGCTGTTAATTCTATTATCTTTTCTGTTTGTTCTTTTATAACAGCTGTGTGCCCAGACAAAACATCAGTGTTCTCAGAGCTACTGCTTACTTTGATGTTTTCCATTGCTTTTGTAAATTCACCTATTGCAGCAATTAATTTGTCTGTATTTGACATTTAAAACTCCTAAGCAGTTATATTAACTAGAAACCTTTTTTAAATATGTTATTATTGTTATTACTGTTAGAAGAATTTTGTGATGAGTTTTTAATTGTCTCGTTTTCCTTTTCGTTATCTTCTTTGAGTTTGTATATAAACCAGAGTCTTTTCCACACTGGGAGTTTGTAAGCGTCTAAGTATGTAAAATTTGCATGTTTTATCAAGATGTATAACTGTTCTAGGATTATTGTTTTATTTTCAGGCGTCAGGCCAAAAAAATGAAGCGCCGATTGGTAAGTCAACCTCACTTTCCTCATGACAATGTGTACAAGTCATATGTGACTTCATATCTACACCGGGCTCATGATTATCAAGGAATTTCCTTAATGAAAGAGAGTCTCTAACAGGCATATTCCTTACAAACATAGAAATTTTATTTTTGTCTGTGATATCACCAACAGCTAAAATTGATCTATTAAGTCTATCAGTAATTGCGCTTTCTGTATTGAGACCACTTTTCTTTTTTCTTTCTGAGATAGTCATCATTTCTCTTTCATCTTTACCTGTTAAAAATCTAACCTTTACAGTTTTCTTAGTTACTGGTAATTCTACTTCAAACTCATTTACGCCTATTTCTACAGGATCAACTACAAGTCTTTTAATTGACAAAGTTGACAAGTCAAAAGAATTCTTGCTTGATTTTGAACATTCTGGACAAGTTATCTCTAACTCATAGTCAGAGCCGTACCCTGTAATTCTTAACGCAATTAATAGCGCATTTCTGTCTCCAGAAATTAAATCGTCTGGATTTATATTTTTATTTGTTAGACAACTACTTATTAGCTTGCTTATAACAGATCCATTTTTAATGTATGCTCTAGAAGTTAGAATATCTTCTTCCTTAGCTGTCATAGGTTTAATATCTAAAGTTTCTTGACCAAACAAAGCACCCTCAGTTTTGTATATAATACCTCTAGAAGGTAAAGGAACTGTCTCCACAGGTATGTCAATTCCAAAGTCATCTATCATTACATTTGATTTCTTGATAGGACTCGATTCAGCTACTTGATTAGGATTAATTGGCTCATCTAGATTGTTCATATATTATAATTCTCCGTACTATATAGTATTATTAATTATATTAATATTATTAGTTGACGTAAACTGTTTTATGTTATTTAAAATCTTATTTATATCTAAAGAAACAAAATTGTCAGGACCTATATCAAATAAAGAAAAACTAATTTCTCCATGAACTATATTGTTTATATAATTGTAATTAGAACTTCTATTTAAATCAGCTATGTCTACATAGACTGAAAATGTTTTGATTATTTTTTCATCTACAAATTTCTGCAGTATATTTTCTAAAGAAACTAACAAAGCTGTCTTTATATTGAAGAAAGATGAGTTCTTACTATTATTAGAGAATAGTAAACTATTGCCTTGAAATATTGGAGCCCTTGTTAAAAAGTCCTCTAATTCTCTAGATATTAGTTGTTTTATTCTAACATTATGATATGACTTCATAACACTTTTATTATTATTAGCTGTCGTATTTCCAGAAAGTAATTTTAATTTTCTGTCTGCAGTCATAATACCTACAGGATTAATAGTAATATCATGTTTTTTGACTTTCTCAATTAAACTATCGAATCTATTATTATTGTAAATATAACTCTTATTAATTACAGTATTAAATGATATAAAATCTGGGTATACTAATTCTCCGCTGTCTATAGGCTCTTGAACATCTTTAGATGAAATTGAATTTATAGCCAGGATGCTCGAGGGTACTAAAAATTCTTCATTGACGCTAGACGACTTTATGCTATTTAAAACAAATAAACCATATTCTGAATAGTAATTTTGTCCAACAAAGTCATCAATTGTCTTATCAGACGCAAGTGATGTCAAGTAATTCAGGTCTTCTCTTTCTTCTAAATATTGACTAGGAATATTGTCTTTATTTTTAAAAAATATTGGGTCAATCAAATAAGAGTCAATACTATTATAATTCCCGTTTATAGAATTATCATTATAAACTCTTTCAGGCACATCAGCAATAAAAGTAAACTGTTTATCGTTTGCTTTCTGTAATACTTTTTTCAACAATTCATTATGAGATATACCTGGCATGCAAAAAACGTCACAGCGATAATTTTCGTCATCTATAATAATATCTGCTGCTAAATCGTAAGATTCGTATATCTGACCCTTAGTTTTATTGGCTTCTTCACCAGATAACTCTCTGATTATTGAAATACCATGATTTTCTCTTTTATGATTGTCAAGAATGTTAAATCCGTCAAAGCCACCGAATGTCATTAAGTCAAAACAAAGAAACTTTGAATGTTGCGAGTCTGATAGTGTGTTTGACTTTGTTATATCATCTATATTGACATACTTGTATATTGAAGAATCAACTTTGTTTACGTTACTTATATTACGGCCATCTCTTTGATAAAAAGAAAAATCCCACATGTCTTTAATAGAACTTTCGTTATAAGCATAAAGAATTTTTTCTAAATGAAAAAATGAATTAAAAAAATCAGTGTCATTGTCTTTTAAGTCTTCTACCCAAATGTTTTTGCTAACATCTTCATAATCATTTTTAAAAAATCTAGTGTAATCTAAAACATTTTTAAATTTTGTTTTTACACTATCTTTAACTACATCAAGTAAAAAATTATAATTTTGTCCCGACACTTTTTTGTTTTCAAACTTTGTTTTTTTGACGTTATCAAATAAAACACCCCAGTATCTATCCCCAAAGTTTAATTCTTCTTTAGATTTTCCTAGGATCATATGATTTCCTACGTAATTAAGAGGATTTTGTATTATCGGGCTTGTAAATGAAGCAGGTGTATTTAAAAGGTTACTACTTACATTAACCCTAGGATAAGGCATAAAGCCGCATGGCATTAAATCTGTGTTTATAACTTCATCTTCAATTTCTTCTACAACTTCAACAAAAACAATATTGTTTGTTTTTCTATAACTTCCTATATTTTCTACTTTTTTTGTTGCTGCGTTATAAACATCATGCTCAGTTCCTATTATATTACATATATAATTTTTATCATTCGGATTTAAAGTAATATTCCTAAACTGTTCTTTCAATACAAAGTCATTATTTTCAATAATATAAATAGATATATCAAAAATAGACCAACGTTCAGAATCATTTAAACTGTCGATGTCGCCTTTTCTTCTAGGCATAATTCTAATTCTTATGTTGTTACCAGCATCACCATCACTGTATGTATGAAATCTAAATAACTTCTTGCAATACTTATGAATGTCAGTCTTTTCTTCGTCAGAAATATTACCTCTATTAATTGGCTGTGAAACTATCCAAGGTGTTCTTGCTTTTTTGAATGAAGATTTAAAGTCTTCATACTCTAAGTCTATATTAACTTTGCTAGTAAGCATCAAATATTTTGTGTCAGCTGGAACAATTGTTTTATTAAAACTATTTAAGTTTCGAAACTTCGTGTATACAAAGTGTCCTTTATCAAGTATCCACTCTAAGTCTGTATTTAAAAGATCAGCTTCAAATCCTTGCTTTAAACTTGCATCATTGTACATATTAATTACATTTTTTGATGAGTCTTTAAGTCCTTGAACGTATATCATAGGATTTTCAATTGTAGTGAATATATTTCCAAGAAAAGGTGCAGCTATGTTGCTTTTTGTTGAAAGCTCTTTTTTCTTAGAAATAATATTTATATTATCATTTTCATCATTTTGCAAATATAATGATGAACCGTGTGTGCACATTATACAATCTGTAATTACTCCTACTTCGTCTTCAGAGATGTTTAGTTGCCCAAGATAGTCTGAATAAGGCGATATATACTCAGGTTCTACAATTGATTTTACTACTGTTGTTAAAAAATGAACTTTACCTTTATCTCCCCCAGTATTAGTAAATTTACTTTCTCCCTTAACACCGTTAGTAACACTACCACTCAAGACAAGATCACCTGCTTCGAAGCCAGCATTCCCATCATCAGATGTTCCTAATACTCTTATATAACTTACTTGATTTTTTCCGTTTTCAAGCCAAACCCTAGCTGATATTGGACCGGGATCTTTGTTTTGTGTCGAAAAGTTACCAAAAATATTTTCCCATGAATTCAGTATACTGTCGTTACTTTCAAAACTTCTAATTTGCTGCGGGATAAATGCGGGACCTTCCTTTGCAGTCCCAACAACACAAAGCGTTTCATCTAATAAAGATACACTTTCTTCTTCTTTGAATACTAAAGGTGTGCTAATATTAGCGCTTATTTGACTCTTATTTACGTTAGACATTTAAGATCCTGTTTTTGCTCTTATATAATATTATTTATTTAACAAGAACAAAAACAGAAGTTTTAAATTAATATTGAAGAACACAATTATCAAATCTAATAGTTAATGAGATATCTGTTGGCTCTTCGCCATCATAAGATAAATCTCCAAAGTTTGCATTAGTTAGAAACGCGCCTTTGATATCCCATAACTCTACAACTGTTCCTACGGGATCAAGCATCTTAAGCTGGCAGTCTCTTTTATAGAAATCTGCATATCCTGCTCTACCGCTAACTGATTCATAATGTGTACGAATCCATTCCATAACTTGTTGAGCTCCACTAGGTGCAATCGGATCATGCAATGTAACATTCAACTGATCAAACGTCATTTTGCCTGCAATATATCTTTTTGCGTTAATAAAGTTAATCTCTTGCTCACCAATTGTGAAAGAAGGACGTGCAGCAGTTTTAAGGATAAAGGCATCAATACCCTCAATTGCGAAAATCCAGCGATTCTTTCTTTTTGGCTCAAACTTGTTCGGAATCATTTCAGTAACTGAAAGTGTCTCTGCCATTTTATATTCTCCTAAAATTCTTTATATATCTATATATTAATCAATTGAATTAGTTACAACAAAATCAAGTGAAATAAATTCTACTGACTTAGTCGGCTGTAAATATATCTTTCCTCTAAT
>Ga0233439_10002527_pt1 | contig 20472 bp, 18 predicted proteins | sample SI_123_September_6_FD_182713 | JGI IMG/M metagenome (GOLD analysis project Ga0233439, IMG submission 182713) | Seawater microbial communities from Saanich Inlet, British Columbia, Canada - SI_123_September2016_100_MG | ecosystem: Environmental > Aquatic > Marine > Inlet | place: Canada: British... | reverse complement strand
TAGGTGAGTCTTACCGCAACCGGTAGGCCCAACCAGCATCACGTTAGTCTTCTGAAGTTCCACTTCGGGGTCTTCAGTTCCAAACCAAATGCGCTTGTAGTGGTTGTAAACACCAACCGAAATAACCCGCTTCGCACGTTCCTGTCCGATGACGTACTCATTGAGTAGTTCGAACATGTCACGAGGGGTTGTCGGCTTCTGGTGAGGCTTAACAATTGGCTGATCATCGGCGATGATCTGCTGACACCTGCCAACGCATTCGTTGCAGATGAAAATCTTCGATGGTCCTGCGATTAGCCTTCGGACGCTTTCCTGAGGCTTGCCACAGAACGAACACGAATAGGCTTCTCCGGTACTTGTACCGTCGCCGCCACCGCCGTTTATTTGATCAGTCGTCATATGTTGAGTACCTAACCTGCTACTACGAAATTATCAGTTGTCTGAGTGACCTAAAAAACGCTCTATTCGGTCGCCAGAGTCTCAGGCTTTAATATTTCGTCTACGAGTCCATATTCAGTCGCCTGTTCTGCATTCAACCAGAAATCTCGGTCGGAGTCTCGCGCAATGCGCTCATAAGACTGACCCGTATGGTCAGCGATGATTTGTCGCAGGCGGTCCTGAATTCGAAGAGTCTCCCGAGCGTGAATCTCAATATCCGATGCCTGACCCTGAGTTCCGCTCAAAGGTTGGTGCATGTGAATAGTCGAGTTAGGCATGGTAAATCGCTTGCCAGCAGCACCGGCAGTCAACAACACAGTACCCATGCTGGCACAGAGACCAACTGAGAAAGTAGCGACGTCACAAGGCACGAACTGCATCGTGTCGTAAATCGCCATTCCTGAGTAAACCTCACCACCCGGTGAGTTGATGTACAGGTTGATGTCCTTTTCAGGATCTTCCCGTGCAAGGAACAAAAGCTGAGCAACGATCAGGTTTGCCACCTGAGCATTGATCGGCGTTCCAAGAAATACGATTCGCTCCTTCAAGAGCAAAGAGTAAATGTCGTACGCACGTTCGCCACGAGCGCCCGTTTCGATCACCATTGGAACGATGCTCTCGGGAAGATTCAGCAGCGGGCTGTTCTTTCCCTGTGGAGCCGTGCCAGATCCGAAATCGTTTGGTGTGATTAGTCCTGATGTCATATTCATTGCCCTCAGAGGTTTCAGTATTTACTTGGTGCTCTTGGCGGCTTTGCTAGGGGTCTTAGCCTTCGCAGAACTGGCCGGTTTCTTTTTGGCAGCTGGCTTAGCTTTCGCCTTGGCAGCAGGTTTTTTCTTAGTCGCTGTAGATTTCTTAGCCGCAGGCTTTGAACCCGTTGGCTTATGAGTCAAATCAATTACCTTGTCGATCGCAGAGCGTCGACTCAGAATTCGTTGAACCGCATCACGCGCTTCGTCTGTATCAAGATTTTCGTTTGCGTACTGAGGAGTGTCTTGCATTATTGCAATCTCAGCAGCCACTTCTTCGTCACTAACCGAAGCATCGGTATCTTCAGCAAGAGTGTCGATCACGAGCATTCGCTTAAGACGTAGCTCAGCTGAATCCTTCGCTTCGGCAACAATATCTTCTGTCGTTTTACCAATACCCTGCATGTACTGCTGGAAATCGATGTTGTACTGCTGCAACTGTCGCTGCTGATCTTCCAGTACATGCTCAGCCTCATGATCGATGATTAGAGGGGAAACCTCGAATTCAGCTCCCTCAACCAATGCATCAACAATCTGTTCCTCTAACGATCTTCGCAGAGTATCTTTGGCCTGTGCTTCGAGATTATCGCTAATTCGAGTCCGTAATTCCGCAACAGTCTTGAAATCTTCACCTAGTGAAGCAGCCAATGCGTCTGTCAGTTTTGGCAAGTCTTTCTTCTTAACTGCCGAAACATTGACTGTGAAATTAGCGGTCTTACCAGCGAACTCTTCGTTCGGGTAATCAGCAGGAATCTCGATATCGAACTCTTTCGATCCGTCTGCTTTCATACCCTTGAGCTGTTCAGCAAAGCCCGGAACCGGGTTCATACTTCCGGCTTCTGCCAGGAAATCGCCCTCGTCAACGTTGGCGAACTCGGCACCGTCGACCAACCCCTTAGAGGTAAGAGTCAACATGTCACCAAGCTTGGCAGCTCGCTCAACTGGTTCCCAGGTTGCTTGAGATTCCTGAATTTGGGCGATCTGCTCTTCGATCTGCTCTTCGGTAACTACATCGAGCTTATCGTCAAACTTCAGCTTCGAGTAATCGCCCAACTTCGCCACAGGTGGCAGAGCGACAGTAGCGTCGATCTTCACGATAGGGTCACGCTCAACAACAGTCACTTGAGGCGGAGTGTGACTCGATGGAATATCCGATTCTTCAATCGCAAGACCAACTGCTTCAGGAACCAACGATTCCATTGCTTCATCAAGCAAGTAGTCGCGACCGACAAACTGCTCAACGATGTTCCTAGGCGCTTTGCCCTTACGGAATCCAGGAATGTTTATACGCGCCGAAACTTTCTGGTGCGCTCGTTGGAGATGCTTCTCCACAAGATCATCTTCTACTTCGATGTGAAGAATTGCCTGACGATCTTCGCCTTCGTCACGAGTAAATTTCAACGCGTTCTCCGTAACAATCAGTTAGCCAAATTGCTAATTAAAATAGACAGCACGGCAACTCCGTGCAAGAAAGGAGCGCCGCAAGGCGCTCCCCAATTACCACTAATTGTAACTCAGGGTCGCGATTTCTGGCCCCGAAAATTTTGGAGTGTCTACACGTATGCGTGAGGCTATGTTTTCGGCATCACCACGCGGATGTGCAAATCTTCCAACTGCTCATCCTCGATTTGTGATGGAGCCTCGAACAACGGGTCGAACGCTGACTGCGTTTTAGGGAACGCAATTACCTCTCGAATAGCCTCTTCGCCCGCAAGCATCGCAACGAACCTATCCAGACCAAGACCCATTCCACCGTGCGGCGGTGCGCCGTATGTGAACGCAGTCAACAATTGACCGAATCGATCGCTGATCTGTTCTTCGGAATAGCCAATGATGTTGAACAACCGAGTCTGCAGATCCTTATCGTGGATTCGAATGCTCCCGGAACCCATTTCAGATCCATTGCAAACGAGGTCCCACAAGGTTCCAATCACCTTGCCGGGGTCGGTGTCGAGATACTCCATGTGCTCTGCTTTTGGCGCTGAGAACACGTGGTGAGCAGGTTCGTACTTCTTAAGATCTTCGTCCCACTCGAACAAAGGAAAGTCGTATACCCACGAGAACGCGAGGTTCTTCGGATCGACCATCTCAAGCCGCTTCGCCATCTCGTTTCGCAGGTTCGATAGAACTGTGTTTACGAGCTTGCTGGTTCCGGCGACGATCAACATTAGGTCGCCGGGCTCCGCGCCCATCTCCGTCGCCATCTTCTTTATTACATCTAACGATAAGAATTTCTTCAGAGGCGACTTTATGTGGTCATCCTCAAGACCTTCTATCGAAGGTGCACTTTCGTCGAGTGCAATGAACACGAGCCCCTGAGCACCGCTCGATTTAGCGAACTCTGTCAGGTTATCGGTCTGCTTTCGGCCGTAGTCACCACAGCCCGGTGAAACGAATCCACGAATCGAACCACCTGATGAAGCAACAGCTTGGAAGACTCGTGCATCCGATGTTGCAGCCGTCTCGGTGATAGTCGTCAGTTCCATCCCGAACCTGATGTCAGGTTTGTCGGTACCAAACCGCTCCATCGACTCAGCATAAGTCAGCCGAACGAAAGGACCGTTCACGACAGCGTCGGGAGTGGTCTCTTTAACGATACGCGTGTACAAATCTTCGACTACTGCCATTACATCATCCTGATGAACGAACGACATTTCGAAGTCGAGCTGAGTATGTTCAGGCTGGCGGTCGGCTCGCAAATCTTCGTCACGGAAGCAACGGGCGATCTGGAAATATCGTTCAACACCCGAAACCATCAACAACTGCTTCAACTGCTGAGGCGACTGCGGCAGAGCGTAGAAATCTCCGGGGTGTACACGGCTTGGCACAACATAGTCACGTGCGCCTTCTGGAGTGCTCTTGATAAGGATAGGAGTCTCGACCTGCGTGAATCCCTGCTCAGTCAGATAATCCCACATGATGTGAGTCACCTTGTGACGAAGCTTCAAGTTTTCTTGCATACGCGGACGGCGGAGATCCATAAATCGATACTTCAGGCGAGTGTTCGCCTCTACTTCTACATCGTCAGAAATCTCGAATGGAGGAGTGAGCGATTGGTTCAGCACAACAAGATCAGTCACAGAAAGTTCAACAGCACCTGTTGGCAGGTCAGGGTTCTCAGCTCCTGGAAGTCGCGCAACAACCTTGCCTGTCACCTGCACCACCCACTCTGATCGAAGGCTTTGCGCCAGATCATGAGCTTTCTCACCATACTCAGGATTGAAGACCACCTGCAGAAGACCAGTTCGGTCTCTCAGATCGATAAAAATCAGGTTTCCGTGGTCACGCCGCCGGTTAACCCAACCAGCAACCGTAATCACCGAGCCGACAGTAGCTTCTCGCGGCTCTCCGCAGTTCGTGTCCTTGTACACCGTAAATATCCTGTTCGTTCAAATAATGAAAATAGCCACCCGCAGCATCAGCTAACGAATCGACTGGTAGTTAAGTAGATGCGGGACTACCGCTTGCTATCGACAAGTCGCCACAAACCACCTGTAGCCGCCGCTGCAGCCATAAGTTTCAGAATGTCGCCGGGAAGGAACGGGTAAAGCGCACCAGAGAACAGGCTGCCTTCTGCAGGCCAGCCAAAATCAAATACGGTCAACCAGATAAGAGCGGGGACGTAGATAAGAAGTGAACCAATCAACATCGGCCACAAGCTTCTTCCACGGTTCCAACCACGTTGCGAAAGGAAGCCGATCACACCGGCGGCGAGGATAAATCCAATCAAGTAACCGCCGGTCGCACCATGAATTACATAGTCCCAGCCTTCGCCACCCTTAGCGAAAACGGGTAAACCCGCCATACCAACCAAGTAGTAACCAATCGCTGAAACAAGACCCAAACGCCAGCCCAATACGCCACCGAGCATCAATACTCCGAAACCTTGAAGTGTGATCGGAACCGGATTATCAGGCAAAAAGAATCGAGCCTGTGCCAGAAGCGAAACCAGCGCAATGCCGATCACAACAGCAGCAGATTTATGCCATATATTCGCCATCGGCACGAGTCGTTCGAATAATGAAGGCTCTGCCGAGCCTAAAAGGGAAAAAGATTCTGCTCTACGCGTTGTCACAGCAGTTTGCTGCATCGGACTCTCCATGAGGCTGTATTAGCCCCGCTTTCTTATCGCCGCTCAATGAACCGTACTAGGGTACTAGGAAGCGACGTTGTTGACCGAACGCCGTCGATCGTTAGTTCGAGTGATAGACGACGAAGATGATTATATTTCGAGTGAACACAAACGGGAGAGCTAAAATGAGGTACATGAATAAACATGTACCTCGTTATTACATACGGTTTCAAATTCCGAACAATTACGCCGGAATACCGAATTCTCGCTTCATTACTTGAAGATTCACAAAGGTCTCAGTACGCCGTACACCATCAATAGCACCGACTTCGTCTCGAAGGAACCTACCGAGCGACTCAGCGTTTGGCAATGTTGCCCAAGCGAACACGTCGTAGGAACCTGTTGTAATCGTTACCCAGCGCGTGTGTTCAAGGTTGGCCATCTGGGAAGCGACGTCATCAACTTTGTCAGGGTCAACCTGAACGCCGATCAAAGCTTCCGAGTTGTATCCCAGCTTTCGAGGGTCAGGAAGCGCAATTACATTGATGATCTGTTCGCTGATGAGACGCTTCAGACGTCTGCGAACCGTTCCTTCACTTACGCCAACATCACGAGCTATACGCGCGTTAGAAGCTCGTCCATTACGTTCAAGAAGGCTAATTATCTTTCGATCAAGTTCGTCCATGCGAGATTGTTCCAATTGTCCTAATAAGGTTCTGGGGTCTACACTGAACGTATGAACGTTCGAGTCTAGAGTTCTTGGAGCAGACTTAAAAATCTGCTCCAAATTAGCTTGGTATCCGTCTGATTTGTTCATGACGGATTACCGTTACGGTAGTAAATCATACCGCCGAAATCCGCTAACAGGAATCTCCAGACGGTGCGATTGTCGTGATATTTCTTCACAAACAATCCATAAGAGAACGTTGCACTTTTAACCAAAATTGCGCGTAAAGTAATTAATACAACTCAATTACACCTTTCGTAAGGCAATCTGGAGCACCAAATGGTCAATTCAACGACCGTTGTAGAGTTCACCGAAGCGGCAACAACAAAACTGCTAGAAGTTCTTAAAGAACAAGATGCAGAAGGTCAGTACCTTCGTATCGCAGTTGCGACAGCCGATAACGGTGGCATCGAATATGTTTTCGGGCTGGAAGAAACTCCTGCCGAGAAAGACACCATTATCGAGGGAACCGTAAAGGCTCTCGTTGATGACGAAAGCGCCCCAATGCTCGAGGGTTCGAGCATTGACTATGTTGAAGGCTTCGAACGCTCCGGCTTCGTAATCTCCAACCCCAACTTCTCATCCGGCTGCGGCTGTGGTGGTGGTGGTGGATGTGGAGGAGGCGGCGGCGGTGGCTGCGGTGGCGGCGGCGCTGATGCTGGTGGTGGCTGCGCCTGCGGCGGACACTAAGTCCCGGCTTGTTGTTTAGATAATTTCGGCTGGCATTTCTGTGTGAATACAGTAGTGCCAGCCTATTTACGACGGATCGCGGAAACGTATAATCTGCCGTGGATTTGCCACAAAGACGGCCAACAGGAACTGGTCGCAAAGTCTCAGGAGCCTCATCGGATGACTTACATCATCGCCAAGGATTGTGTCGACGTAATGGACGGAGCATGCGTAGACGTATGTCCAGTCGACTGTATTTACTCAAAGCCTGGCGACAACCAGCTTTTCATCAGTCCAGATGAATGTATCGACTGCGCAGCTTGCGAACCGGTTTGCCCAGTAAACGCAATCTTCCCAGAAGATCAGACCCCTGCCGATCAGCAAGAATTCATCAAGCTGAACTACGACTACGATTACGACTCCTCAGAGCCAGGCGCAAACGCCTAAATCGTATTTACGAGTAAACAAAAAAGCCCCAGCGTTTTCGCCGGGGCTTTTTTTATTGCCATGAGATTCGTCAAGCAGGCGCTACCGGTCCCCCCCAGATCGGGGGAGTTAGAGGGGGAGACTGCGATACCGCGACCAAGTCACCCGATGACGTCCGGAGCAAACGCTCCCCTTCCAGACGGAAGGGCTAGGGTAGGAGAACTGCGACGAGTGACTGAGTCGTTCGACGACGATGGAACCTAACGAGAATTGCAGCTGCGACCAAGTCGTTCGACGACGCCCTGAGCTGATAACGAGAACTGCGACGCGGAGCCGAGTCGTCCGATGACGAGCGCGACTAACGCCGCCCGGAGCTGATAACGAAAACTGCGACGCGGAGCCGAGTCATTCGATGACGAGCGCGACTAACAAGCGCGACTAACGCCGGTCCTAAGCCATCGCATCCAGTGCTTCGGACATCGGCATCTTAATAGTCGTGAAAATCGGAATCTCAGTCATCGTGAACTGAGCCGCCGGAACCTCACGCAGGTCCATAACAAGTGAAGTGAAATCCGACGGATCATCCATCTCGAAACTAAGAACGAACTCCGTGTCGTCAAGACCAAACGCATACGACGTATTGATCTTCACCATCGGATAATCCTTACCGACCCTGAAGTGATCGTTCATCATCTCCTGGCGTTCTTTCATCGACTTCTCGTACCAAGGCCGAGTCTTGGTCATCGGGTAGATAACCATGTACTTGTAGTCTTCCTTGAGCTTCGGAGCACCGCCACCGTGCTTATAGCGACTCTTTCGTCTGATCGACAGATACGAATACGACTGATCGAGGTAGCTACCCAGCAACGAGTGGTTGATAGCTTTGGAAAGCTCATGGAACGTATCGACCGAAGCCGAGTCTTGCACCAGCATAAAGTCGGCATCAGGACGAGTCCCTACCGTACTGTAAGTACGAATCTCATCGCCTTCCGAAAGAGTGTCGACCAGTTCGACAAATTCCTTCTTGGCCTTCTCACGCTCATCGGTATCCAGCCTACGGAATTCCGAACTAAGCTTGAACAGCGTGATTTTTAGAAAATTATCGTACTCAATATCTGGCATATGTTTAGGTATTCAAAATTACTACTGGTTGCACTGCGCGTTGATTGCAGCAGTTAGAGTTCGAGTATAGCAACGCGACAACCTACTAATCGGTATTATTCACCTATGCCTGATAAGTCAAAATTCGAACGCGAGATAGACGAGATTCTCGAAAAGACCGACGCTGATGACTCCATTAGCACCGGCGACCCGAGTCAATCGCGGCGACCACCGAGCAAGCCGAAAGCGTTCGAACCATTCTCGGGTACAGCCCCGAAACGTAGTCAGAGCAAGAAACGCTCAACGAGCATCAGCCTTAAACCCGGTAACGTGATAATTGCAGGGCTTGTGATTCTCGCCGTGGCAGCTTTCACTCCGGCAGCAAAGATTCTCATCGCATTAGTCGGCATCGGGTTATTGGCGATCGGATATGTATTTTGGTTCCAATCCGGTGCAGGCCAATCGGGCAGTTCAACTTCCGATACAGGCAACAGAGGTTTCTTCGGGCGCAACCGTTCGCCTAAAAATTCGCAACCGTCTGCACCTGAAGTGAAGTATTGGCGGGGTCGACGAATCGAAGAAAAACCTGAATCGCCTAAGACACCAAAGCCGCGCGATTCGAACGACTCCGACGATCTGGGCAAGATAATCGACTTTCGCTCTGGTGATGACGACGATAAGTCGTAGTACCCCGCTTATATTTTCGGACTCAATCCTCTCCACCCGCAATCTCGTTAAACCAAACGGGCGACCGCATCAATGCAGTCGCCCGTTTTTTTATTGCTTAGGATCCTAGGTGTAGGAATGTGTGCAGATTAAACTGCGCACTCACCCTCACCACGCTCCAGCTTGTAGACCACGGTCTTGCCCCAGTCCATGTAACTCTGAATGTTGTCACGATCTAGCGGACCGAGCTCACTCTTGAGCTTGCCAAATTTCTCTTCGAATTCAGCAACTCCAACGCGGTCGATAAAGTCAGCGAACTCTTCACCATCATTGCGTTGAGCAAGGTAGATATCTAGAACCGTCTTCAAAGCCTCGGGAGCCTGTTTCGCAGGAATACGAGCCTTCACTCGTGCGCCAACCTTCGTGCCAGCTTCCTCGTTCGAACGTCCGCCAAGGAACAGCTCGTACGCAGGTGCCTGTCCGCCAGGTCCCTTCACAACAGCACCGTGGAAACCGATGCTTGCAATGTGGTGCTGACCACAAGAGTTAGGGCAACCACTCGCCTTGATGTGCATCTTCTCAACCAGCGGGTCTAGATCGCCCATACCGTCGAGAGTCTCACCAAGAGCCTTGTTCAAGCCCATCGATGAAGTAATACCCAACTTGCAAGAATCTGTACCCGGGCAAGTCACTACGTCACGGATAGTCTCTCGACCAGCCGCACTGAAACCAATAGCACCGAGAGCCTGATAAATGTCATATAGAGACTCGTTTCGCACCCAGCGATACACAAGGTTCTGCTGCTGGTCGATTCGTGCTCTGCCGCCAGCATACTTGCGAGCTACATCAGCAAGCTGCGACCACTGATTAGCGTAAACATCACCACGTTCTACCCGAACGAAAACCACACTGAAACCGTCTTGGCGCTGCGCCTCAATGTTGGTTCGTTTCCAGTAGGCGTACGCGGGATCGTCGGCAGGTTCCGGAGTAGCACCAGAATCCACAGCAGGTGCATCACTGTCTTCATCATCGACGAACATCAGCGAATCTAGGTCGATTTCTTTCTTCGCCCAGTCACCTTCAAGCTCTTCATCGATCATTTCACGGAACTTGTCGATACCAAGTCGAGCGATAGTGAACTTGATTCGAGCCTTAGCGATGCTCTTTCGCTCTTCATCCTGTCGGTTGAAGACACGAAGTACAGCTTCACAGTTCACGATTAAATCTTCAGCAGGAACGAACTCACGCAGAGTCTTTGCCATCATTGCGTTGGTCGAAAGACCACCACCAACAACGATTTTGAATCCACGAACGCCATCTCGAACACGAGCAAGCATTCCAACGTCGTGCATCAACACCATCGCTTCGTCTTTTTCCGAACCCGAAAATGCAACTTTAGATTTCCGCGGCATGTTCTGCGTCGTTGGGTGTCGAAGGAAATAACGTGCGTACGCAGCAGCGTACGGTGTTACGTCAAACGCCTCGTCCTTGGAAACGCCCGCGGTCGGTGCCGCCACAACGTTACGAACTACGTTTCCACAGGCTTCCCGGGTCGACATACCAGCATCGCCTAAAGTGCGAAGCAGATCAGTCGTGTCCCCGAGTGGTACGTGGTGATATTGCACGTTCTCACGAGTCGTGAAATGCCCCTTTTTCAGCGGAGCGTACTTCTCAGCCACTTCACCGAGAACATCCATCTGATCTGCGGTGACTCCCCCAAATGGCAGCTTCACCCGAATCATCTGAGCATCGGGTTGACGCTGACCGTATACGCCCTGTCGTAGCCGGAACCTGAGGAACTCGACTTCGTCCTTCTCCCCGGACTTAAACAGCTTCACCTGATCTTCGAAATTGGCAATCTCAGGACCGTCAATTTTCAGCACGTGCGCATTGCTTGGATTCGGAATCCAGTCTTTCGTATCAACTCTTCCAGTGGTCACTGTTCAAGCCCTCTTTCATCGCGAGTGCATACGCACTACCTATACTCGTAATAAAACCAATAAAAAAAACCTGCCGATCTACTTTGGCAGGGTTGAAATGTTCACACGCAAAAAAACCGCCCCGCTTAGCGACCGGTACAACAGCAAATGTGGAACGAGTAAAAATTCATAATTACGCAGAGATTTTAGCACTCATTAACCAGATATTGGTACGAATCGAAATGCCAAACCCCTATCGAGACATCTTGCGCACTCTCGTCCACACCCTCACCATACGCATGGTTCTCACCTGTGACCGATATCGACAAGGAGCTCTCTTAATTGGCAAATGATCGTAATTTAGACGGAATTCACTTCATGCTGCCGACCCCGTTCGATGCAAACGGCGATGTCGACACGGCCTCTTTTGATCGACTCGTCGGTGCAGCGCGAACAGCCAACTGCACCGGTGTCGTAACTCTCGGCGTCATGGGCGAAGCACATCGTCTAACCGACGCCGAACGAGGCCCGATCATCGATGCAGTTGTCGCTGCTGCGGGAGACGATCTGACCGTAACCGTCGGCGCAAGCGCAGAAAGCGGACGCGCACTTGCAGCGCGAGTAAGCGACGCTCAATCAGGCGGCGCTACTGCCGTCATGATTGCTCCTGCAAAAATGGTAAAACCTAACCCGCCTGCAACCTACGCTTACTACACTGCAGCACAAGAAATCACAGAAATTCCTATAGTCGTCCAAGATCTTCCTGATCAAACGGGGGTCCATCTCGACCCAGCGTTTATCGGCAAACTTCACGCCGAACTGCCCGACGCCAAATATTTAAAACTTGAAGACCCACCGACCCCTCAGAAAATTACGAGAGTTATTGAAGCCACGAACGGAACGATGGGAATCTTCGGAGGACTCGGCGGAGCATTTCTTTTCGAAGAGCTCCGCCGCGGTGCCATCGGAACCATGACAGGTTTCGCATACCCGGAAGTTCTTGTCGCAATTCACAAATACATGGCAAGCGGCGAACCAGAACGTGCACGAGCCATTTTCTATAAGTGGATCCCATTGATCCGATACGAAAACTCCGCCGGCATCAGCCTCGCTATTCGAAAAGAAATCATGAAAAGGCGAGGGTTCACCACGACAGCTGATGTTCGACCTCCCAGCCCACCGATCGACGATTCGACCCGTGAAGAACTAGACGACCTTATGAACGCCATGGACCTCAACTTCGATAATCTGTAGAACCAAGCGAATCACGTCCACTTATTCAGACCAAGACGCTACGTTGAATCGTCATTGCCAAGCGACAGGTTCGAATAACACCTCTAAACTTAGGAACGCATGACAGATCAAACGGAACAATCTATCGCTGGCAATCGACACTTCTGCGCCCACTGCGGCACTGAAAACGATAAGGGCGGCTACGCCTGCAATCGTTGCGGCGAACGGTTGATCGAAGTCACAAGCGATTCGAACACACCTTTAGGTCTCAACTCGTGCGCCAGATGCGGCGGCGCCAACTACACTCGCGCCGCCTATTGCTGGGTGTGCGGGTCTGAAATGAAAGATTCCATACGAATTGCTCCCAAGCCGCAACCTGAACTACAGATTCCCACGGCAGCATCTCCACGTACCTACCGCCCCGATCTAAACCCTGTTTCGACCCCTTCCACCAAGCCAAGTATCGATGGTCCAGCGCAACGGCCGGACTTAGGAAGTACAACCCCAGGAACAGAGCATGACCGTCATGCAGCATCAATCTCGCAAGAAAGCCCGATAGGTCACGCTGACTCAACTACCTCGAATTCTTCAGGCACTCGCGATGGCGAAATACCTCGTGAAATCAAGAAATGGAACTGGGCAGCATTCCTAATGCCCGCAGTCTGGGGACTTTTCTCGGGTGTGCCCTTTACGGTTCTCCTTTTTGGAGCAGCGTTCCTACCGCCCACGGTTCAGCTTGTAATCATGGTGGTTGTGAGCATCTATCTAGGCGCCAAAGGAAACGAACATGCTTGGCGTGGCAAGAAATGGCGCTCGACAGAGCACTTCCTCGCATTCCAGAAACAGTGGACATCCTGGGCAGTCAAACTAACGATAGCGGTGATAGCCCTGCTATTTCTCTACGTCCTGTTTGCTGGCGGAGCTTCGGCCTAAACCTCAGCTTCGGTAGAGTCATCAGACGCCGCTTCAGTCGGCTCCTCAATCTCGTCAGCTTCCCAGCCTTCAGGTGCCGAAAATCCAGGACGAGATACCCATCCCCATTTATCTGCATGATGCTCAACTAATGTAGTGAACTGGCTCTGGTAATCATCACTCTGGATCGGCGGAGTCGTCATGATGACAGCATTCTCGCCGTTGTCCGAGTAGTACCTTCGACGTAACCCGACGTCCTGAAACCCGTACTTGCGATACAGCTCGATTGCAGGCTCATTTGATTCTCGCACCTCAAGCGTGACTACCCGCGAATCGTTCTCGACAGCCTGCTCAATACCACTGATGAGGAGCAGCTCACCAATGCCCTGGCGACGATCCGACTCGCGTAGTCCGATTGTCACAACATGGGCCTCGTCCAGCACGAACCACAATCCAACAAATCCAGCGATGTAGCTCGTGGGCAGGATAGGTCGAGCTACTCGATCAAGAACATAGCGATCTAAATTTCTCTTCACACGCGCCGTAAAGCTCTCATCTTCTTTTTCGGACTTTGTCGCTATTGCGTAGCGAGGGCCAAGTTCTTGTTCTTCTACCCGCCAGCTACGTGTAGCAGCAAGATAAAGACCGTTCTGGCGAGTCAGATCTCGTTCAAGCCTTGTCACCGGAGTCATCCCCGGGAACGCCTCTCGTTCGATACTTTCGAGCATCGCTAAATCTTCGAGCGTGGCTGCTCGCACAGAAAACTCGTTCTTCTCAGATTTCTTCGACTCATCGGAAGAGGGCGCCTTCGTTAAGAGCTTGCCCGACTCAAGGTTGGCAAACGCTCCAGCGAGAATATTATTTGGGTCGGAAACAGTCATTTAAAGAATCAATACCAAATTCAAACTGCTACGAGGATAGCCTGAATCACTCCCTGCCCCCTTATAACGCAGCTACGAGTTTATCCCTATTCGCTAATTCGTTCGAACAACCGCGAAAACCTGTGATCTAAACCTTACGCATAGTTAATAAACCTGCGCGATGCTTACACGCTGTGGATCTATACATGGAGGAATCGTCACGGCTACCAGCCAAGTTGCACCAGTAGGAAAAGCCGCCGGCACGTCATCACGACCTGTCGTCGGATCAAGCTCTGTCGGAGTCTTCATGCGCATAACGCGTATGGCTCTGCAGTACAGATGGCGGCTCTTTTTTGGTCTTATCGCTATATTTTTAGCATCGGGATTCCAACTGGCGATACCGATCCTTATCGGGAGTGCAGTCGACGCCGCAACAGGACTCGAAGAAGGCAGCCTGAAAATTGCCAACTCAGCCGTGATCACTTCAATTGACGCTGTCACCGACATTGTCGGTGAGGGTTCCAATCCGGCAAAAACAGCCCTCATCATCATCGCTGTACTGCTATTTATCGCATCTGTTGGTCGTGGTCTATCCGCCATGTTCCAAAACTACATGGGTGAATCGGTCGGTCAAAGCATCGGCTACGAACTCCGTATGCTTTACTACGAAAAACTCCAGCGCCTTTCATTCAGCTATCACGCCGGCGTCCACACGGGCGACTTGATTACACGCGGAATCGTCGACGTCGAAGGCGTCCGAATGTTCGTGCAAACAGCACTACTGCGTTCCGTGTTCCTCATCGTTCTAATCGGCACGGGAATGTATCTCATGCTGAGCCAGGACCTTGTCTTGGGACTTATCAGCCTCAGTTTCGTTCCCTTTGTAGCTTGGCGAGCAACTGCAGCCCGTTTGAAGCTACGATCAAATTGGTATCAACTTCAGGAACGACTTTCTGCTTTGACGAAAGTTATGGACGAAAACCTCGGCGGAATTCGAGTCGTCCGCTCTTTTGCGTCTCAAGACCACGAGATGAAAAAGTTCGATGTAGCGTCTAACGAGACACTCACTCTTGCCAACACTCAGGTTGGAATCCGCGCTTCAAATATTTCACTAATGGGTGTCGCATTTATGCTCTCCATGGCAGGCGTCCTGTGGGTCGGCGGCCTACAAGTGATCGACGGCGAGCTAACACTAGGTGAACTTACTCAGTTCCTAGCGTTCATGAGTATTTTGCTTCAACCGGTTCGACAAATCGGGATGATGATTAACGGATTCGCCCGTGGTTCTGCAACCGGCGGACGTCTGTTCCAAGTTCTAGATATCGACCCTAGTATTCAAGACAAACCCGATGCCAAAGATCTCGAGATCACAAATGGCACTCTGGAATTTCACAACGTCAGCTTTGGCTACGAAGAAGACCACACTCTCAACGGAGTTTCATTCAAAGTTGAACCCGGTCACACCGTAGGCATCGTCGGACCTCCCGGTAGCGGAAAGTCGACAATCGCACACCTCGTCCCACGGTTCTACGACCCTAAAGAGGGTTACATAACCATCGACGGCCAGGACCTTCGAGACGTAACGCTCGACTCCTTACGCAAGGCAGTCGGAGTGGTCGAACAAGACACGTTCCTGTTCACAGCATCCGTCGAACACAACGTGGCTTACGGCGATCCGTGGGCACCAGATGACCGTGTCGAATCTGCTTCAAAGTACGCACAGCTTGGCGACTACATCGACCGCCTTCCAGGTGGCTACGACACCATGGTCGGTGAACGTGGTGTATCGCTTTCCGGTGGGCAGCGACAACGTCTTTCGATCGCACGTTCCATCATGCTCAAGCCTCAGCTAATCGTTTTTGACGACTCGACTGCCGCTATCGACGCCGCTACTGAGCAACGAATCCGAGCCGCTCTCACTGAACTCACGAAGGATCGCGCGACGATCATCATTTCTCACCGCTTAAGCTCACTGATGCACGCCGACGAAATCCTCTTTATCGAAGAAGGAAAAATCGTTGAACGTGGATCACACGAGGAACTACTCTCTCAAGGCGGTCACTACAACGATCTGTATGAACTACAGATTCGACCAAACGAGCAAAGCCGAATCGACTTGGACGAAGGGAGTGATTCCTAATGACCGATAGGCACACCCACGATCGAAGCCACGAGATACCGCCAAAGGCTTCAATCAAACTCGGACCTACGCAGGACGAAGAAGTATTCGGAGAAGCATTCAACGGTCAAGTTGTCGGCCGGTTCATGAAGTACATCGCTGCCTACAAAGTTTTACTTTGGGTAGCGATTACAGCTGTGATCGTATTTACCGTTTCTTCGATCGCAATTCCGCTTATCGTCAAGAATGTTTACGACGACGCCCTTAGAGACGGGGCCGCCGACAAATCAAAACTGGCGACGATGGTCGTAGTTTTCTTGGTCGCAGTCGGTTTCAACTTTGTAGCGAACTACTTTCAAGAATTGATCGTCGGACGCGTCGCTGAGCGAATTCTCATCGATATGCGCCGGGCAATGTACGAACACCTCCAAAGAGTCTCTCTTTCCTTCATGGACAAGACAGAAATTGGCAAGCTCATGTCACGCCTTCAAGGTGACGTTGCAGCCCTGCAAGAATTTTTGCAAACAGCTGTTTTCGCCATCGGCGACTTCGTGCTTTTGATCGGCATCATCGGAGCGATGATCTGGCTCGACTGGCGATTGGGATTGATGACATTGGCAGTGCTGCCAATTCTGTTCATCATCCGAATAATTTGGCTTCCATACGCCCGCCAATCGTTCCTACGAGCAAGAGTCACATCTTCCATCGTGAGTGGTGCGCTCGCCGAGAACATTAACGGCATCCGAGCCGTCCAAGGCATGTCACGTGAATACGTGAACTACGACCTGTTCGACATTCGAGCAACTGACAACTTGAAAGCTGCCAACAAGGCATCCAAATTCGGTGTCATGATGCTCCCAATCGTCGACACTCTAACCGGCGCGGCGATGGCAATCGTCGTCATCATGGGTGGTTTCTTCGTGCTTGGCGGAACCGTCGAACTCGGAGTCATGGTCGCCTTTGTACTGTTCGTACAGCGATTCTTCGATCCGATTCGAGCGCTCACGATGCACTACAACGTACTTCAACGTGCAATGGCATCTGGCGAACGAATCTTTGAAGTTATCGATGTTCCTGTCGACATACAAAACAAGCCGAACGCCATTCATCCCGAGGAAATTGACGGATCGATCAGTTTCGAGAACGTCACCTTTGGTTATGTCGAAAATCAGCCGATTCTTAAAGACATCAACTTTGAAGTAAAACCCGGAGAAACCGTCGCTCTAGTCGGGCCAACCGGTTCGGGTAAAACTTCCACAACCGCACTCGTTCACCGCTTCTACGACATCTGGGAAGGCTCAGTGAAGGTCGGTGGTCACGACGTGCGAGACGTAACTCAGGAATCTCTGGGCGAACATGTCTCGATGGTTCTACAAGAGCCATTCCTGTTCTCTGGAACGATCTTCGAGAACATCGTCTACTCCAAAGAAGGCGCGACTCGTGAAGACGTAGTTGCCGCTGCTCAGGCCGTAGGTGCGCACGAATTCATCATGAAGCTCCCAGACGGTTATGAGACCGAACTGGAACAACGTGGCGGCAACCTTTCGCTCGGACAACGACAGTTATTGTCGTTCGCTCGAGCTATCGTTGCCGATTCCAAGATTCTTGTGCTCGACGAAGCCACGGCAAGCATCGACTCATATACGGAAATGCTCATCCAGCAGGCGCTAGAACGTCTGATGGAAGGCCGCACCGGAATGGTCATCGCCCATCGGCTCGCTACGATTCGTGGAGCCGACAGGATTATCGTTCTTCAAGACGGTCGAATTGTTGAGCAAGGCAATCACGACGAGTTGATGGCGAATGGCGGACTCTACTCACGGCTTTACTCGATGAACTACGCATCGTTCGACGACATTCCAGATGAGCTAATCGCCCAGGCAACCAAGGCTGCAAACGGCTCATCTACTTAATCAGCACACTCACGATTCATTCTGCGATCGGGTCACATGTTGACCCGGTCAAAATATCTAACTAAAGCAGCGTGCCTTGCCCTGTCGGGCCATCTAGCCTCGGCGGCAGTCCGATGTGCTCGAATCCCTCGGCTGTTGTTCGACGCCCCTGTGGGGTTCGAATGATGAACCCGATCTTCAACAAGAACGGCTCAACGACGTCTTCTAGAGTCTGCTGATCTTCATTGATCGTCGCCGCAAGCGCCTGAATTCCTGCAGGGCCACCCTGATAGTTCTTCGACAATGTCATCAGATACAGACGGTCGAGACGATCCAAACCAAGCGCGTCAACGCCCTCGATTTCCATCGCCTCGGCAGCCACTAAATCGGTAATCGTTCCCGAATTACGCACTTCAGCAAAGTCTCTAACCCGGCGAAGCAATCGATTTGAAATTCTCGGTGTACCACGTGACCGTCTAGCGATCTCGTGAGCGCCACTATCGCTAACGTCCACTTCGAGAATTCCGGCAGACCTCGTAACAACCCGAGCAAGCTCTTCAGTCGAATAAAAATCGAGGTGATAGGCAAGACCGAAACGCTCACGTAATGGCGCACTAAGCATTCCAGCACGAGTAGTCGAACCGATCAATGTGAACGGCTGCAACGGCAAATTAATGCTCTTTGCGAAAGCCCCGGCACCGGTCATGAAATCGACTCGAAAATCTTCCATCGCTGAGTACAAATACTCTTCTACTGCGTGCGAAAGACGGTGGATTTCATCGATAAACAAAACGTCTCCGGCTTTCAAATTTGAAAGCAAGCCAACAACGTCGGCAGGTCGTTCTAGCGCCGGGCCCGACGTATGAATCAGCTGCGAATCAAGCTCGCGAGCGATGATCTGCGAAATCGTGGTTTTGCCAAGACCGGGAGGACCATGAAATAGAGCGTGATCCAAAGTATCGCCACGCTTCTTAGCCGCCATCACTGCTATCGAGATACTGTCAACAACAGCCCGCTGACCAACGTATTCCTGAAATCGACGCGGCCGAAGATCTTTCGACCTATTCTGCTCTACGTTCTCCGTATCCAAAGCCATATCCTGAGCGCGCTCTTCTAGTGCCTGCTCTCCGGCAAGCTTTTCAGCGTCGTTCGACGGGCTACTCGCCTGAACAATCCGCTCTCGACCGTTTTCGTCTGGCCCAGAAGCCAATCATCTACTCCATTTGAAATATCTGTTCAAAGTATTTCGTCACACAAGAACCTAATCTTGAGTCGAAACCTGTGCCTTGAAAACCTCGCGCATCAATTCCTGCAAATCTTCGGCAGTTTCCGGCGACCGACGAATCACGTCATCGACCTTATCCTGCGCCTCGGTTGGGCGATAGCCGAGCGTAACCAACGCTTCGATAGCTTCCGACCGTGCGTCCGACACCTGAGGAACAGCCGTTTGCTGCCCCTGTTCTGAAATACCAGCGTCCTGCAACAACGCAGTAGCGGCAACCTTCCCTCGAAGAGTAGCGACAATCTTTTGTGCAGCCCGAGTACCGATGCCCGGCAAACGCTGAAGCGATGCCAAATCCTCGGTTTCGATTGCCGAAGCGATAGTCGAAACGGGGAACACCAACGCCGCCGCAGCTTTCGCAGGTCCGATGCCTTCGACCTGTATTAGCTGTTCGAAGAATTGCTTCTCACTAGGATGCCTGAACCCGACAAGCATCGGCTTCGGCTGTCGATCGGTAACGTGATAGTAAATCTCCAACTCAACTTCAGAACCCGCATTGAGTCCTTCGTCTGCCAGCGACTGATAAACGTACGTCGGCAAGCTAACTTCATAGCCAACTCCGCCAGCGATAACCACGGCTCGACCGGGTTCACGGGTCAGACTTCGAATTTTTCCGGTGATGTAACTAATCATTGTTCATCGAGTTTACTTTGCTGCTTCAATTGCAGCGACTGCCGAGCTCCCACTCATAATCGCATGAGCAATAGCAATGGAAAACGCGTCGGCAACGTGTTCGTTTTTGGCAGCATCAGGATCGCCAAGATGGGCAGCAATTGCTAGCTTCATCTGCTCTTTATCGGCTCTGCCAGAACCAGTCACAAGATTCTTCGCTCGGGTCGGCTGATACCCGAACATAGGCAAGTCGGCCTCGCCAGCCGCCATAACAGCGACTCCTCGCGCCTGACCCAGCAACAACGCCGTCTTGGCAAAACGAGCGTGCAAATCTTCAATCGCAACGGCATCAGGCTTGAACTCCTGAATTACGTCACGAATCACTTTGTAGATGGCAAACAATCGTTTTTCCATCGGTTCACTCGACTTCGTCCGAACAACCCCGCCTTCAACAGCCTTGAAATTACTTCCATCGGTGTCGATCAAGCCATATCCGGTATTAGTTAGGCCAGGATCAATGCCAAGTATTCGCAAAGAATATTCCGTTCGGTGCGCGCATCAACCCTACCCAGAGCGATACACAAATCAAGTGCAAATTCAGATGCAAAGTCTACCCTTATCCCCTTCTCATCTATAAGCGGAGATGGCGCATCGCAAACGCTCGGAATCTATCTCATCCGTGTATCGTTACCTCTCAGATTTAGAATCGCACGATATTTCCAGTCCGAGCAACCACGCTCCCAAGCAATACTCAGGAACACCCAACCATGCAGCCGTTCTACAACGAACAGCAAA